>Ga0228711_1006491_pt1 | contig 17338 bp, 15 predicted proteins | sample MedpolnodulmetaG_2_FD_177996 | JGI IMG/M metagenome (GOLD analysis project Ga0228711, IMG submission 177996) | Root nodule microbial communities from Medicago polymorpha collected in Santa Monica, California, United States - brown nodules | ecosystem: Host-associated > Plants > Roots > Nodule...
CCTAATCATAATTATATAAAAAAAAAAACAAAAAAAGACAGACATCAGCCACCAACAGAATGCCACTACTGGCCAACCACCGTCACACCGTCGTCGGAGGTCCGCCGCATCGGTCGCCGTGAACCATCGTTTTTTCATCGGATTTTTGCCAGTTCGCAGTCGTGCTTCACCGCTGGCATCGGAGCTCTGTCGTTGACCTCCTCAGTTGACCGGTGTCCCAACGTTGACCATGAGGTTGACCAGTTTTTTTGTTTTTTTTAGAATTTGTTTTTCAAATAAATCTTTAAAACAAAAGTGTTTATGGAAATTTTGGGGCTTGGGGGCTTTTGATTATTTTTATTTGTGGACTTGCATGAATGTGAGCCTTTTAATCTTGTGGATTTTTAAGCGACTATTACTTTTCCCACCCAATTGGTTACTCGCGCGCCCTATTTTATTTCGAAAATACCCTTTGAAAAATATATTTCGAACCTATTCAGATTGTATAATCTGAACTGCCACAATATAGATAGTACTGGACAGAACTTCATGTTTTTGTGAAATCATACTTTTTTGAAGATAAAATTAAGTAAAAGACAATTATGATAAAATTGTACCAATAAATCATTATACCAAAAAAAAGTTAAATTTATATCATTACACATTTTACCTAATGATATACATTTCAACAAATGATATACATTTCCTCAAAAAATGATGATATACATTTAATCTAAACTGCCCCAAGATCTATGTCAATATCATCAAGATTAAAGCTATCTTCCTTTTCAATCTTCACACCTCCATCCTTCTTCCCAGCAACAACCTTTTCTTCTAGATCAAGATTTTTAATAATGTACAAATCTTGGTCATCCAAAATGACTTCAACACCTGCCTCCCAGCTTAGTTCATTATAGTCGACCATTCGACTGATATATCTATCAGGCCATCTTAAGGCATCATCACGAGCATGTTGTCTCCATAGCGGGCAAGTGGGAGGAATATGACAACCATCCTTCAAATTTATAATCATTAAATGGTTGTCATTGACATGTGCCATACACATCAATCGCTCATTGACATGTGTCATACACATTAATCGCTTAGTATGTGTCTATAAATTATCAACTAAAGAACCCCTTGAAAATCTAGAATCCTAGGTTGATCGTTTGAGTTTATTTGTTGGAAGGAAAATTTTCCACGCAAACAACTACGTATACAAAGTTAAAATCCATATTACATCACTTACTCCCTCCATTTCACAATACTTGTCGCTCTTGAAGAATTTACACATACCAAGAAATCAAATAAATTTTATTAGTTTTTATGAAATTCTATGTGTCTTTTTTTTATAATACATTTAACTATTTATTATTTCATTCTATTATTTCTCTCTCTAAAACAAATATGTAAGAGTAATATTGACAAAATAATAATTAATGTTGCATTGAAACTTGAAAGTGACAATTAAAGTGAAATAAAATTATTCTTCAAAACGACAAGTATTATGAAAGAAAGGGAATATCAATTTAGGTTTTGCCAAAAAAAATAATCAATTGTACAACAAAATAAAGTAAGGCTAAGTTAATTTTGGTCATTTAGGCTAATTTTAAGTTTCGATTTGATTACTTAAGTTTTTTTTTTCGTTTCATTTTGATCCCTTATTATAAATGTTAGACAATTTTGTCCTTTTTTTCTTTCTCTTTTTCATGTTGGTCATTTAACATACAAATATTAGATGATTTGTAACTTAAAGTGACCACAATGTTTATAACTTAAGGAACCAAAATAAAATGTAAACACCTCAAGAGACAAAATTGTATAATATTTATGACTTATGAGATCAAAATGAAACAAAAAAACTCAAAGAATCAAAAGAAAACCTAAAATTAACATAAGGAGCAAAATATAAATTTAGACTAAAAAAATAAATAATATCATGTCAAGAAAAGTCAAGATACCACATTATAGATAGTAATTATACTTAGTCAAAAGTTAGTGTAATAAAAGTTATAATCAGTCAAAATAATTTAATTTTTCTTAAAAAATAAGTCAAAAGAATTTAATTTTTTATAAAAAGTCAAAAGAAAACTTTAATTACTAATTGCCTCAAAAAGTTAATAATGAATTTAATTTTTCTATATACTTTTTTTTTCTTTTCGTTTTACAAACAAAATATATCTTTCTTTCTATGATTAAAACGAAAACATATAGCTATTTTTTTAAGCATGTTTTTCTATATAACTAAGTAAAACGAAAACAAGAAATCAACAAACACTTCAATTTTACAACAATTGCTACTAGCTTCACGAGTAAACCCATTTTCAGCGAAGATAATGAAATCAACGGATTCTGTTACAGCTGAAAAGGTTAGCAATCATATTCATGATGATCTTGCATTTTCCATTATGTCCAAATTGCCTCTTAAATCTTTGAAACGGTTTAGTTGCGTATGTAAATCATGGTCTTGCTTATTTGAAAATCCTAGTTTCATGAACATGTACCACAGTTATTTCATATTCAATACTTTGATAAGTCGTAATTTATATGGTTTTTAAGTGCTTATTTTAATAGAATTTTATGTGCTTTAGTTTATTTTTAGAAATATTTTACTTCAAATTGTTTGTTTTGATTTTAGGATAAAAAAAATGATACAAGATCAAGTCTTTGAGCAAAATAAGGGATTAAGAAGCATGATTGAGAAGGAAAAAAAGGGGATTTTCTTGCCATTTAATCGCACACGGTCGTGCACACCATTGCACAAACCGTGCGCCTCTTCCAAAGTGACCGTGCACCACAATGTCGAACGCCACGCACAGTCCATGCCAACCCACGCACGATGGTGCACAACCCCCATTCTCCAATGTTGCTGTTCTGCTTTACTAGGCACGGTCGTGCACACCATTTTACAGTGCGCGTTGACTCTGAAGGCCCAATTGCTGTATTAAAACTCATTTTAATGCCCATTTATTGCCTAGTAATGTGTGATTAACACATTGTCTCAGATTATAGGATAGTTTTGCTATATATTGGGCATACATCAAACTTGTAAAATTATCTTGGAATATTTGTGACAACTATTTTCCATTGAATCAAAGTTAGAATTTTTATTTTAAGTTTCACTTTTCTGCATTTTCATTCTCTTGTTCTTTACAATTTTGCAATTTTACATTCAGCAAATTTATTTCTATGTCTTTATATTCCATTGTTTTAATTTTAATTTCATCATCTACGATGAACATGAGTGAGTAGATCTCTATGTCTTCGGATTGTTGGATGAGTCTAATGACTAAAATCCTATCAAACCAAGCCTAGAACTTAATCTTATTTAAATCTATTTTCTAATCTAATCTCACCATTTGAAATCATATTTCAAATACTAATCGAAGGATCAAAAGATGAAGATTAGTATTAAAACAAGTGAGATTAGACAAGGCGAGTAAAACATGAGAATAGTTTTATAAACCTTGAGATTATAAAGTTTCGTTTTTAAAGGATTTCAATAACAATTGACCATCAGAATAGGCGTGATTGCAATTGAAATACATTCATGGATTCCGAAAGGAAAAATGAAATACATTAGAGAAACTTATCTTTAGAAAATGAATTTAACGTAAGATGAAAATATAGGTTTGGATTGTGAGTGATTTGTCGTTACGACGAACCAATAATCCCGAGACACTTTTTATAATCTGAGTTTTATATCAACAATCTGTTAAATTTCTAAACTTTAATTTTTTCAGCAACCATAATTAAAAAGAAAATCAATAATTACAATAACTCCTTGTGGATCGATATTTTACTACTTCGATAGAACCGTACACTTACGGATTTTACATCATACTTACGAGGAGGATGGTTCATGTCTCCTCCTACAACATACTCTGCTATATTTTCCAAACCTTCATCAAGTGTTATATTTACTTTTTGGTGAGAGGTTTGAGAATAAGGTCAAATTAGATTGGCCACCTCCATATCAAGAGGATAACAAAGCTATTCATATTTTAGGTCCGGCTATTAACGGTATTGTTTGTCTCTATCAAGGACGAGAACCTGTTATTGTATTATGGAACCCATCTACTGAGGAATACAAGGTCCTTCCTTCCAGCCCTACCGAATCACATGTACTTTATGAGGAAGACTGTTATTATGTTCATGGATTTGGTTATGACCATGTTAGAGATGACTACAAGGTCATTCGATACATATCTTATCTAGATGTACATGGTGATTTTGAAGATGATATGGAAGGTGAGTCAATCAGGCTGTTACGTGACGATGTGTGGGAGATATACAACCTAAGAAGCAACTCTAGGAGAAAACTTGATCTGGATCTGCCTCGTGCTCATCACGTTTGGGTAGGTGTCTATGTGTACATGAACGGAGTATGTCATTGGTATCAAGATGAATTTGAGCATAAAGGATATTTGGTGTCATTTGCCTTAAGCAATGAGGTGTTTTGTACAACACCCTTGCCCTTGTATATGAATAATAGTTTTGATTCTGTATTTTTGTTGAGATACTTGATGGTATTAAATGACCACATTGCTTTGATCTCAAACTATGTAGAAATGACTACTTTCCACATATCTATTTTGGGTGAACTTGGTGTGAAGGAGTCTTGGACTAAACTCTTTGTTATTGGGCCTTTACCTTGCATTGAGCATCCTATCGGGGATGGAAAGAATGGTGACTTATTCTTCAAAAGAAAAGATGGCGAACTAGCACCCAAGAGATTGATGAGCTTGGTCTTAAAGGGGAATTCGGTTGTTGTCGGATTGTCAATTACAAGGAAAGCTCTCTTCCTATTGGAAAAATAAATGATTGATTATGTTTATGCCAGTAAGGCTATAAGGATTATTAGTTTTTTTTTTTTACTATATGCACTTTTTTTCTTATTTGTAAGAATGATATTTCCTTTACTCAATGCCTTCAATTTTATGTAAAAAATAAGGTATATTTGGGAGCTTGAACTTGACAAGATAATGAACACACCATGGCTTTACTTTGAGGTCATTTTTTAATAAATTGAACAATATTATCTGTTCTGTTACCACTACTTCCGAGCAGTTCACCATTCAGGGTAAATATGACACTTTTTTTTTGTATGCCTCTTGAAAATGTGACAGATGAAGTGTTTAGGCCACCCCCTCGCGAATAATGCCTTGGATATTGAGGCGGTTTCAATTCAACAGCAATCTTCGCATGACAAATTTGATCATAAAGTGTGACGTGAACTTGACCTTGTTGAGCATTTAGTGATTGTGGGTAAAGATGCATGTGTTCCTTTCACACCTTACCTTACTAAATGTCAAAGGAAGAAAATTATTAAGGCTGCCAGATATCGAACCCGTTATATGGGTCCACCTCCTAGCCCTTCCTAATTAAGGTTTCCTTAGTATTTGGTTGTTCGGTTTTTTTCTCAGAAGGTGTTGGCTTAGTCCCCCTCTTGTACATATTATTTTCTCCTTTTTTAATAATATATATATATATAGTAGGTGGCAGAGGATGGAGATTAGAGTTTATGTAGCCTCTTGATGCCCTTCTGTACTTCTTTGCTTATAAAAAAACTATATAATTATGTTACTATCCAAGATAGAGATAATCATTAATTAGAAAATATGAGTTGAGTTTTACTTAGGAGATCGAATCACATTAGAATGTGAGTTTGAGAAGATGAGCAATGAGTGTTGAGAGATGATAGAATAAGGAGATGCACATTTGTTGTTTAAAAAGAGTCTCTTAATCCCATCCATCCATTTTAATCCAATGATTAAGATTCATTCTTATCATTCTCATATAAGAAGTCTATTCTCATATGATATGTAACTAACTTTTATTTATAATAATATCATCATTCTTATCTTTATTTCCTACCTTGTTCACCTTTTAGATTTACATTTTTTTTTGTTTTTTTAATCACACATCTCTTGCATCTCAATTCGAACTTGTTGTCTATAAATTATCAACTAAAGAACTCCTTGAGAATCTAACTTGAATCCTAGGTTGATCGTTTGAGTTCATTTGTTGAAAGGAAAATTTTCCATGCAAACAACTACATATACAAAGTTAAAATCCAAATTACATCACTTACTCCATCCATTTCACAATACTTGTCACTTTTGAAGAATTTACACATGCCAAGAAATCAAATAATTTTTGTTATTTTTGATGAAATTCTTTCTGTTTTTTCTATAATGCACTTAACCATTTATTATTTCATTCTATTATTTCTCTCTTTACAACAAATAGGTAAGGGTAATTCTTGACAAAATAATAATTAATGCTGCATTGAAACTCGAAAGTGACAATTAAAGTGAAACAAAATTATTCTACAAAATGACAAGTATTTTGAAACAAAGAGAGTATCAATTTAGGTTTTGTAAAAAGAATAATCAATTGTAGAACAAAATAAAGTAAGGCTAAGTTAAATTTGTCATTTTGGTTCATTTTAAGTTTCCATTTGATTACTTAAGTTTTTTTTGGTTTCATTTTGATCCCTTATCACAAATGTTAGACACTTTTGTCCTTTAATTTTTTTGGTTTCATGTTGGTCATTTAACTTACAAATATTAGATGATTTAATCTTTTAAGTTACAAACTTAAGACAATTTTATCCCTCTTAAAAGGGAAAAATATCTTAATATTAATAACTTAAAACACCACAATGTTCATAACTTAAGGGAACAAAATAAAGCGTAAACACCTCAAGAGACAAAATCGTATAATATTTGTGACGTGGGATCAAAAGGAAAAAAAATATTCAAGGACCAAGAGAAAATCTCAAATTAACTTAAGCAGCAAAACATAAATTTAGCCTTAAAAAATAACATCATGTCAACAAAATTCAAGATACTACATTATAGATATAGATAGTAGTTAGTATATAATAATCAGTCAAAAGCTAGTATAAAAAGTAATAATCAGTCAAAAGAATTTAATTTTTCTTAAAAAAAAAAGTCAAAAGAATTTAATTTTTTTTATAAGAAGTCAAAAGAAAACTTAATTACTAATTGCCTCAAAAGTTAATAATGAATTTAATTTTTCTATATAAGTTTTTTCTTTTCGTTTTACCAACAAAATATAACTTTCTTTCTATGATTAAAAAGAAAAGGAAAATGCTAACCTGTACTTTTAAGGCACAAGATAAATATTTTAAAATAGAATAAAACAATAAATATTGTATTGAAAAGATAAGTTTTTAAAATTTTAAGGTTATAAATGCACAATTCTCAATGTTAATTTTTTTATTTAGTTTCTTATCTTGTGGCCTTAGGACACAAGTTAACAATATCCACAAGAAAATATATAGACATTTTTCTAAAGCAAGTTTTTCTATATAATTAGAGTAAAACGAAAACAAGAAATCAACAAACACTTCAATTTCACAACAATTGCTACTAGCTTCACGAGTAAACCTATTTTCTGAGAAGATGATGAAATCAACGGATTCTGTTACAGCTAAAAAGGTTAGCAATCATATTCATGATGATCTTGCATTTCTCATTCTGTCCAAATTGCCTCTTAAATCTTTGAAAAGGTTTAGTTGTGTACGTAAATCATGGGCTCGCTTATTTGAAAATCTTAATTTCATGAACATGTACCGCAATTATTTCATATCCAGTACTTATGAGGATGATGGTTCATATCCAGTACTTATGAGGAGGATGGTTCATCATGTGTTATATTTGCTTTTTGGTGAGAGGTTTGAGAATAAGGTCAAATTAGATTGGCCACCTCCATATCAAGAGGATAACAAAGCTATTCATATTTTAGGTCCAATTATTAACGGCATTGTTTGTCTCTATCAATGGCGAGATCCTGTTGTTGTATTATGGAACCCAACTACCGAGGAATACAAGGTCCTTCCTCCCAGCCCTACTGAGTTACCTGTACTTTATGAGGAAGACTATTATTATGTTCATGGATTTGGTTATGATCATGTTAGAGATGACTACAAGGTCATTCGATACGTAGAATATCTAGATGTACGTGATGATTTTGAAGATGATATAGAAGGTGAGCCAATCAGGCTGTTACGTGACGACGTGTGGGAGATATACAACCTAAGAAGCAACTCTTGGAGAAAACTTGATCTGGATCTACCTCGTGCTCATCACGGTTGGGTAGGTGTCTATGTGTACATGAAAGGAGTATGTCATTGGTATCAAGATGAATTAGAGCATAAAGGATATTTGGTGTCATTTGACTTATGCAATGAGGTGTTTTGTACAACACCCCTGCCCTTGTATATGAATGATAGTTTTGATTCTGCATTTTTGTTGAGATACTTGATGGTATTAAATGACCACATTGCTTTGATCTCAAACTATGTAGAAATGACTACTTTTGACATATCTATTTTAGGTGAACTCGGTGTGAAGGAGTCTTGGACTAAACTCTTCATTATTGGGCCTTTACCTTGCATTGAGCATCCTATTGGGGAGGGAAAGAATGGTGATTTATTCTTCAAAAGAGAAGATGGCGAACTAGTTAGGTATAATTTAAGTACCCAAGTGATTGATGAGCTTGGTCTTAAAGGGGATTTCGATTGTTGCCAGATTGTCGATTACGAGGAAAGTTCTCTTCCTATTGGACACATAAATGATTGATTATGTTTATGCCGGTGATGCTATAAGGATTATTAGGGTATTTTCCTATATGCACTTTTTTTCTTATTTGTAAGAATGATATTTCCTTTACCCAATGCCTCCAATTTTATGTAAAAAATAAGGTATTTTTGGGAGCTTGAACTTGACAAGATAATGAACACACCATGGCTTTACTTTGCGGTCATTTTTTAAATAAATTGAACAATATTATCTGTTCTGTTAAATATATATGTTATAGGAATGTAAGTTTTTTCATTCTGTCTTGTTTTTGAAACACAGTCTTGCATTCTCTGTTTCAATCATGCTTAATCTTATTCTACTGTTACCTAATAAAAGTTGCTTTGCTCGACTACGATGCTTTGGTTAAAAGCTAAAGTGCTTATCCCTTGGATTAAAAGCTTCAAATTTCCAAGTTTCAGTTAATAACATGCTAGTAAAGTTTTTGTAACCACATGGTTTAATGGATGATTCTTAAATGCCTCCAATTCAAGAGAATGATCAAAAGAATGGTAAAAAAGGGTGTTCATAGAACATTTCCCAAATGCATCATGTTCTTCATCTAGCTCAACTAACTCTAAGGTGAGACATGAATCATCCACATAAGAGGAGTTATTATTAGATGCAAAATTGATGTTGTACATATTCATGAAATAAGGTTTTCAAATAAGAGAGACTATGATTTGTGTGCACATCTATCTTAACGAAACAAAGATATAAGAGGCAATTTTAGTTGTAAAATTTGATTTCTCCATCTTCCAAAACACAATTTTGGATCTAAGTGAAAAATTGCTCGCCAAAAACAATTTAAGAATTACGATGAGATCAAAATGATTATCCCTGTTTGAATATTGTAGGTTGGATCTAAGTGAGGTTCCTTTTTTCTTTTTATACTTTCTCTGTCCTTGATTATAAGCCCCTTAAAAAAAATCTTGTCGTTAACTATAAAAATCCCTATACAAATTACTAGATGCAATTTTTATTTTTTCCTAAACATACCTTACTAACTTGCATTGGAATATGAAAAATCAAATTAACAATACAAACAATTTAGTAAAATTCACACATTAACTAAATTATTAACTTTTTAATATGTATGAAATTAGTCAGAGGACTTATAATAAAGGACGGAGTGAGTATAATTTTTTTTTTTTTAATGATATTTATGGGTTTTTTAACCATGTGATTTCTAACTTTCTTCACATAATTATGACAGTAATTTTTTTGTTTCAACTCTCTTCTAGGGTGAAAAGCATCCCTGATTTGTAATTTGGTCTAGAGATATATAAAATCCGATTAAGAATCCTTTGGTTAGAACTTGATCCCATATGAAGCAGATGCTCAGTGTCAAACCACTAAGCCAAAAAGTGCGGTGTTGCAGTAGTGATCACAGAAGATAGTGATATGATAGTAAATGGTTGTCCAGCTGTATGATCTCCGAAGCTATGATTTTGTGCGTCGAGGTTTACTACGTTAACATTCAATTTCATTGGAGTCACATGTGTTTTGGATTCTAAATCGCTTTTGTTTTGAACAAGTTATTTATAAGATGGATCGTGAGGGGAATGGTGAATGAATAGAATTAGAAAAGGTTTCCTCTGCTGAATATAGATATGAAGCTTTTCACAAGTAGTTTGTTGAATGCATTTGTGCTTTTGAAAGTATGAAAATTAGAATGCTGCAGAACTTTAAAACACAACACTCGTTCACAGTAGACGGTTGAAAAATCGATTTTTCCTCCTCCCAGACATGTGTGTTTTAGCTGGATGTGATTTCCTTCCATGTGTTCCTGACGTTGGTGTTGCTTGAGCTTATGCCCTTGTTTCGAAGCTGGATTGTGTATGTATATTTTTAGCTGTTAATAACCATTATCGTCGATTACTTGTCTAAGTGAATTCAATTAGGATAGAAGATTCATTGCTTCTAAAGTTATAGAAGTTATGCCAAATCCTTCAATTAATATGCTCTTGCTGTCTTTCAGCACGCTCGAATGTACTAATATATTAGAACTATTTCTGTTTTTTATTATTCGTTCCAATGATTATGTTTTCTTCTGAAATATTTGTGTTGATATGATATCACTACCAAAGAACTCAAGCTAGAACATGAAGCCTCTTCTTCCAGAAAATTTTCTCGAGTCACTTAATGAAAACCTCATTTTCTCGTATCCTTGATTTGTTGTATTCTGTCATCATTTTTAAGCTAGTAGTTTTTCTCTAGTCTTCCAGCATGCTCAATATTCTAAACCTGTCCATCCTACATTAGTTGCATCCAGTGTTATCAATTGATGCTAATGTGATGAAAAACTATATATAAATCCCAACTACAGAATAGAACGATTAGCAAGCATGATAATAAATATATGAAAAAACTATAGAACTATAGAGCATGATAATAAATATATGAACCATTAGCACATTAGAAGAAACTTTATGCCAAAGACATAGCCAAATCAACTTTTTGAAGTTGCAAAAAAAAATAGTAAGACACTCTACCACATTCTATGAAGGTTTGCAGATATCTCATCTCACCCTACCATTTGCTCGAAGGTTGGACTTCCTTACATAGTCTTTACAGAACGTAAATGCCATAAGTACATCCCTCTGTTAGAGAGAGAAATCAAAACAAGGGTCCATACTGTCTAGGACTAAAATGAAACGAGTAATCTTCAACATGGAAGGATTTCGACACACCAGGCCATCACACCATGACAGCGATACAACAGCAGGAACCCTCAACCGACAAGCCACTTTGTATACGTGGTAAAATTTTGATAATCAGTGTCGTTCATGTTTTATTCCTCCGACCGGAAGAAAGGCTTCCTTATGAAGGATTATCGTAATACAAAATAAATCTTGAATGCAATAATTCTCAATCATTTGTTTACTCAAATCAAACCGAACCAGTTCTCCATCATTTGACATATATCACCTTTATTCCCCCCTCCAATAGGATAGTCAACACAATCTAATGGTCTAACAACAAAGAGTTTAGTCCATGATTCCTTTACACTGAGTTCACCTAAAATTGATATGTGAGCACTTGTTGACTTATTTTCATAGCTTGAGATAAAAGCAACTGATCCATTTAATGTCACCAATCGTCTATCCACCAATACAAAACCAAAATTATCATGCTTGTATGAGGGTAGGGGTGTTCTAAAGAATATGTCACTGGTCAAGTCAAATGAGACCATGCAATCATCAAATCCATCCCACCAATGACACACTCCATTTGTGTGTATTCCGATGAATGATGATAGCCGGTAGGTATATCTACATCAAGTTTCTCCCATGAGTTACTTTTTAAGCTGTATACCTCCCACATTGAGTCGTGTGGTGGGATTTAACCTTCGAAATTCAGTTAGAGGCATAATATGGGCTGCATGTCGAATTACCTTAAGGTCCATTTCTAACATGGTCATAGCCAAATCCATGAAGTGAAAACACAGCCCTGTCATAAGAAGGTGGCGGGGACTCGAGAGAACTAGGAGGAAGGACCTTGAATTCCTTGGTAGTTACGTTCCAAATTGTAATTTTTGGTATCATCAAACCTTGGTAGAAACAAATAGTGCCATCAACAAAAGAATCCAATATATATAAACTTTGATCATTATCTTGAATTGGAGGTGGCCAATCTAATTTGACCTTATTCTCGAATTTCTCCCCAGAAAGAGAAAAAACATTGCATCACGTCGTTCATCTGTCTCAAGTGAATCTAAGCAGTGGCGGATCCAGGACCCTAGGTTAGGGGGTGCAAAAAATTATTATGATATATAAATAAAAAATAAAAACATTAATAATACTTATAGGAGACAAAAGTTTGAGTGTAGTACTTTTTTCTTAGTATGTTACCATATATTTCAAGTATGAAATTATAATACTGTCACTTAATACCAAATCAAATAGCTATATTTTTATAAGCGCATAAAACATTGATTCTCCATAATTATGAGTGTATATGGTCTTGTCGCGGGACCTTTTTTTCTTGCTAAAAAGTTGTTGCTTCTATCTTAGTCAAAAGAAAAAAGCTAAGGGGATGCTTCTAATTTGACACGCAACAGTGTGGAGCATATGGAGGGCGTATAATGACCTTAATTCCTCTTATGTATTTCCCAAAGTTAAGGAGGTGATAAATTCAAGTAAAAATAACTCTTAGCAATGGTTCATACATAAAAAAAGGGATTTCAATATCTTTTTTACGGGTGGTTTGTCAATTTTTTAGATTATACGAATATATAGGCAATTGTTTATTTTGGTTTGTTTCACACCTGGTGAGTTTAGTATCATTTGTACTCATATCTATCATTTATAAAATTATTCAACTTTTCCGTTAAAAGAAAAGGAAAATACCTTCAATAGCAAAAGTTATATATTCTTAAAAAATAAAAAATAAAAGCATGCAATATATACTATATTCTACCAAGTTATGACATGTTTTTGCTTCTATTTGGTGCAGCTGGTGCAATGGTCAAATTATTTGGTGCAGCTGGTGCAATGGTCAAATTTCACGGTGTGCAAAATTTAAAAACATGGAATAATTAGTAAAAATTTGGAAAATTGAGGGTGTGCAGCTGCATACCCTAACACCGATGCAGCGCCGCCCCTGAATCTAAGGCAAGATATGAATAATCTACATAAGAGTAGTTTTTATTAGATGCAAAATTGACGCGATACATGTTCATGAAATAAGGGTTTTGAAATAAGAGAGATCATGATTTACACATTTAAATCGAATCAAAGATTTAAGAGGCAATTTTGATAGAATGGAGAATGTACAATCATCAGGTATGTGATTGCTAACCTTTTTAGTTGTTGATTTTGATTTCTCCATCTTCCCAAACACAATTTTTGGATCTCAGTGAAAAATTACACGTCAAACAAAAAAGAAATACGATTAGATCAAAATGAAAATCGTGTTTGAATATTGTAGGTTGGATCTAAGAGGTTTTTATTTCTTTTTATGTATTATTTTATGATACTGATTTTTTTTTAACCATGTGATGTGATTTATGATTTTCTTCACTTAATTGTGATGGTAATTTTTTTTTTTTTTTTAACTCTCTTCAAAGGTGAAAAGCTACCCTTGATTTGGTCTCGTGAGCTTAACTCATTGGGTAAGGACAATGCACAAAATATGCAAGGTCTGAGGTTCGAACCTCGGACACCACCCAAAAAAGCTACTCCCTCCGTCTCACAATTATTGTCTCTTTAGCATTTTTTTCTTTTTCTCAAAATAATTGTCACTTTACAATACCAATGCAACATTTTTTGTCCACTATTATATCCATATTTATTGAATTTCATTCAACTTAACTACTCCACTAACTACAATTAATAAGGGTGTTTTAGTAAATGCAATTAATTTTACCATTGAAATCAACAAAATTAATCATTTCCTTAATAATCGTGCGCAAACCTTAAACGACTAATATTCTGAGACGGAGGGAGTACCCTTGATTTGTAATTTGGTCTGGAGATATATAAAATCCGATTAAGAATGCTTTGGTTAAAATTTGATACTAGCATGTATCGAACCGTACCCATTTTTAATTTACCGGGAGATTAGTCACTTTAGTCCCTGAATAGGAAATGAGTCGTCATTTTGGTCCTTGAATGCAGATAAATTGCAAAATAGTACCTGAATGTAGACTCTGTTAGTCAATTTAGTCCCTAAATGCAGACTCTGTTAGTCAATTTAGTCTCTGAATGTAGACTTTGTTAGTCACTTTAGCCCCTGAAATTGACCAACAAAGTCTACATTCAAGGACTGTTTTGCAATTTCTCTCCATTTAGGGACTAAAGTGACTACTCCTTTCCCATTCAGGGACTAAAGTGACTAATCCCCTAATTTGCCATAGTGGGTACCAACAAAGTGTACGGGCGATGGAAAAAGAACAAAAAATATTTTATTTTTTTTATTGTATTTCAACTATCTCTTATTCTTTTAATGAAAGTAGTTTAGGAGATGGACACAAAATGTAAATTTATGAAGCAACATGATGATAGTAGTGTGGTTAAACACATGATAAAATAAGAATAGTATTATACTATCTATTATAATTGATTTTTTTTTTAAAAGCATGTTTTTTCAACAACAATGATAATAATGCAGTCGGAAAATGTTTTTGTTGATGTTTTATATCAACATACCCGTATGATAGGAACTGATATCAAAATATAAACTAATAGTAAGATTACAATATAATCCCAAAAAAAATTGAGTGTCTTGGTTCTCTCCCCTCCAAGAATTTGAGTGTCCTGGATCAAATTTTCTCGCTACTGTCAGTCCTATCATGACCGGTTTTTGGGACGAGAGCGTCACCGACAATGGAACTTTCTCGTTCCTAGACTTTATCTTAGGAATATCAGCAGCCATCGTGTGAGAGTCGATGTCCGACAATTTCAACAATGGCGGTTGTTGGTCGAACCATTCTGGCGGTGGGGGCTTATTTGGTCCATCTCTGAATCTCAATTCTCGAATTTCCCCAATTGCCAAATTTCTTAAGTGTGATGGCAATGATGACGTTGGTAGTGAGTCTTCCACCTGTGATGGATTGTCCTTTCCATCACTTCTATGGACCTTTACTGCAATGGCACCCATCAATGAACCCATATGCTTCACTTTGCCACCTTCACCATCAAATTCGGTATCCACAGTCCTATCTTCTTTTTCCCTGTTTTTCTGGATCTGTGGGCTATCAACTTCACAAATTTTTACTTCAGTTTGAGATGCTACTAGTTTTTACTTCTCTTCTTGAACTTCAGTGTTGCCTCTGTTTTCTTGGCCTGCATTTTCTGAATCTAGAAGACAATCCCAAACTTCTGGTTGGAACTTCTTGAGAACGACCTTTGAAAATTCCCACCAACAAGTATTTGGGTTGCTCTCCTTCCAAGAATTCCACCAATCAAGAGCATCTCCTCTCAATGCAAACATAACAACCCACTGAAGTTTCATCTCTTTACTCATTTTTCCTTGACTGAAAATACTGCTCCACCTGGATCAGCCACCAATAGGTCTCTCTTCCATCAAATCTTAGAATCAATTCAACAACCATCTTCATGCCAAAAGTTCCAGCACAACCACATAATATTTCCTGGATCAGAATCGCTCTGATACCAGTTGATAGGAACTGATATCAAAATATAAACTAAAAGTAAGATTACAATATAATCCCAATCCCTGAATGTCTTTCTTTTCCTTTGCATCTTATTTATAATACTAAGTCATATGGTTGTTACATAGAAGTTTAGTAGTCAGCAATTACTGCTGACAACAATTACTACACACAAGTAACAGTTACTCATTGAGTAAATAGACAATTACTTCCCTGAAATTGTAAGTTTCGTCAATTACCCACTGAAATTAACAAAACTTCAATTACCCCCCTGAAATTTCACATCATTAATCAATTTACCCTCTCCGTCAAATTTTTCTGTTAGTGAACATGACGTTTTGCAAATACCGACTTGAAGTTTTGTACTTATGTGCAAAATGCCCCCCGAACTTAAAAATTTATATTATTTTTTTTCTTAAAGGCAAACAATTAACCGTTAAATATTAAAGCTAACTATTAATTTTGGAGTTTGGGAAAACTACATGCATATATATACATCAAAAGAACCTTGGAGCATAACTCACACTTCATAGAATAATATAAAGGCTTTCCATTTCCCAAATAGTTTACATAATATAAGATTTAAGGTCCATGCATTTTCCTCTAATATGACATGCAATGTGAAAAAGAAAACACCAAACCTCAAATTAGTTCCTATTTTTAAGATGGTATAATTCATTCACTTCTCCAGATTAAATTTAATAAATCAATATGTTACCTTTCTATCATATTTCCCCCCAAATAAATAAATAAAAAAGAACAACAATAGTTCTCATTACACAAAAAAAAAAAAAAAAACAAGTTCGGGGGGCATTTTGCACATAAGTGCAAAACTTCAGGGGGTATTTGCAAAACGTCATGTTCACTAACAGAAAAATTTGACGGAGGGGGTAAATTGATTAACGTTGTGCAATTTCATAGGGGTAATTGAAGTTTTGTTAATTTCAGGAGGGTAATTGACGAAACTTACAATTTCAGGGGGTAATTACCATTTACTCGTTACTTATTTATAATATTATTCAATAAACAACTACACACTTCAGTCACTATTATAAACAAAATATTGCATTTTAGATTCATTCATTAAATGATGTATGTTGTCTATAATAAAGATCATATACATCATTAATTGAATGAATCTAAAATATAAAGTTTTGCTTATAACAGTGATTGGAGAGTGTAGTATTCTATAACTTCTGCCCTTAGATTCCTATTACTAACACCGTATCTTAATTTTTTAAATTTTGGCTGTGAATAAGCTCAAAGAAGGGATTGTTATTGCTGCTTCAGAGCTCTTCCAGGTTAGGATCATTTTTCAGTTTTAAAACGAAACAAAAAATGGTTATTTAGATTTTACAAGGTTATTGTTTATGCTGATTACTCCAAGGGTTTTGTCTTGAAGATGTTATTGCATGTCATCAAAATTAGATGAATCTTAGGCTTTACTAGAATAGTTATGACTTGTTAAAAGAAAGAAATGAATAAATAGGGCTTATGACATAATCACTTATTATAGAGAGAAAGGCTAATGAATGAAAATGTTTCAGTTCATTGATTTTCTGAATCAGAATACAACAGTATAAATAGATACATTTGTTGAGAATAAAACTAGAGTTTGTTACATCATAGAAAA
>Ga0228711_1006493_pt1 | contig 17336 bp, 6 predicted proteins | sample MedpolnodulmetaG_2_FD_177996 | JGI IMG/M metagenome (GOLD analysis project Ga0228711, IMG submission 177996) | Root nodule microbial communities from Medicago polymorpha collected in Santa Monica, California, United States - brown nodules | ecosystem: Host-associated > Plants > Roots > Nodule...
CTTAAAAAAAAAAAAAAATGTAAAGTTATGTCATACGCGCATCAATTTGATATCACGTCAATTTAAACACATTAAATGGTGTGACAACATATGTGTATACAATAACTTTATTAAAGTAATGTTATTTTTATTAAAAAATTATAAGTGCCATCTTCTTATTCATCCAAATTCCCACCAATTATTCTTATCCTTGTGAGCTTAGCTCAGTTGATATGCACAATGTATAATATATGCAAGGTTTGGGGTTCGAACCCCGGCCACCACCCAAAAAAAAAATCCCACCAATTTTTGCTCCTTTACTATCATAATTCGGTTATTATTCATCGCAATATGATATGATGTGTCTTAGTAATAAAACTTGGTCTCAAACTCGTCTTAGCATCAACATAATTACCATTAAATAGAGCTTTCAGGGTAACAGTGGTATTGCTCCTTCATATCGCATGGTTAAATGGAACAACAATAATCATCTCTGTCATATCCTCAACGTAGACGAGAGTTGTATTGGAACTCCAACCCGAGCTGGCTTTGGGGGTATTATTCGCAATAGCACAGGTTTCTACCTCTCTGGCTTCTCCGACTTCATTTCAAACTCGACAAATATTTTGCTGGCAGAAATCTCTGCAATTCACCATGGTCTTCTCCTCGCAGCGGACATGGGAATTGGCTTGCTACTAAGGATATCATGCCTATGTTGTCCTAGTTCAGAATATAAAGCATTTCTATCTTCTCGCAATTTCTCTATCCAGCATTCTCTCAGAGAAGAAAACCAATGTGCTAATTTTATAGCTAAATTAGAAGCTTCTTCAAATGATGATTTCTTAATCCATTCATCTCCTCCTAAAGACCTCCTAGCCCTTCTTAGGAACAACAGCTCGGGAACTTTCTTCCTTAGAGTTTAGGCTTTTTGTCTCTGTTTTCCTTTTCGTCTTGTTGTTTGATTAGCTTTGTATAAAAAAGAAGCATTGCAGTAAGTTTCTCTCTAATTCCTATTATATAGAAAAGTAAGTTTAAAACACAACTAATTTATATAGCAAGCTATTTTAAAATAATAATTAAATAAGTATAAAAAAACGAAAAAAATTAGCTACCAATATAAATCGTGCAACCAATTTGTGCATGTTCACTATACTATGTTTTTTTTATTAAGAGGAAAAGCAAGAAAAAAGACAACAAAAAAAAAAAATAAGAAATTCGCTATCTTAACGCTCGAGAGATATCGCCAAGTAAAATGATATCTAATTGAGGAGGAGCTGTCCAAACTTTCAAGAAGTCGGCGTTGGTAGCATCAAACTTGGCCAACCAATCAGCACATTAATTGCCTTCTCGTAAGGTATGAGTAAAGGAAACCACCAAATGAAGAGAAGCGAACTTTTTAATTAAAGAGAGTAATGTTGCATGTGGATGAAAATCATTATGTGTAGTGTCTGCAATCAAATCCAAGGTTGTCTGGGAATCAGATTCCAAGATGATGGACATATAACCAAGATCCCAAGCCATTTGAAGATCTCTCCATATAGCTGAAAATTCAGCCAATAAATTAAAAGCTCTACCACAAGATCCGAAAAAACCATGAATCCAGACACCGCTATCATTGTAATAAAAAAAAATAAAAAATATCATATGTCATTGTAATACTTTTTTTTTTTACTGAAATACCCTTTTACTTATTCTCCCATTCTTCCGCACGAGATTTGTATAAAACAATTAGCCAAATAAAACATTCACGAATTAAGTGAACTTAGTAGTACTAGGCTAATAGCCATAGCCGTTGTATACACGATTGAATCCCCATATAAATTTAGTTGCAAGAGAATTTAAGAGCGTAATCATATTTCATACCAGCTTAAAAAAAATCGTAGCAATTGTTATATCTTCCATCCGTAATTAATTGATTAATTAGATAGAATACAATGCTCCATTAAGTTGTGTAGGAGAGAGATGGTGCCCTTTGTGGTTGCAAATAGGAGAAGCACAATATTCATAATTTAGGGTATTGAAATGTCAAAGTCGGTAAGGGGTAATATGATAAGTTAAAAACAATTTAGAATTTATTATAATTAAATTAGTTTTAATATAATTTTGTCTAAGGATGTGTTTGGATGGAGGGTTTAGGAGGGGAAGGGAGGGGAGAGCTTACCTTTCTTTTTTAAATTACGGACATTATAAAATGATTTTTAAAAAATTAAATTAACAACATGATAAATGATTATATAATACTTCAAAAACACTTAATTTATTTAAAAAACTATTTTAAATTATTCGTAATTTAGAAAATAAAAGTGAGTCATCATCTCCCTTTCCCTCTTAAACCCTCAATCCAAACACACCATAAGTAAAATAGACTAAAGTGTATATTTTAACTTAAGAAATGAGAGAAGTGTAATTTACTCTTATTTTAATCTGTAATAAACAAAACCTATAAAAAAAGTGCACCCTCATTTTTTTTAAGGAGTGCACCATCGCCCCGTTTGGATTGAGCTTATTTCGAGCTTATGAAAAATAGCTTATGTAAATAAATAAGTTTTTATTTTAATTTATAAGCTCTCACAAAAGAAAATTGTATCTTTATAAATTGTTTTTTCATAAAATACCTTAACAAACTAAGTTAATACATAAAATCTTACTCTCTCCGTTCATTTTTAAGTGTCTTTTTAGGGTGAATTTTTCGTTCCTATTTTACTGTCTTTTTGGTATTTTAAAGGTACGATTTGTCAATTATACCCTTTGTCAATTACTCTTATCTTTTTCAATAAAACTAATTAATGCTATCTATTTGGAAAACTAAGTTTGTTTCTTGTTATCTTTAAATTTAAACAAAATTTTGTTACAAACAATGGTTCCAATAAAACTTAAAATTCTATAAATAAGATGAGTAGCAATTGTTAAACATTTCAAATGCAAAATAAAAGAAGAGATTTGAGAGAAGAAAAATAAAAGACTCCATGAATGTTCAAAAGGAAGAAAAAGTAGAAGACTCGTTGGAATTGCTGATGAGAATTGAAGAGGGAGCAATAGTTAAAGACTAATTTGACAAGATACAAGAACAAGACGACAATGAAGAAGAAGAAGTTTCATCGATATAATTTTTATATTGACTTAAAATAATTAAAAAGATGAACACAATATTTTAAAAATTGACAATTGTTTATTATGAGAGAAGTGCGTAAAAAATTAGGAATTTGTTGGAGAAAAAAATAATAACCGACAATTGTTTGTTACGAGAGAAAGATAACATATTAAATTTATTGGAAAAATAAAGTGTGTGCAAAAAACTAGGAACTTAATGGTGGATTAAAATGAGGGTATAATAGGAAGAAAATGTGCAAAAATACACTTTGCTATTTTGGTGCTAATTTTCTAAAAAGACACTTAAAAAGGAATGGAGGGAGTATTTATTTGCATAAATTGTTTTGTATAAGTTCTAAAATAAGTTAATTCAAACCGACCTTAACTTGATTTTTTAATTTCTTTTTGTTCAATTTGATTTTTTTAATTTGGTTTGTTGGACTTTAGCCCGTTTGTTCATTAAAAAAAACGCTAGAAGAAAGATCTTTTTTTTTCTTTTTTCAACAAAGAATAAATAGAAAACGAAATTTATTTTATTAACTACAAAAACCAATTTATCTGTTAGTTCCTAGAAGAAACCCCAATTTGTTTTTATCCAATACCGTCGATATAGCATGTATACCGTTTTTAGATTTTGTCGATTTAGTTTTTTGGAAATTTTGTTGACTTAGTTTGTTGCAAAATACATGAATGAAAGATCGGTGTTTTTTTTTGTTTTTAAATAGAAAGTATCGGTGATTGTGATACTATATATTGGGCGAGAAAATATTGATATATATATTCAATTATCTAGTAGTTTGGTGACCAAGGAACCCTATCGAACCCTTTTCACGTATTTAGAGAGAGAGATCGAACCCCTGGTAATTGTGATTCAAGAAAGATGAAGGTAAAGTGTTGTGACGGCGTTGTGTTGAAGCTTGAAGATGCTTTGGTTTATGCATCTTCTACTGTCAAAAAATTGATAGGAGAAAATATATCTAGCAGAGGATGCTTAAGTGTATGTCTCTTCGGCGCCAGCCAGGGCGAGAACTGTGAGATCAGTTTTGCAGTAGAGATATCTAGCAAAATTCTGTTGAAGATCAATGAGTACGTGAAGAAACATGCAGATGCTGGAGATAATGAAGAAAGTCTCCGTAATTGGGACCTTGAGTTCATCCAAGTTGACCGCAGCACATTGTTTGCCCTAGTCTTGGTTAGTTATTTTTGCTTTTCTCATGTCGTATTTTTTTACATGTAACCATGGTGTTAGTTTAAGTATTTTGGAGTTAAAATTTGAGATTCTGTTTGCTATGTTAGAATTTATATTGAGCTGGAATCAATTTTTCGTTGAAGTAATTAATATTAACATATCTTGGCGATGGTACTCGCTCATGATATTATTTAGGGTTAAATATGTTTTTAGTCCCTATAAATATACCAACTTTTCATTTTAGTCCCTCTAAATTTTCCTTCAACTTTTAGTCCATTAAAAAATTTTCCATCTTCACTTTTGGTCCCTACTTTAAAGTAAACTCATATGTAGAATTCATATTTTTAAATAAAATTTTGCATAAAAATTCATAATATTATAAGAATCACTCCCAAAAAAATTAGTATTTTTTAATAAAACATGAATTTAATATGAATTTTTATATTTTTGAAGGTTAAAAATTCATATTTAATTTATATTTTGTTAAAAAATTCTAAATATTTTTGGGAAATATTTTTACAATATTCTACACATATCTGCACAATTTCATTAAAAAAAATACTAAAATTAACTTAAAAATATAGACCAAAAGTAATGATTGAAAATTTTATAGGGACTAAAAGTTGAAGGAAAATTTTAGAGGGACGAAAAACGAAAAGTGAATATATTTATAGGGACTAAAAGTATATTTAACCCTATTATTTAATGCTCCTATACACCTTAAAAAGTCCCAAATTGCTTGGAAGTCAAGGCGAAAATAGTTTATGTACAACATACACTCCTCCACCAACATGACACCTTTTACGAAGGACAAAACCGTGAAGGGCTTACACCCAAAACAAACAATACCTCGTGAACAATTAGCTAGCGTCTTTTGGTTTTTAACCCTCTATTTTTTTTAAAAAAAAAATAATAAAAAAGAACATTGAAAATTCTTAGTTTGGTTGGAAGCTAAATAAAGTCGAAATCAAACTTGGATGACCCCAAGTATAATTTGCATGATCGAATGTCTCAAGTAGGTTGCTAGATTGGTAAAACAAGGGACCGTAAAGAAATTTTAATCATGGAGGTGCACGGCTAAAACCCTAAAAACTAGTATCTAACAACAAACTTGGTTCTCAATGAGAGATTTGATTGAAACATGAATTAGCAATATTGGGATTGGAGATTAGGAATGGTGAGAGTTATATAGCTTTTTACACGTGTCTATCGTTGGTGGTGTTGTGGATATTGAGTGTGTTTGCCAGCTCTATATATTTCTTTGCTCTTTTCTGGTTTTTCAGGCAGCAAACTATCTAAAAATTAGGGACCTTCTCGATTTGTCATGCGAGGCTGTGATGGCAAAGAATGGTATGATTCCTGAGAAAGAAGAGGAGTGTCAAGGCACAACAATAGGGGAAGAAAAAGGAAAAAATATAGTAAGTGAAGAGCTGTTGGGCCAGCAGTGTAGTATGGATGAAAGAGGGGGGATCAATACAGTAAATCTGATAAATGGAGGTAGTTCAAATTGGGGTAACGTCCCAACTTCCTTGAAATTTCACTTAGAAAACATGAGTGTTAAAAGACTATCTGATGCAGAAGTGGCCAAGCTGGCCAAAGACTATAGAGCTTGCAGAATCCAACAATGTCTAGCAACAGTCCTCAAGCCAATGAAGAACAAAGGTATGCAAACAGTAACAAACCGAAACAAGAAGGAGCAAGGGATAATATTTACAAAGTGTGATCGATTTGTGAAGGCTGCAAGAGGGAGTCGTCGCCGTAACCGTAGAAGGAATGGACGAAGGGGGAGGGAAAATTTCCAGCAACAGTATTTTTAATATAATTTACCTTTCAAAAAAATGAGTCATCGATTTGTTCTTATTCATACTAGATCCTCTAAACTTCTATTGATGTCATAGTACAACGCATCGGATGGCATTTGCTAATTATTTATTCATATCTGCACTTTTATTAGTTTTCTTGTTTTCTAAATTCTGCATTGTTTATTTTGGGTTCATGATAAAATTTTATACGGAATTGTTCTCAAACATAGTTGAAGGTAGTAATGATTTTCAATGCTTTACTGTATAGAAGAATGCAATTATATGCATAAATTTTATGTAAATTCATTGAGATGGAACCTAATTTATGTTTGCATTTGGTGCGTAAGAAATGCCTACTTAGTGTAGATATAACTACAACAGTACTAAAAATCAAGGCCAGGAAAAGAGAAGATACAATGATTAAGATATGATAATGCAATTGAGCTAGCACAACACAGATAACTTTATGGTACCTTTATGGTGCGATTGAGGTTGGCTTGAGTCTTGTTCAAGTTTTGTACGCATAACACAAGATGCATCCTGGTGCCTCTTTCCTTTCTATGATTTTTTATTGGCTAATGTTGTTTCTGCGAACAATTGTTTCGCGAATGTATCATGGCCGATTGAATTTGTTAATTTTGTAACCGTAGCATTATCATTTCTATTAACCCAATCACCCATGATTTCTGCGAAAAACAGGATTCAACAATGGCAAGCCATTCAGGACATCTTCGTGATCTTTTTTTTTTGCTGCATTTAGCGGTGCTCTTTTTTATTTCCTCGCCAACGCCAGTTTTTAGCTTTCTTATTTTTTGTTTAATCACATGCTGAATGAAAATCACCTGGGAGCCTATTGCTTCTAACTTACCGGACAGTCAAAATTGATGGTTGCTATGGTATTGACCCAGAAACAGTTATAACGTAATCATGACTTTATTTATTAACATCACATTGATTTTGTTTGTGAAAGGAGTAGTAAATAAATGTGTTAATGGGAAACATGAGAAGTGGAATCATCAATTCAAAGATATTGTAGAAGAATTTTAGACTACGTGTTTAGTTTTTTTTTGGACAAGACTACGTGCTTTATTCTATTATTCAAATCCAGAAAATGCTTGATGAACAAATATTAAATTGGAATTGAATTTTCGGTCCAACGGTAGTTCAAAATTCCGTCACAATTAGAATTTGAGACAAAATGCTTTTGTCGTAATTTTTTGGGGACAGAATATTACTATTCGCCACATAGTTGAGACGAAATTCAGGACGTAGTATATTTATTTAATAAAACATGACTCCTTCACTGTCTCTCAAAATGCTGACGGAATCACTAAATTTGTGCCAACTTTGGGACAAAATTTATTTTTGATTTATCATTTATAAATTGGTTGGGATGAAAATATAAATCAATTCCATAAAAAAATATTAACTTGTGGATGTCACAAATTTAGTGAATTTATCACATTAAATTGTATCTATTTTCTAAAATATATTCCAATAAATTCATACACAACTACACATCCATTCTTTCAATACTAAATATCTCACCATACTAAGAATAACATCCATGTATCTCTCGATAACATCAAAGTTTAATCGATCCATCCATTTAAAAGATAAAAAGTTGATTTCAAAGTGTCTATAAAATATCTTTCAATACTACTCGTTGACTTTGTGGATGCATGTTGTACCAGAAGAAGTCCCACATGGACCCGTCGTCAATGTAAATGAACAACATGCATGTCTTTGAAATCATCCATGGCGAAGTCATTCCAAATAGACAACCGTATAGAATGAAACCTCACGAGCATGAGTTCAGCTCAGGTTGGATAATTGTTAAAGAAGAGGCTGATAGTGATAAGGGAAGGTGTTAGCCCTTGTGTTTGAAGGTGAGAAAAACACAAGGGTGTTGAACTGTATGTTGGTTTTTTCAAAAAAAAGAAGAAGAAGTTAAGTGTTTGTAAATTGGTTAGAGTCTGAAACCGAAAACAGAGTTGAGTTTAGAGTCCGAAACAAAGTATGAATCCAGCGGATAAAATCAAACAGAGAGAGAGAGAAAAAAAAAGACACACACACACACACACACACACACACACACACACACACACATATATATATATATATATATATATATATATATATATATATATATGACACGTAGCAATTTATACTAGTTCCTCTAACAAACCGAGGGTAGTCTAGTCCCCTTGCACTTTCAAGGGATTTTCACTGTAATCACTAAGATTACAAATGCTCAAGTACACAAGCAAGAGACCTCTATTGCTCAATCACACAAGAAAGAGACTTCCTCTACTCAATCACAACTGAAAGAGACTTATACAATCTAACTTAATTAACTGAAAGAGACTTTGAGTCCCTGAGAAGATTGATCCAAGACGTTGGAATGTTACTTGATTTAGATAATGTCGTTGAGTAGTCATTTGAAATCATTTTGCTTCAATTGGAGTTATCTGTTTCATTCACTTTGTCCTTGAATTCCATTGTTTGTTTTTGCACATGGTTAGAAGAGGACAAATTGTACTATCAGAGACCGATAATGACCTTCCTTCATAAGACGCTAAAACATGTCAAAGTCTTCTGATGGTGATGTTTCCTTTAGAGTCTGAAAAACCTTCAGGGTCTTCAATCCTTCAGATGCTTTTGACCTTCAGAGTCTTGACCTCTTCAGAATATGATCTAAATCTTCAGTTTCTCATATGCTTCAGATGTTCTTGTATATGTTCAGAATCTTTCTCTCTCATAACCAAAACTTGATTTAGCAGTTTAAATTTAATTTTATGGTCATGCACACTTAGAACATATGTTCAGAATCTTTGTTCTTTTATACTTTGTTATCATCAAAACTTAGACACATTGTACAAAATCCATTTTGGTTCAACAATGTTGTTCCTGCCATTTTAGGGTCCAAGAAACACAAAAGTTGGAGAATGAGTGTTGATAACAGAGCTATCAACAAAATTATAATCAAATCTCAATTTTCAATGCCCAAACTTAACGATTTACTAAATCAGTTGCGTGGTGCTACCTTTTTCTCAAATATTAACATTTTGTAGTGGGTTCCATCAAATCAGATTGATGCAAAGGTTGACAGGTAGGGTTGTGCTTATCAAAGTTGTCTTGTCTTCACTTTCAATTTATTTTCTCTCTCTATTCAAGGATCATACATGTATAAAATTTTTCATTGGATCCCTTTTTAAATCTTTTTAATAGGGTGGGAGTGAGGATGTTCGTAAAATTTATTTGTTCCATTAGGATAAGGTACATGCATATAATGAGTTTGGAGGTTTGGTATTACAAGAATTAGAAAGTTTAAATTGGTGTTGTTTCAAAAAGTAGTGTAGGAGGTTGCATGTTGATCAGAGAGCATTGTTATATAAAGTGTTGGAAGCTAAATATGGAGCAGAGATGAACTAAATTAGATGTGGTGGTAATGGGGTGTCAGGGTGTTGGAAGAACTTGTGTAGGAGAGGGAGTAGGAGTGGGTGATGGGAGTTGATTCAAACATGGTTTGGAAATAAGAATAGGAAACATTTAAAGTACCTCCTTTTGGAACAATCATTGATTAGAAGGAGGTCTTTTACGCTCTAGTTTTAGCTGTCTTTTTTATCATCACGTTAACACTAATATTTCAGTAGCATAAATGAAGGCTAGGTTTGGTTGAAGGTGGAGAAGGATACTTTTCGCTTGCGAGGAGTAACATGTTGCATATGTTGGATAATATTTTTTTGCTTGATAATCTAGCAGATAAATAGATTTTGAAATATGATCCAGAAGAATGTTATTCGATAAAAAGATTTTATCATTTATTGACTGATCTAGAAGATTATCATGTTTGTGCACCTTTTACGAAGTTTATTTGAAATAAAACAGTGCCTCTTAAAGTCTCTCTTTTACTTGGCTGGGTTGTTCATACAAATTCTTTATTTTGCTCTGGTGGTTGCGGTAAGAAGGAATCAATAAATCATCTTTTTTCTGGATTGCGGTTTTTTTCTTGGAAGTATTTGGCCTAATATTTTAAAGTGGTTGGGGATTTCTTGTGTCCTTACAATCAATGTTTGTACACACTCAGGGGCGGTTTTACCCCCTAGCAAGCCTGGGCTCAACCCATACTTTCTTTGTATCACTACAAGCAACTTGACCTCTAGTGACAGCTTCAATCTGTCACTATAGGGTCAATTTTCGAAACTAAATGTCCCGAGGACATTGACCGACAGTCACATTGGTCATGCATTATTCTCAATGACTAGCAACGGAAATGTGCCCGTCTGCAATTGCCAACTGAATGTTTTCAGTCTTTACCTGCGAACAAAACTGTAGGTAATTTTAAGGATACCATTTTAAAAACATTAAAGACCTCTACATATGTTTGTGGCTGTCACTAAAACTTATCATTGTTTTTTTTTTTTAATATTTTTTATTCTACTATAAATTCTAAAAATGAAATAATTCATAAAATTACCGCTAAAATTAGTTTAATCAATATAATAAAATATTATAATCAATATCGTTGAAATTTTGAAATTGATTACTATAATCATTTTTTGGAATAAATTCTTTAGCAAATCACACTTGGAGAAGCTACGTACACTTGCCAATGATCCCGCATAACCTGCACTTCACTTCATCAATATCTGTAATCAACACATAATGAACAATATATATAAAAGCATAAATACATTCAAATCACTTATCTCATTGTTAACCGGCGTTATTCATTAATGAAGTTATCTTCAACAATAACGAATGAACCAAAGCTATTACCAACATCAACAAAATTTGGAAGTCCACCTGTTGTCAAGCCCTGTCAGTAAGCTACTCCCTCCGTTTCAAAATGAAAGTTGTTTATGGTTTTTACACACATATTAATAAATGCATTAATTAAAAGAAAGAGATATGTTATTTTACCAAATTATCCTAATCAACTATTGATTTATTTTCATTATAGAAAAAATAATACTTTGGAAGTAATGTATAGCGTATTAATTAAAGGGTACAATTGAAAAGAAAAAGTTATTATTGCATTGAAAATTGAAAGTGACATTCATTTTGAAACAATTTTTTTTGGCTAAAACGACACTAATTTTGAAACGGAGAAATAAAATAATCTTATAAGCCCGTGAGAAAGAATTGTTACCAACAAAATCAACGATGTGTGGTTCAAATGATATGTTACACCGAACATGAGATATTCAAGTCACTTGATGATGTTGATATTATTCGAACATTCACCACAAAGAGGTCTCATAAAGGGCATTTACCTCCTAATTTTATTTAGCACGCTATTGGAATGTTATGTTTCATCTCTCTTATTTCAAATTGTACTTTTGTTGACAAAATGATGAGCCTTTTTTATTTCGATTTATGGCTATTCATATATTATGTCACATGTGAATTTGCAGTTAAAATTTGCCCGGATTCTATAAAATAAAATTCCTGGCTCTACAACTGTACACATGCTATGCAATTTTGTGGTTATCTGGCATTGCTTTCAAGTGATTTGGTTATCTTGTATTTGAGTTATTTGGAATGAGTACTACAAAAGTTCAGTATCTCGATTATTTTTATTAATATGAAACTTGCTGATGGTGGTTGAAGACTCATAAACTTAATTTTTATTTTATTTTAATGTTTGGTGGTCTAATCCGTCTGTGACGGTTTTTTTATTTGCTCCTTGTTTTGCTACTTTATCTTTTGTACTTATTTTTTATATTGTTTTTTTTTTAAGAAGAAAGGCCAATGTGTTGTATCCAATACCTTCGATATAGCAGTATACAGTTTTTTTATAAAAGAAAGTATCCGTGCTTGTGATATTATTTATAAATAGGGTAGAACCAAAAGATATTATACATAGGGTGAGAAAGATTCACTTATTTGAGGACCAAGAAACCTTCGCTTATTTAAAAGAATCGAACCCTTTATCAATCGTGATCGAAGAAATATGAAGGTGAAGTGTTGTGACGGCGTAGTGTTGGAGCTTGAAGATGCTTTGGTGTATGCATCTTCGACTGTCAAACAATTGATAGAAGAAAAGATACCTTGCAGAAGATGCTTTGGTGTATGGATCTTCGACGGCAAGGACGAGAATTATGAGATCAGTTTTGCAAAAGAGATATCTAGCAAAACTCTGTTGAAGATCAATGAGTACGTGAATAAGCATGCAGATGCTGCTAGTACATCCTGCAACAGAATTAGTAGAAGTCTCCGTTCCTGGGACCTTGAGTTCATCAAAGTTGATCGCCACACATTGTTTGCCATAGCCTTGGTTAGTTTTTTTTTCTTTCTTTCTTCCTGCTTTTCTCATGTGATACTTATTTTTTACATGTAACATTATATGATGTTAGTTTATGTATTTTGGAGTTAAAATATGTGAAATTTATATTGAGATAGAATCAATATCCTAACTTGGTTGGTTGGTTGAAGTAATTAACATTAACATACTTTGGCAATGGTACTCACTCATGATATTGCAAACAATTAATGTCTTTTGGTCTTTAACTCTTTAGTTCTCAACAAAAAATAAAACATTGAAAATTCATATATAGTTTGGTTGGAAGCTAAATAAAGTTAGCCAGATGTTGTTATAGTTAGGATCGAACTTGGATACCCCCGATATAATTCGCTTAATCAAACGTTGAACATACTTGAGTAGAGTCCAACAAACTTAGTTGTCTATAGAAAAAATTCACTTGAGTAGAGTCCAACCACTAGCATATGTTCAGAATTTTTTTCTTTGAAAAAGTACATGAATTTGCAACATACATGGGATTGGAGGTTGGGAATGTTGAGAGTTATGTTGCTTTATACATGTGTTTAGTGTTGGTGTTGTTGTTTGTGGGTATTGGCGTGGCTCTGGTACTTAGCAAGACGGGTTAAATTCAAAGTAGCAAATGTTTGTGCATATAAGCTTCAAAAGTCTATAGAGGATAACACCTGACACACCTTTTATGCCTGGACACTTTTCATTCACAGTCTTATAATTTGGCTTTCTCTTGTTTTTCAGGCAGCAAACTATCTCAAAATTACGGATCTTATCAATTTGGCATCCGAGACTGTGAAGGCAAAGACCAGAGGAAAGACCCCAGAAAAGATACGCCGGTATTACAATCTCAATAATGATATGACTCCTCAGGAAGAAGAGGAGTATTAGATGAATGTTCTGTCTTGTCAAGAGTTATGCATAAAGAAGTTGTGTTCAAATTTAAACTCATATACAATGCATTGGATGACATTTGCTCAATATTTATTCATGCTTGCAATTTCATTACTTTTCTTGTTTTCTAAATTCTGGGTTGATTTCCTTTAACTCAAATTGCCAATGGAGCAAAATTATGCCTTGTTTGTTTTGGAAAAATGTGGTTGGCTTGGTTCATGATAATATAAAAAATCTAATATTAAGCTAATTCAAGAACTTGCTTAAATAGATTTCAGTCAAATATATCGTGAAGAAAAAAATATTTGTTTGTGTCAACACACTTTGACCTCAACAATCAGCTCGTTCCTGGCAACAATATGTTATATTCTATCTTACTTTTTTTGCTACAAGAAAAAAATTCTTTGTTGACAACATATGGCTTATATATAGTGTGGTTTCTAAATTTTTGTGAATGAAATTTTATTTGTTTATATATAATTTTTGAAAATGTAAAATAAGTAACCAAAGGAAACTTGAAATTTGAGCATTGTAGAAGTGAAGAGAAAGTAGCAGATTTATTGACAAAAGCCATTTCCCCTGAAGTTTTGTAATATTTTTTTGAAGACAAGATTCCTGCTCCTTTGCAATTATATAGCAGTGATACAAAGTAGATTGTGATACATAATCATGAGTTTGTCTGTAAAAAGAGTAGTAAATCAATGTGTTAGAGGGAAACATGAGATGTGGAATCATCAGCTGGGTGCCAAAATCTGTTAAAAAACCAATTGGAATCAGCCTCATCAGAATAACCATTTTGATTTCTGTGATATAGCTATAGTGAGCATGTGTTCTGTTCTTTATGTCGAAAATGGCATGTCCAAAGCTAGCCTCTCTGAATGCTAATGTACTCTGCCTGTGGTTCTTCTGTCATGTTTGTTTCTATGCTTTTGGTTACTTAACAAAGATGCCATTACATAATCATATCTGTGCCAGCTGATTGGTTACTTAGCATGTCATGTTGGTTTCTATGGTAACAATTTGGAGTTGTACTCCACATGCTTCAACTATTCATATTCATCACACTACTTCTTCTGCTTGTTGGCATGCCATTATTACATAATAATGTTGATCTTATCACTCCAGTAACACACTGTGTTCACCCTGGTTCATCTTTAGTCAATAGTCACACACGATAAGATCACTGCTTTCCCAGCAAGATCACCATGTGTTATATGAACCTATTGGGGAGGATTATAACCAGAAGGAACAAGAAACACATTGCTATCAAGAGACATATTAACGCCCTTTTCGACTTTTCTAACAAAAGTACTAGTTATGCTGCCTCCATTACACACAAACAACAAATTCAAAACCAAAGCTAGTAGTGGTAATAAAAAACTAGGAAATGATAATCCTCCGAAAAGGACGATATTTTCAATCTCAGAGACTCTAATAGTATGAATAATAATATAAATGGAATTATCAGCGGGTCTGCGAAGGAACAATTATCTTACCGACCCTGGTTGTGTGTACGTGTGGCTGAGCGGTCAAAATGTTATATTTTTGCCAATTGAAGCACTAAAAATCAAAATTCAGATTTGAAGTAAAAAAACAAACGTGTCGGTGATGGAAAGAGCCGTCAAAATTTGAGCTAGTGATCACTTTCTCAGTAGAATACAGTTTTCACCGTCAATACTCTCCTTTGATAAAATAAATTTCCACTAACCGGCATCCAATAGTGAGCGAAAATAAAATAAGATATAGTACAAAATGAATTGGAAAGGAAGAACATTGATAAAATTGTCATGGTTATTTATCTTTTTTTTCCCCAATGCATAGCATGTCAAATGATATCAACTTTCTGGAAAATTACATCCGTTAGGTGGATTGTTGAGGTTGATTGAAAGTTGAAACTCTTGGATCACAAAGCACAACTAATCGATGTAGTATATGAAGCATCACAACTGATTCCAAATAGCAGCTTTCTCCTATATCTTTCCCCTATATCACCATACTTGTCAAAGATGGATTGCAGGACGGCAGCAAAGCTTTCCTTCAAATGGTATCTTCCAACTGGAGCACGCGTCTCGGAAACCACAAACTCACTCCCCTCATTATCACAGAGAATATCAGAATAACATAATTCCTTGGATCCACCTGTTGAAGTAGTTAGACCTTATCCAGTGTCATCAAAACAGGTTAGTGGAACAACTTTGGTTGAAGAGTTTTTGTCGCCTGCTAGCTTGGTCTGTATCGGGCTGGCTAGATTCTCAGAACCACTCCTTGGTTGGACTTCGTCATTGACAGGCTGCCAAAGAAACAAGGGCAAAAGATAAGTCAATATGATATTGAGAAGGTTGGTTATAGATTAGATAACTAACCTGATACAATTTAACTAAATTACTAAATTATTGATAAATTGATCAATAATGAATACTGGAAACAATATTTATACACCAGTCCATATGAAAATGAAAAAGATAACAAGGAAACTAACTCTCTTATAGAAAGATTAAGAAACACTTAACTACCTATATTTTTCTGAAGAGGGTGTGAGAAAAGAGAGATCAGTATTACCTTGACATCTAGGGTATGTAGACCACCAGAAGCTGGTACTATCTCATTTGTTTTTGGCTCCAACTTGTTCTTTTCGTAATATTTGATATTGGCGATGCAGCATCAACGAGAAAAATAGATCCAATTTTCGAGGCCGGAACATTGCCAAGAACCTGGAGTTCACGCTTAGAACCTAGCGTCTTTTTTCTGTAATGGCTACAAACATTCGGAAGATTGTAGTCAGAAGATACAGATTCATGAATGAACAGTCATTGAGATAAATATTGTATTCCTAACTTAACCAAAATAAACCTTTATAAGTTTACAGTGATTAACAGAGTTTCTTAAATATATGTTTAATAAAATAGATAATTTGGCAAACTCTGCATATGTAAGATGTTTCAATAAGGTACCTTATTATAATAATTTGAGAGTGGACATACGGCTTGAGTTGATTAATCAAGGAAATCATAGTTGTATAAAAAACATATCTTTGTGATCGACCAAAGGAAGCATGTGGCATGTGACGAAGAAATAAAACTTGATAGTTTCACAGCTTCCAACTCAGAAGCCTTTTTGTAATCAAGGGTTTTCCCCGGTGTGTTACCACCAACTCTATCAACATCAATTCAAGGTATACCAGCAAAATCCTTTACCTTTGTTTCCCAGCGTGTTACCACCAACTCAGTCAACATCATACTAGCAAAATCCTTACCTTGACCTCGTCTACAGAGAAAACTGTAAACATATTAAGTGAGTTGACTTACAGAAAAATATTTATCATGGAAACCATAACAGAATTAAAATGTTAATTTTTTATTAGAGAGAAAAACAAGCATGGGGATTAATTTATAAGAATCTATAAAAACAAGGCTACACAAGAAGATTGAAGATGATTTTCTTATAGATTACATGATTTAGAAGACGATATCGCTGAAAAATTTAACTCAAATACGACAATTGATGATTCTAAGGAGTAAATTTTAGTTATTTTTATATTTTTTGACATTATTAAATTTGGATGTATCTTATAATTTCTTAAGTTTCATTCATATATATATATATATGGATGATTGAAATATTTGAGTTGGATAACTAATGGATCTATGAAATATTTGAGTACAGTTAGTTATAGAAAGTTTGAAAAATTATTGAACATGAAAAACCAAAAATAAAATACAAAAATATGCATGAAATACAAATTTATAAGACAATTGAATTTTAAAACAAACATCCGATCAAAACTGAATTGTTACAACTTACACCCTAGTCATCTAACATGTCCCCTCATCCCAAAACTAAAACACCAATCACACCCTGCTCAACAATTGGATCGCTTGTATATAGTTGAATTGTTGGTGGTATTCTAGAGGTGGTATGTTATAAATTATACTGTTGCAGGATTTTGAGTGGAAACGTGACTTTTTATACTATACTTCCACTGGTGGATGAACATTGAAAGAAAAACTGATTTTGTTGAATTCACCACATACTGCATTCTTTCAACTTAGCATTACAAAGCCTTCATATAGGCTAGAAGGAAACTGATAGAGAATACAAATAGGTT
>Ga0228711_1006494_pt1 | contig 17335 bp, 6 predicted proteins | sample MedpolnodulmetaG_2_FD_177996 | JGI IMG/M metagenome (GOLD analysis project Ga0228711, IMG submission 177996) | Root nodule microbial communities from Medicago polymorpha collected in Santa Monica, California, United States - brown nodules | ecosystem: Host-associated > Plants > Roots > Nodule...
AAAAATAAAAAAAATAAAAAAAAAAAAAAAAAGAAAAAATAAAAATAAAAAAAAAAATTTTTTTTTTTTTTTTTTTTTTTGTAGAGACTTCTATCTAACACAAATGGTATTTGTACAACCACTTTCTGACAACTTTTTGACAACTTTCTCTCTCATACTCACGTTATCCTCTTATTCTCTCCATTATTTTTGACCAATGAAAAGAGAGAAAAAAGAAGTTGTCACATATGGTTGTTCAAATAACACTATTCTATAATATATTTACAAAGTATGGTAGCATTTCAATAGTGTCTCAATTTACTTCGATTTTATAGTAGGGATTTAAATTGGTGACAAAAAATGTTACGGGAATTAAAAGTTTGAAGAAATTTTGAATATAAGATGTAGCATGTTATTTATTTTGCTTAAATGCATTTTTCACCCCCTATGTTTCAAAAAGTTGCGATTTTGGCCCCCTTTTAAAAAAATGGATATTTTGACCCCCTAACTTTTGGTCCTCTTTTGATTAGCTGATTTTGATGGAGATTATGACAATTTCTCAGTCTCTGATGATGTAAACTGGCATGACGATAGAAGGATGCTGATAAGTGGAGTCCAAACTAGCATGGTGTAACTTTTGGCCCCCTAAAGAAGGATCCACTTATTAGTTTGGACTCCACTTATCATGCCAGTTTGGACACCATGCAAGTTTGGACTCCACTTATCAGCATCATTCTATCCCCATGTCAGTTTACACCATCAGAGACTGAGAAATTGGCATAAAATCAGTTAATCAAAAGAGGGTCAAAAGTTAGGGGGTCAAAATATCCATTTTTTTTAAAAGGGACCAAAATTGCAACTTTTTGAAACATAGGGGATAAAAAGTGCATTTAAGCCTATTTATTTCAATACAACATGGTTTATAAAATATAAAGATGTATAATAGGGTTTACGTCCTATTATCTTAAAAAAAAAATCCATTACTTCACTTTGTGCTTAAGAATTAATTTCTTATGATTATGTATATATATACCTTGTTGGTTCTGATGCTAGATTTGGAATGAATACGGTATTCATGCATAACCCAGTTGGTTTTCTCTCCTCTAGGAGCCCGACCTTTGTAAAAAACCAAAGTCTTCTTCATACCAACCAATTCTGATGTAACACTGTTGAAAATCTCCTTGTCTTTCCCTGTGGTTTTCCAATATCCAGTGTTTGTTGCTCTATTAGTTCTCACACCTGTTGGATATTTACGATCTCTTAGACTGAAAAAGTACCATTCTTTTGTACCCATCTTGGCCTTCCCTATAAATTTTACATAATTAAAAAATTAGAAGAAAAAAATTGAACAAAGTTAATTTAATTAATAGAGAAAACAACACTATATATTATTATGTCATAAAAAAATAATTAAATAATTATCATATTTATTTTGCCAGATATATTCATTTTCGTTGAGAAAACGAGGATTTATGAAATAAAATAAAATTTTGTATATATTATAGTAAACCTTAACCATATCACAAGAAAGATGAAAGTCATATATTGTGGAAAAACAAAAAGATTAGTTATGATACAATCGTCACTAATTTTATTTTTTTCTAGTATGAAGAAATTGGTGTGTTTATGAGTTAGCTGCTGAATTTGTTGTAGCTAAATAGTAGAATCTTGAAGAAACCCTAGTTTGTTGTTTTTATAAAACATGGATGAAAGGAAAAGTAAATTACGTAGATGAATTGCAAAACAAATATTCAGTATCGATATGGATCTATTCTCGTTCTTGATAAATGAAAAAAAAGGGCAAAATCAAATAGAGTCAAGTGAATCTTCAATTAAACAAAAGATCCATGCATACATAAAATTTTACCTGGAAGCTCCCATGGCTCGCATTTGTTGAGATCTACATCACCTATTGCTTTGCATGTAAAATTTATAGAATCTGAAATCTTGTTTACAAGATAGTAAGTGATGAGTTCTTCATCCGTAGGATGAAATCGAAAACCGGGAGGTAGGGTTTCCTCTTTCTCACGATTTCCTTCCATTTCCATATCCTTACTTTCTTTGCTAACAACTTCTTTGTCCTTCTGGAATAACACACAAAAAGTGTCATGATGTACAAATAGTTATTGTTTTATGAGCTAGCTTCAAAATTGTCCAAATTGAAAAACATGTATAAAGTGTTATGAAAATTAAATATAGGGTTTTATAAATTTTTCAAACAATAAAAGCTATGTGTAAAAGTTTGTTTGATTGATGATGACTTCGCTTACTTGCATGGAGAGACAAACTTTTTATTTGGTTCAAGTTTTGTTGATTTATAGGAGCTACCTTATTTGCAAGAAACACTAGACTTGAGGGTAACTGCAATTGAGTTGAAGTATAAAGGAGATAGATCTTTCTAGTTAGTAATCACCATGCATGATATGTTGAAGAATTTATATTTAAGTACAAAGTCATTGAAGAAAACAAGGTCAAGTGTGTTTGTGAAGTTTTCACCAAATGTGGGTCTTTACCTTCAAGTTGAGTCATACAGCTGTAATTTCCAAGAAAGATACCTAGCGGATTGAGTTGTTTATTTTATTTTTAAGATAGTAAAGATTTGTCAAGTTTTTCATTTTTAACTATAGTTCTTGCCCATATTAACCAACATGCTTTTGTAATCACAAAAAAAAAAAAAAAAATCCAACATGCTGGGCACAATTGATGACATATAACAGCTGTAAAAGCTCGTGGTTAAGGGTTTATTACTACACTCATATTTAAAAATATATATATCAGTTTGAAGATGTCAACTCCTTAAATAAATATCAATATTAATATCAACGTCGAATGATAAGTTTCAAGCTTCAACTAAAGGATACCCAAAATTCACCCAAAAAAGTTATTTGCTATGATTATATTTAACCAAACAATTTATTAACACATTTTTTATGAATTTAATTAGCATATTTCGTACAACTATTTTACACATGTATCCAATGATGTGTTGTCACGTCAATAATAATTATGAAGACACATGAATTATCATATTCATTAATTGACATGATAACACATAATTGGATATATGTGTAAAATAATTATGCATTGATAAAATGTACGCTAATTAAACTCTTTTATTTAATTTTGATGAATAATTATTTATGCTTCTATATATTCATGTACCATAACAAATATTTTATAAATAAATTATTAATTTAGTCTTTGATGTATGATGTATCACTATCTCTCAAATGGATTACCAAACCATCACAAGTTTGTTAGGAGGAATGTAAATAATTTGAAACATTGCTGATTTGTTAACCGTTAAATCTAGCTTTGTTGGAGAAGGATACCTAAGTTTTTGCGTAGAGAAGAAAGGAAATGTGTACTATATTTTCAATATTCACTCGTATGTTTGCTGAAAAAAAGGAAATTATGGGAAGAAACATTAGACATAAAAAAAAATAAAAAATTGATGAGAGAAGTGGTGTATAAGTGATTTCAATTGTGTAATGGCTAAAGCAGAAATAAGGGGTGTTGGTAATGCATCGACATTGTAATAACAATAACAAACTCTAAATCCACAACGTCATCTCGAACCCATGTTAAAATGTCATCTTTAGAACAAATTTTGTATGAATGGTGATTTTTTACAAATTCAATAGACTCAACAATTGGTTGAGCAATGTCAATTTTCTCAAATCATTAGATGAGACGAGAGATCCTCCATACCTAAAAGGGTATCATTAACATGAGGAAATGACTAAACCCTAAAAATAGCATCTGGATTGGCCAATACCGATGGGTTTTCATATTGTCCAAATTGTACATTAATTCGAATGTTCGTTTTGTCAAGTCATTTGGTCTTTATCATGGATTGATGTTAGTTACCAACAATCATATTTAACAGGTTAATCATTTTTCTACCAAAAAAATTATTCAACCGGTTATTTGCAAAAGAGATTATTGAAAATATTCTATCTTCTTTAACATTCATATCACACAGGGTCGTTTTGAACATTTTGGAGGCTTTTTTTTAATTATACGTCTTTAAAATTTTGGATGTCGAAATTGATATATGTAAGAATTTAGACCCTTAAAATTGGCATGTGTAGAAATTTAAATCCTCAAAAGTAATATATATACAAAAATTCGGACCCTTAATAATTGGTATAGGCAGGAATTTGGACTTAATGTTCAAAATTTGAGATTTATTGATATAATTAAGTTCAAAATTTTAAATTTAAATAATATTTAGATCCTTAAATATTTTTATTTAATGTTTTTTTGGGAAATTTGGAGGCCCTATGCAATATGCATGCATATCCTTTGTTGGTGAAGCTTTTTGTTTCAAAAGAGCATATACCTAACATTTATTTCCAACATGGGATTAAAAAGGGCAACTACTACACATATTTCTTGATAGTGCTCGAACGCTCTTTAAAGGTAGATGTGACATTTTGGTAGACTTTTCCACGAGATTTAGAGATTGTGTTGAGGTTTGATGCCCCAGATTGAGTCATGTTCTAAGTGTCCTAGTTTTATTTTCCTTCTTTTTCCTTTGTCATTCCACCAAAAAAAAACTATAATTTAAAGTTTACTGCACTTAAACTAAATTAAAATATTTTAAATACTACAAATAAAATAATGGATGTATTCAAATGGTAAAGGATTTGGGCCCCTTAAGTTTAAGCTCATGGGCTCGATTCCTGACTCTTGCATGCATATAGAAAAATATGGTTGAAAGGAATGAACTCATCTTATGTGTTCCATAAATTTCTCGACGAAGATTAGTCATTGTTATGCGGCTGTGGAAATTTCGTATCAATATCATGTATCCCATAAAAAAAAAGTTTTAAACTACATTTGTAAAAACAAATTCATATTTTTCTTTCATTTAAACGAATTTGTAGGTTTATAATCACAAACTTGTTGTTGAAATATTTGACTATATGCTTAAAGGGTGGGTTTACTCGTAGGATATTTTTATGATACATTCAAAAATCGAAGGGTTTCGATATATTTGTTCTCTAGATCAATTGCAACCATTTTTATAAATTAAGTGGTTATTTATCAACTTTTATATTTAAGAAAATAACAGTTTATAAGAAAAACATCATTTCATTGTTTATTTATAGTATATTACTCCCTTCGGTCATATTTATAAAAAAAAATGACTTTTTAGATTCATTGAATAATTGATGTATCTTGTCTAACAGAAAGTACTCCCTCCGGTCCTATTTACAAGAAACATTTGACTTTTTTTATTCATTGAATAATTGATGTATTTGATCTATATTTTAGACCGGATACATCAATTACTCAACGAATTTAAAAAGTTAATTGTTTCTTGTAAATAGGACACCGGAGGGAGTATTATAGTAGTAATTTTTTACATTTTATCTAAAAAAATATTTAATATTATTCACTATTATGAGTAATAAATTTTTTAAAAAAAAAAGTCGATAACTTTAGTAAATAATATTTAGCTATTATAATTTTTTAAATAATAGAAAATATTTTTCCAAAAAAAAATATAATTCATTTAACCAAAAAAGATGAAACGTGGCATTAGTCCCCTTTGATTGTTGATTTATTCAACTTTTATTTTTAGTAAATTGTTGATTTATTCAATGGTAGGTTATAGTTAGTATCAGAAAGATACTCACGGTTTTTTGGCATTTGATTTATCAAAGCATATACTGAATTTTGGAGCTTAAAAAATGTTCCGTACGCATATGAATCATAATTAATTGCTTACTTTTCTTGCACTTCGAAAAATCTAATCTTGTCTGTCTGCGTCGTGTTTACATTTTCTGAAACATAATTCAAAAATAGTAATTTAGATTTTATGAGGAAATGTATAATTAATTGTTTACATGCTGGGTGACATGGGATATGTTTCTTGTGGAGACAATTAACGAGATGTTGCAAGCTCCATTCATGAAACTTAGTATGTGTTTGTTTCCACGGTGGCATAGCCAAAGACATGCGTTTTGTTGGATAATACAACTTGTAGCTTTTTATTATCACGTTGGAAAAGCTTTGTAAACGTGCGTTTAATTGAGTGGACGTGGAATCAATCAAACAGTTCATTAGTTTTGTTTTTAAACTCGATCCGTGTTAGATCTAAGGCGAGGGTGGAGTAGAAAGCATACCACGGAGGGCAGCGGTGACGCTTCACAAATGTGGTGATGTACCTGCAAATATTCTGATGTTCAAATCAGTATGTGATTGAATAGGGTAGGAGGATTATCACAATAGAATGTGTTCCTTACTTTTGATATATACGTCCTTTAAAGTAGGGTTCAAGGTGAATTAGAGTAAATCTCATTGAGGTTGTTCAATGATTTTTGGCGTGATTCACGAATCACAATCAATGCATAACGTTAATTATACGGGGATTGATTGTTTAGAAAGTACATGTGTAGACCAACAGTTCCACATTCTACCGTGTGCCTTCTAAGCCAAATCCGTTTTTAAGAGACTAGACAATTAACATATAATTATATAGACTTTTAAATGAAATAATCTCTCATTTCTTTGGGTGATTCGACGTTTTTATTTGAATGAAACCTTTTGAGATGAATCTTTTAAAAACATTTAAGCATGAAACTATTGGCCTGCTCTAGAAATTTCAAAGCCCCAACTAAACTATAGGAAATAAATAGGCAACGAAACTATGGAGAAATAAAAAGGCAGAAAAAAAAGAATGACAATTGCTCAATAGCACCTCAATTTTAGTTTCGATCCAATCGTAACTCTTAATCGACTATTTTTATGTGTAAAATATAATTGTAACGTAACTTTTTACCGGCTTTTTTCAACAAGATGAGCAATTTTGAACTGCCTATTAAACAACCATCCAAGAAAATTACTTCAATTTATCTCGTCTCAGATAGCTTCCCCCCAGTAAGAATTCAATTTATCTGAAACCTTGCCTATCATCAACACACAATCAGGCCCTGGGAGGATTATGTAAAAATAAAATAGAAGGTCCTAATCCTAGGAATCAAACACAAGTGCTTGTAATTTTAGAAAGAGCTCATCCCACCACCCAAATTAGTATGATAACAAACTCACACATTTCAACACAATCTTTCATTGTATTGAACCGGCATAATTTGGTGGGAGCCTCATAAATCTCAACCGATAAAAGAAAATATATATTGGATATGTGTTCCTAGCATTGTTCATAATAAGATGGTTTCATGCTGTTCAAGAAGTAACACATTGTTACTAGACTAGTGATCCACTCATGTGCATCTCGACCAAATTGATGGCTGGTCCAAGTTTTAAAATAAAATCTACCGTTTTATCTTGTATGAATTGTTATCCTTTAGATACGGTGATTTACATAAATACTTCTGTGGTGGAGAGACTTGATGAAAATTGATGTGGGGTGTAACACTACTTATGGGTGGTTTCATGATGGGTATTAGAATCCGTAATAAAAAGATATTTACATATTCTAATATTTTAATAATGTAGTTATAAGAAGATTGAAAGATGACCAAGTGTTTTATTTTGGCTTGATCGGTAGGTTGGTAGAACGCACTTGAATGATGCATTTCTTAGATTGTTCTTTGTTAGTGTTGTTAAAGAGGATAGAGTGGCGGATATGGGCAGTTGGGTTAGTGGTCAATGGGTGTGGAGTTGACGGTGGAAGAGGTCGTTGTTTGTATGGGAAGAAGAAGTTTTCAATGAATTGGGGTGGATTTGGTTGTTGAACAATGTTGAGGTGTTCTCAGTTAGTTCTTGTTTTAAGCACCTGGTTTCGCTTTTATATGTTCAATCTAGTGATCTAGCTTAGTTTTCATAAAAGGCTTTGGAAAAGGTATGGAAAATTGAAGTTCCTTCTAAGGCCAAAGTTATGGTTTGGAGATTACTTCAAGGGAGACTAGCATCTAAAGAGGCTTTGCCTAGAAGAGGGGTGATGTCTACCATTATATGTCTTGTGTTTTTTGCTCAATTAGTTTTGAGCTTAATAATCATCTTTTCTTCTCTTGTCCTTTCTCTTATAATGTATGGTTCACAATAAATAATTGGATGGATTTAAATCAAGATGTAAATCGTAATGAAGGTATTCAACATCTCTTTAAACAAAGGAACTTGGTTTTGGATAAGCGCTTGAAGATAAATCATTTCCTTATTTAGGTGGCCATCATTTTGTATTTTTAGTTGCTCTAAACAATGTTATTTTTTAAGAAGGGGTTGTGTGGATTGCATTTCGGCAATCTCTAAAATTAAAATGGTGGTTTGTTGTTCGAGTTGGTAGGAAATCTAATTTAGTGTATTATGATTGGGTTGATTGTCATTTGGGTGTCTATCTAGTTGCTAGTTCAAACTTCAAAATAAATTAATATATGCATTTTGAAATGGAGTAGTGATATTTGAACAACTCATTTTAGACAACTTATGTGAGAACTTCTTTTTTCTCTCTTTTCATTGGTCAAAAACAATGGAGAGAGAAAAATGAAGAGAGAGAGAATAAGAGTATAATGTGAGTATGAGAGAGAAAGTTGTCAAAAGGTTGTCACAGAGTAGTTGTAAAAATATCATTTCTCTTTGAAATGTAATTTAGGTTGGAGCATCCCTTGTACTCTTCCTTTAATATAATTTATATTTTGCTTGTAAAAAAATAATGTAATTCCATGACAGTTTGAGATGAAACTGCTAAACTTTTTTGTTATTAAAATATGTTGAAAATTGACTCAAAATTTGAGGTGAAGTTCTAGAAAAATCGTGACACGATTTTGGATAGAGTGTAGTATTGTACCTGCATACTAATTGCAAAAAAGAAAATTGTGGCATGATCTTAAACTCAATATAAAGGCTTCATTCATCATTTTTTGGGGAATCTCATGTAACCAAAGGATGAAACTTTTAGGGAAACTTAGAGGCTAAGAGTTGAGTGTCATTGGGTGAGACTCTTGGGTTGGGAAACATTTGTAAACATCTTGAGTGAGTGAAATCGTTGAGTCTCTTGTTCATGGGAATAGATTGGGAAATGGGTGGAAATTATGTTTGTTCTTCGAGAGTTTGCTGAAGTTAATTTCTTGTAACATTTTTGTATATGTTTGTAAAGAACTCATTGATAATGAAGTGGAGAGAACTCTCTCCCGTAGAGTATGTCATTGTTGGACCGAACATGATAACCATTTCTTGATGTGTTTGTTTCTCTTCTCTCTTTACATTTTGCTTGTGGTTTTGTGTTTTACACTTGATTCTTAGATTAGATATAGGTTTGTTATTGTTGTTGCTTGAGATTGATATTGGTTATACTTCCATTTTGCTCCATACATCTAAGTTTATTGGTGAGATTTTGAGTTTGAATTCACAATTAAACATATTGTAAGTATTGATATTTTTTGTTGACCCTCTGATTTTTCAGGAATTAGATTTTGGTAATCTGGAGTTCAGTCGTAAGGTAAGTATAGTATGACAAAAAAATGTTCCACCCAAAAATCAAATTCGAATTTTCCCCAACAATTCATCTTCTAGTAGAATTTATTAACTTCTTAAACTCATTCACTTGATTATTGCATTATTGATTTTGTGTTCGACGGCTATCATCATTTGGATATAATACTAATTAGTTGTTGGTGTTTGCTTCAACACTGAGTGTTGATATACATAATCAATAACACAAAAACGATTCTAGAAGCATAGGAAGACAAATGCATGAACGGGTGTTGCCTACTTGTTCTTCACTTTAAAGATTATATTTGACCAATATGTTCCTTACCTATATAACACATAATAAAACTGTAAAGCTTCATGCATACACTCTTCTTATTCTCATGGGAACAATAGTAATTACTACTACTTATTTGGGTAACCATTTTTTAAATCAAATATTTTGTCCGTCTATATAGTTTCTGTCGAACTGGATTTATAATATATAATTTTGGTTGCACAATTTCCTTACCAGTTTGGAATTATATTGCTTTTTCATAATATAAATTTATTCAATAGTTAACACAAGGTACTAAAGTTTGTAATATGATCACAAAAACGGATTTGTTATATGGCGCAGCCTTGTCATGTTGTAATTGGAATTTTGCAAGAGTTAGGTTAACCTATACAATCAATCATATTGTTTGTTAATATCATATATTGAGATTAATTACTTATCCATTCATTTAAATATTTTCCTTTAAATTGCCCAAAGAATATATATTTTTTACTTTAAAAGAAAAATTCATTTAGGTGTGTTTGTTTCAAGTTTGTCAAATTTATTTTTAGGAATAACATTCCTTGGAATATAAATACGTGAATTTTATTCCAAGGTATTTAGAAAAAGATGTTTAGCTAACATTGTGATATTCAACCTTAAAAATATGGATTATAATAAGTAGTTTACACGTAAATTTATTCTCATTTTCATGGAAACTTTATTCCCACCCATTTCTTTGGGAAAAAATTTCTATTCACATAAACATTTTATACCTAGAAATAAAATTTAATAAACTTGTAACAAACATAAACATGCATATTTCTATCATTTTATTTCCGAGAATCTACGAATGTAACTTAAAACAAACGCACAATTAAATAGTTAACTATATTGAAGTCAAGGTATTCTCACACGTAACTACATGTAGAGACTAATTCGTCAAAGTAACACAGTTATATTTAAGATGTTAACCTCTATAAACATATGTTTTTCCATGCACACAAATCTTAAACCAAATAGTTAAGGTGTCCCAAACACCTTGCATCATACTATGTTGATAAATATTTGATATCTACTTTTTATTTCCTAGACAATGTCTTTTATGTGATGGCCAAAACAACTTTTACAATCTTATGCATTATCCATCTTATCCATTATCATCTTATCAAAAAACAAATTGTACGATGCCATCTGTTTGGAAACTGTTATATGTTTTCATTGAAGTATACAAATCAAGGTTATTGAAATGATAGGACATCTTTCTTTTTCATCGTAGTAATAAAATATTTATCTCATAATGTTACATTTGATTTCTTCGTTAAATTAATATATTAATAAGATCTAATTGTGTAATTCATACAATAGACGTGTCTTTTGATTTCTTTCACCATCAAGATTAATTGAGGTTGTGTTTCCTACAACGACTATTTGATTTTAATGGTGAAGTAGTTGAAATGCAGTCGTCACTAAGAAGCAAACAAAAGCCCTAACTCTAAATTGCTAAAAGTCATGCTTGTTGTGCTACTTGTCTAACACTTCAAATTTAAATTAAAAAAATACAATAATGCTGGAAAAAGTTAGGATGCAAAAATATGGCGAGGATTAATGTGTGTAGCTATCATAGTTTTTTAACACTCATTTCCACTGTTTACTTGTGCTGATTTTTTATTGCGACATGACATAAAAAAAATACAATAGTGCTGGAAAAGTTACAGTAGGGTTGTTAGGGGTATTTAGAAGAAGGAAATTGTCTTCTCCCTTTTGTTTGCTTATTCACCGATATGAAAAATGTTCATATCGATGAATGAGCAATTTTAAAAGGAAGAATAAGCAATTTTAAAAGGGAAAAGAGCAATATCCTTAGAAGAATGGCACGCTAGGCCACCCTCCCCACTCCCCTTGTCCGTGTGTGTGGTCGCTAGGCCACTAGTCTATTAAAACAAAAAGGTTCTTCAACTGAGAGAACAAAATCTGGAGGGCGCAGAGTGATGCCTTAAGCATGGATAAAATGGACAAGAATTAAGGGACCAAGCGCTATAAACTTGTTCTTGGGATTTATCAATCCTAACATAGTTGTAGCAATTGCTTATGTGCATCTAGATGTAACAACAATTCTGGACTTGCTTTGAACATGAAGATGATGAACTTTAATTGAGTTTTTTATAATAAAAAAATGAATGAAAAAATAAAATATTTTACCAAGGGTCTAGTTGGTCATGCCATGTATGTGGCTTAACATGTCAGCACCATAATATATCACACATCATCAATTTTTAATGGAAAACAAAAAAATAAAATTTAAAAAGATAATGGTGCAAACATTTTGAAACATGAACCATTTTGGTCACAAAAAAAGACCAATTTGTTTCAATAAAATAAACTGCAAGAAGGTTTTTGTCGTTTTTTATGAGCCCGAGAAGCAAACATTCTTAGTAAAGACTTAAAGAAGTCATTTCTACCGTTCTCCAATTCTATTTTTTTTTTCCTAGCAGTTGCTACAGCCAAGTGGTTAATGAGCTCCGCTAAAAGAACGAATTGTTCGGAAAAACTCTACTAACTAATAATTGAATAACTAATAAATACATTCTTTTTATAAAACAGCAAATATAATGTTTAACATTGTAGCAAAGCAGGCACATGTAGCAGTGCAGTCTGCTATAGCCTTAATTCAAAAATAATCTGAAGTTGGAGAATATTATAGATTGTAGATTTATTTTCAGACTATAAAATGACTGAAGTGTACTGTTTTTATTTTTTTGGACAGTGACATGAAGTATATTGTTGGTGGGAACACTTTTGAAAGTATTTTCAGATTGTTACATAGTCATGGATAGATAGACATATAGACGTTTAATCTTGACCAAAAGCTGGGACCGATATACAGGTAAATTATGGAATCAAAATGATAGGCTAGTGCGAGGAGACAAAACCAACTGACAGACGGCAAGAGCATTGAAAGTTAAAATAATAAGACAACAAACAAAAGAAAACTTATAAAGTTTTGTTAATCATGAATTGTCTTTTCCAGCTGCATGCTTGCATGGTATCTGTTGGTTTGGATTCTTTAGCTCATCACCAGCCACCAAAAAGTACGCAGTGTGCCTGAAAAACAAGAGCATTGTGATGTTAATTGTTATCACAGGTAACCATTTAGCTGGAAGTTTCAGTTTAAGTAAGAAAATAAACCTGAAGAAGTTCATCATTTTGATCTTTGAGTCATCATCTATATCTGGAGTAGTGTCCAATGCTAGTTGCATGTGATGTAACCACCTCTCTGCAGCTTGATGTGTGACTGGAAATGGTCGATGTCGACCAATTAGAGCAGGATGACCTGCCATATATCAAGGAAGGAACAAAGGTTCAATGTTCAAACTTCAGAAGTCAGTAGATGAAAAGAAGCAGCAAGTTCCAACCAGGATGAATGAGACCAATACACAAACTTTTGAACATTGGTCATTTTGTCCTTTTATGTATGGCATTCAGTTTCAATTATTTATTTTCCAACAATCTGCTTTCGACCGGAAAAAAAGATTCAAGCATCCTTTTAAAATAGGACACAGAACAAATGTGATTAATGGATGGAATTACAAACGATTATTACAGAAACTTCACAATCATGTAAACGTTTTTATCAGTATCTCAGTTAACATACTGCTACACCCCATTTGGTGTAGCTTTATTCATAATGGAAAAGTTAAATGAGAGTTGTTTTAACTTATACTAGAAGCTGTTAAAACTAGATGATTCTTTTAACGGAAATGCTTATTGTTACGGGATGTTAAAAAACGAAATGCACAAAAGCATTGTGCACCGTTGATTTTCACAAAACATGCGCCTGATTTCCATTAAAGACTGACATCCTAATATTGAGCTTATCCAAACCCATTCTTGCTTTTCTTGTGCCAATTCTTTCGTAATTTTTAGCACTACACTTCTTTTAATTGAGTATTTGTAGAGAAGATTATCCAAACTCACTTATTATAAAGAAAAGGACATCTTATCACTCAAGAACCCACCACAAGTCCACAACTGATGGGGGATCCACTAGTAGTTATAGTTATTGGCAATTGCTAGGGTGGGGAGTGTCCCATGTGATCTACAGTGGACTAATGTTTGAAAATCGTTCAAAACTTTGACGACAACCAACATCGTCAACTTTAAGTAGAAGTTCAGAATCATCCATGTCTTTATAACTTTTTCAAACATTGATCCATTGTTGACTATATGAGACACTTCCCCATTCTAGAAACCGCCGTAGTTATCACATTAAAAGAAAACTGAGTTTTTCTCTCTAATAAGTTTGTGGGCACTAAAGTTTTTTTCCGCGGTCACTAAAGTTTTTTTACATAACTTCATAATATGACAGCGAACTTCACTAAAGCAGTCCGCATTTGACATATTCTCTGGCTTACTCTTTGATAACTGCACTAACCAGAGCAACTTCTGGACACATCTCTACACATTTTGCTAAGCAAACATCATTCGAGGATAGCTATAGGTTTTGAAACTACTAATTGACATCCCATCAGCAAAGATATTTTATACAGAAAGAAACAACATTATCACTTGGCATTATACAATGATCTCTCATTCATTCTTCCCATCAAGAACAATTCATTTAAGACTTAAGTAATACAGTAGTCAAACTCAGTCAAATAAACTTCTGGTTCAAAGACTGGCACTATCACCCAACACTACAATAAGGACTTACGGTACAGACCGTACAGTGCATGTCTAATGTATAAGCACGCGTTCATCCTCATCCTAACGAGTGTGACGGTGACCTAATTGGTACTTGTTGATAGCAGAAGCTCATGGTCTCATCCTAACAATTGTGATGGTGACCTAATTGGTACCAATGCCTCAAAAGTCAACTCATCTTCTTTTGTATTTATCAAGCCAGCGCTGATGAAGTAACAGTTGAACTCGTGAGAACAAAGATGACCACGAGCTTCTGCTTCCAAGGACCATCATCGATCCACTACAGACTATTTATCAAAATAATGCACCATAGAATCAGGTGACAATTTAATCCCTAAAATTATATCAATGTAATAGAAAATTTTCAATTTCAAGATCATTCTAGAATTTCAATATTTCAATAACCAAATTGACCAGCTATGCAATTTCAAGCACTAAATTAGTGATCCACTTCCTCAAAACTATAGAAATTTCAATACAAGCGCAGTCAGTTTCAAACTATAGAAAGTACTTTTAACCATTAGAAATATTTAGATCCTGCCTCAAATACAAAAGAATACACATTAAGCTACGAAGCACAGACACAGACACCGGATACAATCACCAATAATAATTTGAGAAAATGGCACACTGTAATCACATGCATTTGATCAGAAGTGTGACTGTCAGTGCAATACAGGAGCCAAAACAAAAAAAAGTACCTCTTCTCTGAGAAAAAAGTGGAGGCCCTCCCATTCTTTGCACAAAGAATTCATACTGATTCTGAATAGCTTCTTCTTTCTTAGAATTGGCAAATATGGAACGAAACCATTCCTCTTCTTCATCATCATAAACCCTTCCAAAAAATTAAATAATAATAATTATTATTATTATTATTGCAATAAAATTGAATTGTATAGAAAAATGATTGAATATACCTATTGTAGAAATTGGTGGAGAGGTTAATGAAGGTTTGAAGACCAAGTTTCTGGAAGAGATTGGTTTCATCGATGGAGAAAGCTTCGTCTGTTGAAACTCCACTCCATTCTGAAGCTTTCTGTTGAAGACTCTGCATCGTTAAAACGACACGACACTGTGTTTTGTTTTGAATAAAACGACGATGGATGAAATGTGCCCGAAGTGAAGAAACTGTGTGATTTATATAGGGATTGTGGTGTTCGCGTGGATTGCACGAGACAGAGAGAGAGAGAGAGAGAGAGAATTTATTTCATACTGTGGGCGCTGATTCTGTTTTGCTTTGCTTTGAGAAATGAAGAATTTAGATTTTTTTCTCAAAAGTTGTGAGAAATTTGTGAGCATTAAATCGAGTTGTTTAGTTTAGTTGTTAGAATTTTACTTTTTAAAAGTGAATAAGTTGGAAATTTATAGTTCAAATGCATATCCAACTATGAATTGTAGTTGTCCTACTAATGGAGTTATATTATTGGAACATTAAATGGTTGGTTAAACTAGAATAAATCAAACTACACTCTAGTGGTTAATGAGTTTAACTAATGATAAATTATTTAAGATAATCTTAGTTCAATTTATTGTTAGACTTTACTTATCTTAACGTCAAACTCTTGATTAACAGAGTTTTTTCCCTTAAAAACATTTTTTTTAGGGACTTTCCCTTGAAAACTAAAAGGTTAACATCAAACAAAAAAGAATAAATCAAGTCAAACTCGAAATGATTTGGGTAACAAAATTACGATTTTGAATCTGCTATTCGAGTTTAAGAAATAAAATTGTTAACTTGTTATTTTTATAAATATAGGTGGAGACTTTTATATGAAATTCCTTTTATATGTGAACTTGATTTTTCACAAGAGTGTCTGAGTTTCTTTTCTTCTTACTATTTTCACTTGTTAGATATCACAAATTGCTCACAATATATAAAATCCAAAGGGAAAAATCAAGATGTTAGTATTAAATTAATACCTCCAGAGGAAAAGGATATGGGATTTAACACTCTCTTTAGTGTTGAAAGTGAGGAAAAAAAATTGAATTTGAAATTAATCAATTAATTAAAAAGAATACATTCATATATACATACTATGTTTTTACATCTTTTCATCATAAATAAACTAATTCAACAAATGTCTTCGTGTTAAGATCCTAGATGGATCAGCATACCGAGAAGAGAAAGAACGAGGGAGATTATCAGACTCCATCCACCCACTTCCTTTATCAAAGTTCATTGAGTATGATTCTTCATCATAAATACCTTCTATTGTTGGAGTTGAGCCAAATATTTTCTTCTTGTCTCTTTTAAGTTTTTTCCAAACTTTTTGCCATACTGGTTTTGTCCCATCATGGTAGCTTTGATAGTGTGGTTTTGTGTAGCTTCTACCTAATCTTATGGTTTGAGTTGTTGAATTGCTTGAACCAAATCTTTGCTTCTTCAAATCCATTTTTAGGGAGTCGTACTCAAGTTTCTTCCAATCCTTAACCTCTTTTTCTTTGTAGATGAAATTCAATCCTTAACCTTTTAAAACAAGGCTAGAGAAGTAGAGTATAATTTTCATATATAAGCATATGGCAAGTCGTATGAGATTATAATGCATATATAGTGTCTTTAATAAGTAGATCTATTTATAGATTATTGAAGTTTGGGGACCATTAGGAAAGATAGTGGAAGGATTCATCAGCCTCCTATTTAGGCTTTTCTTTATGAAACGAGTCACTGACTATGTCCCAATTGAGCTATGTCCCACTTTTGGATGAGCTTAATGCTTATAAACTAATACAACAAAATTCCTTTTTTGACTAGAATACAACGAAATTCTTAGTGAAGAAAATACAAATTTTAATGATATTAATATTAACAAAAAAAATCCAATAACTAATTTAAGGGAAATGTTAACTAGTGCCCACATGGGATTAGGATCCTCTCCATTGAAAATTCTCTCAAGTTTTCTCATGTGGAATCTCAACCATCAATCATGAGAGAGAAAGTGAGAATTAAATTATAATGAAAAGTGGTTGTTGTATTTTAATGGTGGAGATTGAAAATGG
>Ga0228711_1006496_pt1:0-12500 | contig 17333 bp, 5 predicted proteins | sample MedpolnodulmetaG_2_FD_177996 | JGI IMG/M metagenome (GOLD analysis project Ga0228711, IMG submission 177996) | Root nodule microbial communities from Medicago polymorpha collected in Santa Monica, California, United States - brown nodules | ecosystem: Host-associated > Plants > Roots >...
GTGTGTCTAATATTTATATTGGAGAAAGCAAGGAAGGGAACACAGATTTCAGGGGATGTTGGAGACCATCCTGATGATAAATATGACCTTAATGCCCTCCCAATTGTAAAGGGTATCACAATTGAGTGTGTGGGGTGTGAAGGTTTTGCAAGCTTGTCTTATACAAGGAATGAAATCCTTTTACTGATATCAACCTTCATGAAGTGATTGGAACGAGAAGTAGAACTCCATCACGGAAGTATTTGGAGTTGCTCTTAAGGTTAGTCCATGGCCTTGTTACGAGTTGATCAGCCACCAATTAGGATCATGTGCCAACTACTACTAGTCCTAGAGATTGATGGAAATGATGAAGTTTTTCATTTTTTGATGAGAAAAAAATTCTATGAAGCTGTCCTGAACGATGTCAAATATTTTAATTTATTCCATTAATCAAACATCAAGGTGACACAATAAACTCAAAGTAGTTGAACTGAAATGGTTGATAACGTAAGTTTCATGTATCTCTCCGGTAATTCCGTTCACATCAACGCACTAAACACATTGAGATGGATATTCATTTTATGCGTGAGAAAGTTACTCATGACCAAGTTTGTGTGTTACATATTCTCCTTCATGTTACCAAATAGCCAACATCTTTACTAAGGGCCTCGACTCAACATCTGGCAACCTCGAGTTTCGACTACGAGGTGTATTAGAATATGTAAATATATTTTATATTTAATCTGTATATTTATATTTGGTAATGTCTTGATTGTCAAGTCAGTAACGACTTGGTAGTCTAGACAGTAATGACTTGACAGTGAAGACTTTTGTTGTATATGTACATGTTCATGCAATGAAATAAACAAGATAAATATTATCTTATAACAACAATAATCATGATTAGGATAGCATTGAGCAAACAATGAAGTGAATTTATATTGAATGTGAGCAACTAATTATAGCTTTATTCACCCAAGAGTTGTTCCTTATAATATGTCACTATATTATCCAAAATGCAAACCTTTATGCAGTCTACTTAAGTTCAAACTACGACAAGCTAAACAACAAACAACACTAACATTTCACTAGCTCGCAGAGCATTCGTCTTTATTTTTGGTATTCAAAGCATTCATTCTTTTACTATGGGTGCATCTGACTTGCAAGAAAGTAAAGATCAGATAACACAAAAGTCAACTATTTCATGTTTGATTTTTAAAAATAGTCACAACACAACATAAAAGAAGGAACGATATACAACACAAAAATGAAAAATCTTTTTCCCCTCAGGCTATGCCCCAACAACAATCTACCTAAACCACAAATACTCTATCCGGTCCTTTTTATAAGAGACAAATTGGTCAACCAATTGTTATTGTTTTGCGATACGCTATTTAGTACAAAGGTTTGTCAAATAATGACAATATCGTATCGCAAAACAATAACAATTGCTTCAATAGACGAAATGAAATCTCTAAAATGAAATTCTCTCCATTTTAGTATCGCAAAACAATAACAATTGGTTCAATAGACAACATGGAGAGAATTCCACTCGAGAGAATCCCCAAAATGAAATCCCCACTTGCATTGTCTCTTCCAAACCCAAAACCATGTAATCTATTGATAGAAGGACTAAAGTGTCATTCTTTTAACAATTTGTAGTGGAAAACGTCAATTCTCAAATTATATGGGGTTAATTATCAGTCATAAGTGTTCTATGAACTTCCCGACTCCGATGAGCCACGTCGGTGATTTTAGGGCATAAAAGTCACCTTAATTTTAGTGTAATTTTGTGAAATAGAAAGAGGAAAGAAATAATGAGAGAAAGTTTAATATAAGAGAGATAGACAAAATCCTTCACAAAAAAAAAGGATATACATAAAGTCGGAACGGATTAAACTTTTGCACCCTAAAGTTACCGAAATGAGATCTAACTTTATGACTCAACTCACCTAAACTTTTATCTATAAAAATTAATGAAAAGATATATAATTTCAGTAAAAAAAAAAATTACACTCTCTCTAACACCCACTCTTTCATTGGATGAAATCAACGTATGTCCCACCACTTTGTGTTTGGTTCAATTTTCAAAGTGTAGACCTACAATGATTTAAACCAATAAAAAAATAAGGGTTAAAAAAGGTATTCAAAAGAGAGTGTTGCTAGCATTACTCTTTCTATAATATACCAGGATAATTAGCAATAAATAAATAAATAGCATAACCCCACAAACATTGGAAAAGTGTTATATCTCTTCAACAAAAAAATCCCAATCTTTATCTCTCGAAAGAAAAAGAGATTGAGACAGTGGTTGTTGCATACATATTTATTCAATTTAAATTTCGTAAAAATTTAGTCTTTTTCTCATTGTTTCATATCCTTGTCCCTTTCTTCTCCGTCAACATTGATTTTTCTCTTCAAAATTCAAATATCTTATGATGCCGGAGAAGGGGCAATTGATTCTTGATTCGGAGATGAAGAGGTATAGGAATGGTGAAACATGGGAATTTGAGAATGACATTAACAATGTTTCTGTCTCAGATGGTGTTTTGTTGGGTTTAGATGGTGGAACAACCTCAACTGTTTGTATTTGTATGCCTATGATCATTCATTTTTCTCATTCTCAGCTTCAATCTCTTCCTATTCTTTCAAGGGCTGTTGCTGGTTGCTCTAATCATAATAGTGTTGGAGGTTCTTATTCATTCACTCTCTCTCTCTTTTTTGGATAAATTTTCAATTTTTATTATTTTTATTTTCTGGGTTTGTTGAGGTGTTTTTGTTTTTGCTTTTGCTTTTGCTTGTTATTATGTAGTAATACTTGTTTGAGTGATATGATTAGGTTGCTTACATTGATATACCTTGTTTGGTTTAGTGTTGACTTTTTTCAATTCCCCTTTTTTTTATGGGGATAGTGAGTGGGAAGAATTCAAATAGCGGTTATAGTAGCACTATAGTGTAACAGAATTTGATCAAATTGTTGTTGTTCCGTGATAAGCTGTTTAGTACAAAAGGTTTGTCAAATAGCAGCGATACTGCAATAGTTGTGTTATACTTATAGCACTGAGGCGTAGCTGAATTTGAACAAACCACTGTTTTCCACGATCTGTGATTGATTGTTAATACTAGGAGAATTTTGAGGATGCTGGTTTTGAGTTAGGCAATTTGGTGGGAAAAAGCATTTGTTTTTACTAGAAAAAGTGATTCTAGTAGTTTATTGATGTAAGCTGTTACAAATTCATCGTTTAGGTACCATTGTACCATTGTTTTAGGTCACAAATTCATCGTTTTACTGGAAAAACTATAATGTCATGGTACCATTGTTTAGTCCATGTTGGAGGTTATTATGGATTCTCTCTATTAGATTAGTTGTTTGACTTTATTTATTGGATCAATTTTGAGTTTTGATTTTTTGTTTTCTGGGTTTGTTGGGGTGTTTTTGTTTGTTTGTTATTATGTAGCAATACATGTTGTGGTACTGAGAATTTTTAGTGATTTGGTTGTTTACATTAATAGTGTTTGGTTTAGTGTTGACTTTCTTCAATTCCCCCCTTTTTTTCTTGTGGATTAGGGATAGTGGGCAGGGAGGATTCAACGTTGTCAAATAGTGGCTGTAGCAGCTATAGTGGAATTTGAACCAATTGTTATTGTTCTGCGATACACTATTTAGTTCAAAGTTTTGTCAAATAACGGCAATAGCGATACACTATTTTGTACAAAGGTTTGTCAAATGACAGCAATAGTTTGTGTTATACTCATAGCAGTGTAGCGTAGCAGGATTTGAACAAATTGTTATTTTCCACAATCTGCAATTGGTTACAATACTAGGAGAATTTGAGGAGGTTGGTTATGGCTTTAGGCAATTTGGTGGGAGAAAAACATTTGTGTTATATTGTATAAGGTTGTTGTAACAGTTTATTTGATTGTAAGCTGTTAGAAATTCATCATTTAGGAAAAACTGCAATGTTATGATACCATCGTTTAGTCCATATATGATTAAAATGAAGATCACATTGCAAGGATAATCGTAATGTTAATTGTTACCGTTGACCACTTTTTCTACAGAAATTGCTGCAAGGGAAACATTAGAGCATGTTATGGCAGATGCGCTTTCAAAGTGTGGTTCAAAACGATCTTCGGTCCGAGCTGTATGTTTGGCTGTGTCCGGTGTTAACCATCCAACAGATCAACAGAGAATTCTCAGTTGGCTTAGGTTGCTCTATATTACTGTATCTTGCTTCTTCTTTTTGCATTCAAAAAGTTTTTTAGTCCCTGCTAATATTACTCTAAAGTATTGAAACTTTAGTTAAATTGTGACTTATTTGTGCATTTTTGTGGTTCATTTCTTTAAAGATGTTTTTGTTATTTAATCTCAATTATTGTTTCTCTGCTACTTTAACAGGGATATATTTCCAAGTAATGTGAGGTTATATGTTCAGAATGATGCTGTTGCTGCTCTTGCAAGTGGAACAGTTGGCAAACTTCATGGATGTGTATTAATCGCTGGCACAGGAACCATCGCATATGGATTTACTGAAGATGGAAAAGAGGCAAGGGCTGCGGGCGCAGGACCTGTCTTAGGTGACTGGGGAAGGTAATCTCTTGCAAACATTTCTTTGTCTTGCCTCATCTTTTCCCTCTCTCTCTCTCTCTCTCTCAGCACTTTCCTATTTTACGCCCCTCTACACCTTGGCCTTGTTTGGATAAACAGCTTAATTAAGCACTTATAGCATAAACTATTATCATGTAAGTGCTTATGTATAAGCTATCTCTATAACAAAAGGTATAATAAAGTCAAACCTTTTCATATAAACTATAAGTTGTTTTCATAAGCAATCATGAAGAGCTTATTGATATAAATTGTTTGTGGACATGTCATAAGTTGTTTCTATAAGCTCTCACACACAGTCTCACAATTGCTTATGTTAGTAGATAAGCTCCAATAAGCCAATCCAAACTAGCACTTTTTTACATGAAAATTAGCTTCTGGTGAAGCAAGGTGTTGTTGGTAGACTGAGAATCCAATTAGCAGGAAAATGCTTTCGAGCTTATAAATTGATGTTACCTTCTTTTTTTCAAATCTATTTCATTATCATATGTGTATCGACATCACTCATAATATGACTAGGAATTGTTTTTTTGGAAAAAGAACCTTGGGAGGGGGAGTCTAAAACACTTAAGAGCTCTCGACATTGGGCTAAGAGTAACCACTTAAGTGATTTGGACACCACATCTACACTCAGAACTAGGGGGTGTTTGCCAATCAGTTCGGATCGATTTTGCGGCAAAAAGTCATTTGATCCAAAAACATCCAATAAGATTCAGTTTTGTTTGGTTTGCAGTATTTTTGGACCGCATTTGGATGTGAACGCCCCTACCCAAAACCTTAAAACATTGGGTATATGGGTCCCTCACTTATATGTTGCTCAACACACTCATTTTATCCATTGTAAAAATTCTTACTCTCATTTGGCACCCTAACAGGAGGGAAGATGTCCAACTTGATTATATCCATTTTTTGTTGACAATTTTGCTTTAATATTTGCAGTGGATATGGAATATCTGCGCAGGCACTAACTGCGGTAATAGAAGCGCATGATGGTCGTGGTCCAAGTACAATGCTGACGAGTAGTATTTTACAAACGCTTCGTCTTTCTTCTGCAGAAGAATTGATTGGGTATATATTCTAGTTTTACACTTGTTCATGCCATACATAGCTGTGAAGTAAATATCTAGTAATATTTTGAAATCCTACAATTTAAAGTCATTTTGAGCTGGATATAGGGTCTCAATCATTTGCCCGTCTTTTTGAAAATCAGGTGGACTTACGCAGATCCATCTTGGGCCCGCATTGCAGCACTCGTTCCAGTTGTAGTATCCTGTGCAGAGGCTGGTGATGAGGTTGCAAATAAGATCTTGCTTAAATCGGCGCAAGAATTGGCTTCAAGTGTTAAAGCTGTTGTAGGGAGACTTGGATTGTGCGGTCAAGGTTAGATGTTGTTTCAAACTTTAGATAAAAAAAGAAGCATTTTCTCTTGCACCTTTTGCCTCGCAAGAAAACCTTACATTAATTCTTGAATGATGCAATTGCATGTTAATGCGGTTCTAAGTCGCATCTATTGATTTTACATATGTGACACTGACATACACAACACAATGATAAGTCGACACATGTAATAGTTTGAGAAAATGAAAGTGATTGAATACGTCTCGTGTCAGTGTAGGACACTGGACACCCCTTCAATCGTAAATGTCAGCGCTACATAGGAATTAGGATTTTTACTGCTTGGTCATTTAGCTGCAGTATTTCTTTTGAGAACATCAACTGCAAACTTTACCTTATATTAAAAGTATGGATAAATTTTGAAGTAATTGACTTGGCCTCTAGAGCATTCATTTAAATTTAAAAGAAATTGATGGTTTTTCTGTCTGTTATGAACATTTGCATAACCTATATGATGATGATTCATGTATCTATGACTGATATTCTGTAATTTTGGCAGACGAAGAAGGCGCTTTTCCGCTTGTCATGGTTGGTGGTGTTCTTGAAGCAAACACAAAGTGGGATGTAGGGAAAGAAGTAATAAAATGCATTTCCAAATACTTTCCCGGGGTGCTTCCCATTAGACCTAAGGTCAGTATATATCGTCATCTATTTTATTAGTTGCCTTTCTATGTATCTATGATGTACTAACCTTGCTTAGAGGCTGGTTACCATCTTTGAAAACAAATGCATTGAAGTTAGACCTCCTTTTCCTTGTGATTTAGATGAAATTTCATGCATTATGGTAACTATATAAAAGGTCATATATTTTTGCTCCTTTTTTTCAGTAAATCATCAATTTATTCCCTTAAATTGTAGGGGTGGGAAATTTTATCTCTGAATTTAACGAAATTCCAAAATGATATCTGAATTTGAAATGTTTTTACAACACAAGTCCTTAAGGAAAATTTAAGGGGTGATTTCGAAATTTTGTTATAGTATTTCAAAAAAGGTCTCCGGTTCTTAAAACTATTCAGTAAATTAGTCATCGATGAACATAATCTTAAGAATCAACTTGACACCAAAGTTAAAAAAGTGAAGAGTCAATTTGCAGTCATGATGGTTTTTGAAATATTAATAATCTGAGGAACTAACAGTTTGTCAGTTGTCACTGTTCTGCAAAGTGAGGGACCATTTTAGTAAATTACTCTTTTCCAGAATCTTCAGCATAGAATGAAATTCTAACTTTGGTTTATTGCAAACAGGTAGAGCCTGCTGTTGGGGCAGCATGGTTAGCTTGGAATTTTTTCATGAAAGAATATAACAAGGAATTATGCAGCCGCTGACAATTCATGATGGAGTGGAATTAAAGAGAAAAATATTGAAAAAAAGAAAGGAAGTGAAAATTCCAATTCTTGGCTGTAAAGTAAAATCAATATGCCATATAGGTCCCGTTTGGTTTGAGCTTATGAAAAATAGCTTATGTAAATAAATAAGCTTTTATTTTAATTTATAAGTTCTCATTAGCGAAAATCGTATCTTCATAAACTGTTTTTTCATAAACAACCTTAAAAACTTATAAATAATATATAAAAACTTATTTATTTGCATAAGCCGTTTTATATAAGTTCTAAAATAAGCTAATCCAAACGGGCCCATAGTTGATGTACATCCAAAGTTTATATTTTATTAGCAAATGGTACATTGGTAGGATTTAGTTCCTCCCTGTCCTTGCTAAGTGAGGCACAGTTTCTCAAATTATTTTTCTTGTGAATTTGTGATCATACCTTAAACCCTTGCTTGTGTAAATAGTTACCAGAGGTGTAAGTGTAACCATACGAGAGTTGTCTTTATTGTCACATTGTTTTTACTATCATAATTATTTCTTATGATTATGATAGTAAATAACTTTGAGTTTTTCTAATTACATCCGGTTTAATCTTGGTTACATCTCAAAATGACAAAATTGCCCTTCCATAAAATTTATTTTTCAAAAAGCTTCTTTCTTCTTTCTCAGTTACACCCCAAAACCCCCCTTCAGTTTAAGTAGGTCATGTAAACTTAGTTTAAGTAGGTCATGTAAACTGAGTTTAAATATACATACTTAAACTCAGTTTAAGTGGGTCATGTAAAGTTAGTTTAAGTAGGTTATGTAAACTCAGTTTAAGTGTACATCTAAAAAAGTTCAACCTTGTTCAATGATTCTACGTAATCTCAGTTTAAGTATGTACATGTAAACTTAATAAGTATGTCATATAAACTGAGTTTAAGTGTCCATACTTAAACTTTGTTTAAGTAGGTTATGTAAACTAAGTTTAAGTAGGTTACATAAACTAAGTTTACATGAACCTACTTAAACTGAATTTAAGTTAACCTCAACAATGTAAAATTGAAACCGTCGTACGGTGCAGTTGAACAAGAAGAAGAAATTGAAATTAACATTATTGAAAAAGAAGAAGAAATTTGCAATCGAGTATGGATGAAAGATGTTTTGATTCACTATTTAATCTTCCATAGAGATTGATTGAACATCCGGATTGTTTGATTGTTTCTGGGTGAAAGAGAGTGGAATTTTAGAGTGACAATGAATGAAATCAAGATTTTAAGAAAATTTATATAAAGGGCAATTTCGGTATTATAAAAAACTTTTAACAAAATTTGGGTGTAACCAGAAATATATGGGATGTGAATAGAAAAACTCAATAACTTTTTACCAAATAATTACCCCGGTGTAAGTCTAGCATTATATATCTCTTATGGTTTCACCAGGGTAATGTGTGGCTTTGAGCCCGTTTGTTATATCTTTTTTCAAAATAGATTTTGGTAGTGTAATGTGATTTTGTTATAATTTTTTTAACAAAGAAATTTTCAAGGAAAACTTCAAATGAAAAATCTATTTGAATAGTTTTATCATCAAGTGTCATTCTAAGTATTTCATAATTTGGTTATAATTTTTTTTATACTAAAATTTTGAAAAAATCTCTAAAAAAAAAACCTATTTCAAATAGCTTTTCATAAAAATCATTTTTGAAAGATGACATTTTGAAAAAATATACGATTTTTACTATGTAAAATCTCGAACAATGAATATTTAAGTTAGTGAATGTCAAAATCTCTTTTTTTAACTTATATCAAATGAGTTTAAAATAACTTTTACTATTTTAAAGTAAATTTAAAAAAAAAATCCATTTTTTTAGAATCTAAAACAAACGGGCCCTTTATCTGAATTTCAACTGCTTGCTAACATCACATCAGGATCACTGCGGAGTTTTATGCAAGTTAAGACATTGCTGCAAATGGGATGCCTTGGAAATTTTCTAATTTGGTTTGATAACTATTTTTTTAAACTAGTTCATCATTTTCAATATGTGGGATTGGTTATATATAGTTTCTTGGGATCAAATGATATCCATAGTTTTGAATCTTTTGCATACTTCTATTTAATGGACTACTTGTCACGTTCTTAATCCTGTTAAAGACGAGATTACTAACTAAATCCTGTTTGGGATGGGATTTTAACCTTTTGGTTTTTACAAGGAGCTATTTTACGTGGATATAATTCATATAAACTATCATAATATACTTTTTATAATAATGTCAATCAATCATATTAAAGTCATGATTGAAGTCACATATATAGTCTTGACCAAAAAAAAAAGTCACATAATAATTGATTAAACTTGATATCATTTCTAGTAAAACATGAGAGTAAACTGAATTCTGATGTATAAAACCAAAAACGTTTTTATTTTATTTTAAATTAATTTGACCCAGTCCACATCTACTTTTATGGTGTAAAACAATTTGCATATAGTACTGAAGTTATCAAACATCCAATGCTAGACTTACATCAATGTGATAGATATCAAGTTTGAACACTAATGCATTCAAGATGTATACACAGTGTAGTGTATTTTGTGTAACACACTACGCATGATGAAACAAACATAATAGATAACAGTGAACTTCATTGGTTAATTAGAGTACGCCTAAATACAAATATACCATGGCTCCCATACATATCTATAATTAGGAATTAGGATATACTATAAACATAACAAAAGTTCATGGCTAACTAGGATATACTACTTAAATGTTATAGCCTGGTTACCTTGGCTAATAGTTTAAGTTTAGATTGTTGGACTACATTTTTTTCTTTTTTGCTTGTGATACCATTCACCTTATAGTAGGATTATCGAGACATGATAAATCAAAGAAGAAGAAGAAGAAGAAGTGGAGGATTCACTGTCGGTCAAAGAAAATCTTCTTTTGACCATGTCAACCTCATTTTCAAACTTGGCTATTTGTTGAACTGCAGTTGATGAGCATCGAGTTGGATGATCATGATCATTCTTCATGGCAATTCCAGAAATGGCCTTCTTTTCATGGACCTCTCGAGACACACACTGATCAACATCTTGGTCGTCTGATACAAAAAGAGATATGTTTAAGCTTACATAATAATACTCAAGCAAAAACTTGGAAAATAAGGAATTAGAATCTTTATTGCAATGAATATACTGCTAGTAGGCTCAGGATTTCAAGGAAAATCCAGCTTCTGGCTCTTAAAGTAATTGACTGTATGTGATTTCATCAAAATCAGAATTTCAGATAATATATACACCAGGTATCCTATAATCATGTTTATCTAGGGAAAGATAATGAGTATATGAACAAAATCGATCCAAAACGAAAACACTCCTAACACATAAGATAAGTGGTCAACATTGTTAACATCAGTAACAAAACAAACATGTGTGCATTTTTGTGACGAAATGTGTGAAAAAGGTAATGGTGTTAGTGTAATAAAAATCTTAAAGAACCAGTATGGTTGAAGTTAATTGAAATTTTTGTATTATTTTTGTTTGGACCTAGTTGACTCTATAGTCCTCATTGCCGAGTTGTGAACCATGGCTACTGTGCAGATACTCTTATGCGAGATTAGTGAATAATTGGGGTTTAGAACTTAGTTGACAATTGAGAAATACTCTGTAATCAAAGATGTTTTATAGATTTTTGTTTATTCTCTAAATTTTCCAAGTATGATAAGATTGCGCTTTTATGCTTTACTAAATGTAGGCTATTTGCTTGGATTCTAGTTTAGGATTCTAAAGGATTTTAAAAGACTTTTAAATTATAAAAAAGTCTTGTGGTATTCAATCAAGACTCTTTGCAACTTAAAAAAAGTCTTGTGGTATTCAATCAAGACTCTTTGCAACTTAAAAAAAGTCTTGTGGTATTCAATCAAAACTCTTTTCATTATTCTCTAAATTTTCCAAGTATGATAAGATTGTGCTTTTATGCTTTACTAAATGCAGGCTATTTGCTTAGATTTTAGTTTAGGATTCTAAAGGATTCTAAAAGACTTTTAATTTTTGTGAGATTTTCTAGTGAAATTTGAGCATGAAAACATGAGATTTCTTAGGATTGTTTTTCTTTTAAAATCTCTCTCTCTCTCTCTCTCTCTCTCAAACAATTTATCCTGCTAAATGTTGGAAAACAAAGATAAATCAGTCCCATGCATCTTTGCAAGAATGGAGAGTTTAGGCAAAAGAATCAAATATCAATAACAACTTAACTTCCTAAAACAATTTATCCGCTTCGTATTTTCAAAGGAATCAGATCCAGCTAAAAGAGAGCCAATAGCTTGGTTGGGCTATGTAACATGGAATAAAGATGGACTCAAGAAAAGAAGGAAAAAGCTTCAAATGTCACAATTCACTTTCCATACAGAGAGGATCATAATATCCCGGTGCTAATTGAGATTATCTTAGTTATGTCAGACTTTAATTGCAAACCATGATGACTAATCGATCATATTTAAATGCAGTCTGGTTTGATCACTAGTAGCCTCACCAGTTCAAAGAAGTTGTAAACATTGCCTGCTCCTTGCTTTAATAAAATAGATAAATCACTGTTGTAGGGCAAGATACCTAGCAATCTTCTAACCAATTATTTATCCAATCACACATATTGAATATTATGTTCATAAAGTAGCACTCAGAAAATGCATATCTTTATAGGAATAACGAAATGTATACGTAATTTCCATACCTGAGGGTGCACCTTTAGCTTCAGACTCTAACAATGCCTCTTTGCTCCCGTTGTTTTGCACCTGAGGACTGGCAGCTACCTCCTCAACAGTGTCATTTCTGAACTCACTATCACAAACATCCACTTCAGCTTTTTCTACAGAATCAACAGCCATAGTATCAGCAGGAGGCTCGCCCTCATTGTTTCCACCACCAAAGGTATCTACACTCATTAAAACATTGGAATCATCCTCCAACCTTGCAACTCTTTCATGCAATCCTCTGAACTGTGTGTTTAAAGACTCAAGTAATGCCTCAACCTTGAGCTTCTCGTCTGCCAATTTCATCTTTTCGCTCCTCAACTCACTTGCCAAATTGTTGTTCACTGTTTCCTTCAATTCGTCTGCCAAAGCATTTTTGTCATTCTCCAATACTTGAACCTTGCTTTGAAGCACATCAACAATGTTGCTATCATCTATCCATTTTCCCTTCAATTTCTTCAACTCCGA
>Ga0228711_1006499_pt1 | contig 17329 bp, 15 predicted proteins | sample MedpolnodulmetaG_2_FD_177996 | JGI IMG/M metagenome (GOLD analysis project Ga0228711, IMG submission 177996) | Root nodule microbial communities from Medicago polymorpha collected in Santa Monica, California, United States - brown nodules | ecosystem: Host-associated > Plants > Roots > Nodule...
ACCCCTTTTTTAAAAAAAAATAAAAAAAAAAAAAAAATTTTTTTAAAAATTTTTTATAAAAAAAATAAAAAAAAAAAAAAAAAAAAAAAAATTACTTTCAATATTTATAGTTTATATGAAAATGGAAATATGTCTTTTTTATTTATAAACAACTACCTTACCATACTCTCCATCGTAACATTGTAGAGTTGTTTTTTGGACCACAACCTGCTCCACTTTCTTCGCTCTTTGCTTGAATTTTCTTGCACAATTTTTCTGCCTAGCTCTTCTAACATAGAGTGCATTTGAATCTCTGAATAATTAATGCTTATAAGTGATTTATCATTGAGAACTCTTAATCCAATATCCACGTAAAATCCACAACAATTTAAAATGTTTTTAACATATTTCTCGGACCAAGAGTTGAAAAAACACGCAATATGAAGAAATATTTCTTTTTCTGTTTCCTCTAGCCCATCAAAACTTAGTTGCAGCACATCCATGACATCTTTATGTGGACTTTGTCTCAATCTAGCCAATGCACTCTTCCATTCAGTCACCCAATACTTTAATTGCTAATGGTAGACCTTTAGCATAATTAAGTATCTCATATGCCAACTTTTGATAATTACTGCTAATATTTTTCTCAAGTTTGAAAGCTTTTCGACAAAATAACTTGTGAGATTCAGTTTGATTCAAGAGTGGAACTTTGTAAACTACATCCACTCCATACTTTTTCAATATATGCTCATCTCTAGATACTATAATAATTCTACTACCCGCACCTAACCATTCACGATGCACATCTATTTTTTCCAATTGTTCAACTTGATCAACATTATCAAGAATCAGGAGGGCCCTTTCACGACATAGTCTACGTCGTATCAAATTTGTGGCACTGTAGCGATTGCATATTTGATGGTGTTCTATGCCGAGAGTTTGAAGTAAGATTTGCTTTTGTGCATCGAGTGGACCATCATGCAATCTATAAATTTTTCTTATATCATCAATAAAACAGGATGCACTAAATTGATGAGATATTTGGTCATATAAAACCATTGCAAGAGTTGTCTTCCCTATTCCTCCCATTCCACAAATTCCTATAACACGAACACCATCAATTGAGTCCAAAAGCAAATGATTTTGTAATGCTTCTATAGGAGAATTAATCCCAACTAAATCTTTTGAAACACGCGAAGATTTGCATTCCAATATATTCATTATCTTTTGAACAATCTTTTTAGTCTCTGCAGATTGTGGCCTGGAAGTTAATAAAATTGTTCAATGACACGAAATCATCACATATATATATATAAAAAACTAAACAAAATAACACTTGATTTTCAACTTTTGGAAGACTATAGTTTGAATTCCAAATGTTTGTTCTAAAGGTAAATTTAAATCATTTCGTACGTATTCTTTGAATTTATGTTTGAACTCGAACACCATCCCCAAGCCCTATATTTTCTACCAAAAATAAAAAGAAGAGAAAACTATAGGTTGAAAAGTATTCACCATGTCATAAATTACTTACTTATCACGTAGGTCCCAACCAGAGATACTCCCCACTTGTTTTAAAGCTTTCCTCCATCCTGACACCATGTGAGAGTCTTCTTTGAATCTTTGTTCATGTTTGGCAAAGGCTTCACAATAGAGTCCACTTTGCTTTCGCACCTCAGAAGGATCAACATCATAGAAAACAGGAAGAACATGTTTTTCTGATACATGAACACATTCACATATCTTTTCTAATTCTTGCAAGCACCATGTTGAGAAAGCATAGTTTCTTGAGAAAACCGCAATGAAAACTTGAGATCCTTCGATTGCTCGAAGGAGCTCAGGTCCTATAGATTCACCTTTCTGAAGATTAGTACCATCCCTAAATGCATAAATACCTTTTGCTTCAAGGGAATCGAAAAGATAATCAGTGAAATTGTTGCGAGTGTCTTCACCTCTAAAGGTGACAAACACATCATAATGATTTCTCATTGGAGATGTCACCAGAGCTAAAGATGAGGTGCTGCTGCTGCTAGCCATCAGAATAAGCTAAATTCTTAGATGAACAACGTGAATCTATCACTTGAATGAATTGAAGTATACTCAAAACAAGCATATATTATAAACATTGAACTTTAAGTGGCCATTTCGTGGCACCTTCTTTTCATATTTTATAGGAAACTTTCGGTGTTATCCCATGACTAGAATGGAATATAACCTAAAAAACAAGTGGGTGGATTCCTTGCCAACTTTTCCCTATTTATTGATTTATTTACATTTTATAGGAAACTTCAGAAATAAGAGCCAATGAACGGAGAAACAATATGTGGCAATGACACAAAAGAAGTTGGATTGTGAAAAAAGTCTCAATGAGATTGTTGAATGAGTGTAGTACGTATAGTTTCAACTAAAAAGTCTCACATAATCCATTCTCTAATACAATCCGTTAAAATCTGTATAATTTTGAATACTAAGTGACATTTTATAAGTCGTAAGAAATCTTCATTAAATACCACAAAATTTATGTTTATTTGTTAAAAGTATTGATTGAATACCACAAAACTTTTTTTTAATCATTACAAAGTATTTTAAAATCTTATGAAATCCTGATTCAATACATCTCCCTAATTCTTTTAGTGTGCACATTTGAGTTTGTATATGATCCTAGCTACCTCACTTCCCTCAAAATAATTATCTGACTAGATTTAATTTACATGAGAATTCCTCCGGTCAACTTCTATATAGTGCAAGTTACTCTATTCCATGGTAATTATAGAGAAAAATATTTACATTACATATTTTTGTGGTTCATGACTTTATAAACTACATTAACTGATCCATTTGGGGTTGACCTAGTGGTTAGCTTGGGATCGTAGAGTTTGCTCCTCTCAAGGTATCTGGTTCGATTCCTCCTAGTGCCAATTTCAGTGGACAAGAAAATACAGAGCAAAGGCTTTAAATAGGGCCCCCGCAAGTAGGTGGGGGGATCGGTCCCCTCAGATTAGTTGATTCTTGGATTGGATGCCGAGTTTTTTTTTAAAAAAACTACTGCTCTTTATCGGGTAAAGGACCGGAGCCATTTGGCTAGGAAAGGTTGCAGACTCTTCTTTTTCTAGTTTTGTTTGTAGTTCTATGTCAAGTGTTTAGCAGCTGATGTTAAAACTATTTTGCTGATAAACCGATGGAAGATTTTTCTCCAGAGCTATGTTAGGCGGATTTGGTGGGTTGGGTTACTAGCGAATGGTCATCTTGTCGAAACAGATTGAGAGTCAAAAGAAATTCAAACCCTTTTGGAGAAAACACAGGAGGAATCGACAAGTACGAGAAATCAGAGAAAAACACGACTTCTGAGACACGTATAACACGCGTAGTGTTGACAAATTGACCAATAAAACTTTTCTGAATACTTTATTAATTATGTTACTTTATTGCTTATGTGTGTAATCATTTTAACTTGTTTTGTTAGTAAAACTCTGCTGCATAAGTAAGGTTATCTGCATAAGTTAAGTAGGGTTACAAAGCAGTGTTCTTAGAGGCTGTGAGAAAAAGAAAAAAACACACCTAGAAAACTTGTTAGAAATCAAATGGCTTCTGGTAGTAATGTTGTAAATTATGTCAATCAATTTTCTGGAGAAAGTTATCACATATGGGTTGTCAAAATGAAATCATGTTTGAAGTCTTTTGGCTTATTGGATTATGTAGATGAAGACAAGCAGGTTCCACCATTGCAAGCTAATCCCACAATAGCTCAAATGAAACACCATGAGGAGGAGAAATTGAAGAAGGAGAAAGCGGTTTCAGTTTTGCATTCAGCCTTGGCAGATGATGTGTTTACGGGAATCATGCATCTCGAAACAGCCAAGCAAATATGGGATGAGCTGGACGAAAGGTATGCTGGTGATGAAAGGGTAAGATCCATAAAGTTATTGACTCTTAAAAGGGAGTTTGAAATGTTGAAAATGAAGGAACATGAATCTGTCAAAGAATACACCTCAAAACTATCTCACTTGGTGAATCAAATGAGACTTCATGCTGAGGTTGTAGATGACAACAAAGTAGTGGAAGAGATGTTGATCAGCTTACCCGACAAATTTGAAGCCAAAGTTGCCACCATTGAAGAGTCATGTGATCTCAAGAAACTAACTATTTTTAAGATGGTCAACAAATTGTCATCTCATGAACAAAGATTTTTAATGAGAATGGATGATGTTTCTGATGGTGCTTTTCAGGCCAAACACAAGCAGTTTGGGCAGAAGAAAAGGAACTACAAACATGGTGTGATCAACAAGGAAAGAACAAAGATGATGGTAGTTCAAGTGGATCTTCAGTAAAGGACAAGTTCCCCATGTCTAACTTGTAAAAGAACAAATCACTTGAGAAAAGATTGCTTTTATAAGGGAAAACCCCAAATTAAATGCAATAACTGTAATCGATGGGTCATAGAGAGAAGTTTTGCCGATTAAAACAAAATCAATCTCAACCACAACATGCACATCAGGTTAACTTCACTGATGAACAAGCCCATGATGATCACTTGTTTATGGCCACTCATACATGTAGCTCTTCTTCAAAAGATGTATGGTATGTTGATAGTGGGTGCACAATCCACATGGCAAAAGAACCAAGTCTCTTCACCTCTTTGGACAAAGCTGTACGAACCAAAGTGAAGCTTGGAAATGGAAAAATTGTTCAGGCTAAAGGAAAAGGTATTGTTTCTGTTCACACTAGCAAAGGTCCAAAGTATATCCATGATGTTTTGTTGATTCCAGATCTGAGTCAAAATTTGCTAAGTGTTGCTCAGTTATTGAAGAAAGGATATTCAATTTCCTTTAAAAATAATGGTTGTGTCATAATGGATTCAACTGATTCTGAAGTTGTGAGGGTTGAAATGTGTGGAAATAGTTTTCCATTAAGTTTGAATCAAGTGAATCAAACAGCACTTGTTTCCAAACATGATGATTCTGCACTATGACACAAAAGATATGGTCATTTTAATTTTAATGCATTAAAAATTTTGCAATCTCATGATATGGTGAGAGACATGCCAGAAATTAATTTTGTTAATGATTTGTGTGATGCTTGTCAACTTGGAAAAATGCATAGAAAGTCTTTTCAGTCAATAAATGCTACACGAGCAAAGGAAAAATTAAAGCTTGTTCATACTGACTTGTGTGGTCCTATGAGTATGCTCTCTCTTAGCCACAACAAGTACTTTCTATTGTTTATTGATGATCTGACTAGGATGACATGGGTGTATTTTCTGACAAGCAAAGCTCAAACTTTTAATGTCTTCAAAAAGTTTAGAGCTATGGTGGAATCTCAAAGTGGCTGCAGAATCAAAACCTTGAGGTCTGACAATGAAAGGAGTATACTTCCAATGAATTTAATTTTTGTGAAGATATGGGCATTGTACATCAACTGGTAGTGAGCTACACACCTCAACAAAATGGAGTTTCTGAGAGAAAAAACAGAACAGTTATGGAGATGGCAAGATGTTTGATTGCTGAAAAGCAATTACCAAAAAGTTTTTGGGCTGAAGCTGTTTATACAGCAGTGTATCTCTTGAATAGGCTGCCAACAAGGGTTGTTCAAGAGAAAACACCAATTGAGGCATGGATAGGTGTGAAGCCTTCAGCCAAACATTTGAAGATCTTTAGATCAATATGTTATGTTCATGTTGTAGCAGCAAAAAGATCCAAACTGGATGATAAAGCTGAAATGGGGATTTTTTGGGCTATGCAGCAAGCTCCAAAGGATATAGAGTGTACAACTTGAAGACTAAACAAATTGTGATCAGCAGAGACATTGATGTCGATGAAAATGCATATTGGGATTGGGAAAATGATGAGGTTCAAAGAAGTACAAAATCTGCTGAACGTGCTCCTGACAAACAAGAGCACACAAAAAATGAAGATGAAAATCAGATAGCTAAATCTGATTCCCCAATTCTAAAGAGCAAATCTCTAGCTGAAGTTTATGAAAATTGCAACTTTGTTGTGAATGAACCTTCTAATTTTGAAGAAGCTTCATTAATAACAGAATGGAAAGATGCAATGAAGGAGATGCTGGTCATTAATAAAAATGGTACATGGGAACTCACTCCAAGACCCAAAGATAAAAATGTGATAGGAGTTAAATGGGTTTACAGAACCAAGTTAAATCCTAATGGTTCCATTCACAAACACACAGGAAGGCTTGTTGTGAAAGGATATTCTCAAATGGCTGGAATTGATTATGGTGATACATTTGCACCGGTTGCTAGGCATGAAACAATATCAGTACAATGTGGATGGAAGATCTTTCATCTGGATGTCAAATCGGCATTCTGAAATGGAATCCTGGAAGAGGAAATTTATGTTGAACAACCTGCTGGTTTTATTGTTGCAGGCCATGAAGACAATGTTTATAGGCTTCACAAAGCCTTGTATGGGCTGAAACAAGCACCTAGAGCTTGGTACAACAGAATTGACTCACATTTTCTGCAAAATGATTTCAGGAGGAGTCAAAATGAGCCTACACTTTATTGTGGCAATGGGAAGAGGATTATAGTTTCTCTTTATGTTGATGACTTGTTGATTACCGGTAATGACATTGATGAGATTAAAAAGTTTAAGAAGAGCATGTTGCAGGTCTTTGAAACGACGGACCTGGGATTGATGAAGTATTTTTTGGGAATGTAATTGCATTAGCTTGATGATGGAATATTTCTTTCACAAAAGAAATATGCTAATGATGTGCTAAAAAAATTTCAAATTGGAGAGTTGTAAATCTGTTTCAACACCTCTTGCTGTAAATGAAAAACTCTCAAAATCTGATGGAGATGCTAAGGCAGATGTTACTCAATATAGGAGTTTGATTGGTTGTCTTCTTTACTTGACTGCAACTAGACCAGATTTGATGTTCTCTGCTAGTTTGCTTTCAAGGTTCATGCATTCACCAAGTGTAACACACTTAGGTGTGGGCAAAAGAGTGTTGAGGTACATAAGAGGTACTACTGATTTTGGTATTTGGTACAACAAAGGTGATGGTAAGTTTGAAGGCTTTGTTGATAGTGATTGGGCTGGATCTGTTGATGATTCTAAAAGCACAAGTGGTTATGTTTTTTCACTTGGTAGTTGCGTATTTTCATGGAATTCCAAAAAACAAGATGTGGTTGCTCAATCCTCAGCTGAAGCTGAGTATATTGATGCTGCAGCTGCATCAAATCAAGCTATTTGGATCAAAAAGGTATTGAGTGATCTGAATCATGTACAAGAGGAACCAATTGTGCTATGGTGTGACAATAAACCAGCTATAGCAATTGCAAAAAATCCAATTCAACATGGAAGAACAAAGCATATCAATGTCAAATTTCATGCTATAAGAGAAGCTGAGCAATATGGAGATGTGAAATTGCAGCACTGCAGTTCTGAAGAACAATTGGCAGCCATTTTAATGAAGGCACTTCCTAGTGCCAAGTTCATGGAGTTAAGAAGCAAGCTGGGAGTATTTCTGAAAAGTTTTAAGGAGGAGTGTTGACAAATTGACCAATAAAACTTTTCTAAATACTTTATTAATTATGTTACTTTATTGCTTATGTGTGTAATCATTTTAACTAGTTTTGTTAGTAAAACTCTGTTGCACACGCAAGGTTATCTGCACAAGTTAAGTAGGTTTATGTCATATGACATCAGCTAAGCATAGACTGAGTTTACATGAATAATCACAACTTGCTTACATATAAGACTTCAAGAATCCACTAAAACGCTTATCCAACAACCCGAGTTTCACCTCATTTTCAAGACATCTTTCACATGAATATGTGATCAGGAGTTTGGTGCTGAACATGTAGTCTGCAAAAGTAACAATAAAAGAAGTTAAGCACAGTAAAGCTTTATCACAATCACATTAGAAACCTTTCAATGCAAGATCAACATACTTGGTAACGAGCTCGGATCCATGTTTGAGGTAGCCAGAACAAGTTGGAATATTCAGGATTATCATCCAAAAGCGAAAGCTGACCTTCATCCAAGTCCAAAACATATAATTCACATTCAGATGACATTGATTCAAAGATATCAGCATCAAAGATGACACAATTCCCTTTGGAAACACACAAATCTGAAGCAGAAATTGAAAACGAACATACCAACCCCAACCCCAAGAACAAAACCCTATCCCCTAAACTCGTTAACTTCACCCACTTCTTCTCCTTCTCATTAAGCTTAAACAAATCAATCCTTACAGGATCATTAAGATCAATACAAAGACAATCATAAACGTCCGCTAACAACAAATCTCCCTCGCTCTCCACTAAGAATTTCATGCTCCCACCACCAACCAAAGGTTCAGCCACTAACTGGACACTCGAATCCGGTCCAATCATAATTGTCTTACCAATTTTGTCGATTGCATAAGGCCGCCCTTTAAAAACGCATTTGTCTTCGAATTTCATTGACATGTCAGGGATCACCTTCCAATCCTCATCACCGCATTTCAAAAGTAACAGATGTGGAGGAAAGGCAAACATGCCAACAACGAGAGTCTTTTTTCCATGTATTCTTGACGGTACATGTATTCTTGACAAATGATGAGTTGACGGTTGAGTTTGATGTCGATGTCCACGATGAAGTAGGTGCTTCCCAAATGAAGAACATATAATTTGTAGAAATCGAGCACATAATGGACAACAAAAGAGCAATCTTGGTTGACTGGGTGGAAGTATTTGGGTTGGCCATGCGCGTTTTGGCCAACTCTTATCAACCAAGGGCGAAGTAGGGGTTGTTCTTGTGGTGGTTCGATGAGGAAGATATTTTGTTTGGAGAGGTAACAAAATGAAGTGTTGCTGTTGTTGTTGATAGTATCAATGTCATTGGGGTCAGAGAGGAATGGAAATTTGAGGAGTGGGAACTTGAAGGGTGAAATGGGATGATGATTGGGGACGGAGGAAGAGCGCCATGTTGAACAAACTGATTGAAAGCGAATGAGATCGACTTCGTCATAGATTTGTTGTGATATCAGATTGAGAAGATCCTTTGGAAGATTAGACCAATCGATCGCTGCCATGGATGCTAGTAGCAGAAGCTATAAGCATAAATTATAAACAATTAGAAGCTATAAGCGAAAACAGAAGCTATAAACAATTAGAGGCCATAAGCAAAACCTATAAGGAGAAAGCTATAGGCAGAAGCTACAAGCAAAGCCTATAAGCATAAGCTATAAGCAAAAACAGAATCATAAGTAGAAGCTATAAGTAAAAACAAAATCTATAAACAATTAGAAGCTATAAACAAAACCTATAAGTAGAAGCAAAATCCATACGCAATTAGAAAGCTAAAAGGAAACACACAAGCTATAAGCAAAACCTATTAGTAGAAACCATAAGCAAAAGCTATCGGCTAAAGCTACAAACAGAAGTTATAAGCAAAACCAGAAGCTATAAACAATTAGAAGCTATAATCAAAACCTATAAGCAGAAGCAGAAGCTATAAGCAATTAGATCCTATTTCCACCCATAGCCACAACGAATTTTATAAGTGATGCAACATCCATGTGCGATGGGACTTCACGAAAGTCTTGAGTCGAGTACAAAGGAATTAACGCTAATGTAATCTTAAGGTTCAAACGAGCCGATAGAGGTGTAAGAATCAAATCAATTATTTGATAATTCTAATAATTCAATCTAATCAAATTAATTACATTTGATTTTTCCCATGTTCGGATATTGATTTTACGTCATTTAAAACCGATTACCGAGACAATTTCTCAATTTTTTAATTATTATTTTAAACTGAATTAGCAATGCTATCTTAAATCGACTACTTTTATTTGTTTGGGTAAATTAGTCCGAAACAGTTTCTACTCAACCAAATTTTAAGGCCCAAAAATTTGGGGCCAAAATCCCCTGCTTCACTTGCTTTGGGCTTGGGCCGGCCCTGTTTAGAGGATTGGGAATATAAATTCATAGACAAGTATCCAAAAGTTGGTTAGCTTGTTCCAAGTATTAGGTTGTGTTGTGTAATCCTTTCATGTTAAAAATTTCACATGACGTGTGAAAATTGTGTATGCATATCTCTTCATAAATATGTATAAGAACCTTACCCTATTGAACAATTATGCAGAAAAGAAAAAAAAGATCCAAGGCTAGCTCTCACATGATAAAGTATGTGTGAAATTTTGACTTGAGAAAATATATTGTAATCCAGGGAGTAATGTACCTTAAAAAGTGTCTGACTGAAATATTGTGTTGTCAAATGGTGGCGCTATGCACAACCGAATTTTAACAAAATGATACTGTACTGTTTAGTAAACGGGCGATGACGCACTCAAAGTAGCCGACCCCACTTAGGCTTGCTTGTTGTTATTGTAAAAAGAGTGAGTGTTCTTCACATTATTTGTAAAAAGTGTTGATATAAATTTGAAGTGAATGAAAAAGAATAGGAAAATGAGAAATGCAACCCATTGCTCAAACGTTTTAGCACACAGCTGATATGTCAAATTAGTCTTTTATCTTTATTTACAACACTGAACCACCTTTATTCTTAGGAAACTTCTGTTACAGATTTTGGTACATAATCAATCAATGATATACTATAAAGAGTGTTTCACAGATCAGTACCACAATTGGACTTTCGTTGACAACAAGGTCACAGTTTTAGATAAAATAAAAAAACTATCGTGTTAATTTTGATGGATTATATTGTAAAAGTCGCTATGATGTAACTTATATGTAACCTTGATGTAACTATCGTGTACTTGAGGGCATGCAGTCACTTGCATTGCTATATCATCAACAAGCTCTTTGAAAATTTCACCTCGGGAGACAAAATCTTTCTCGCAGTTTACTTCTACCAAATCACCGGTCCTGCTGTCATGGATGTACGAACCTATCCTTCTTTCGGCAGTTTCTCTGGCTGCTTTCTTGTCTGAACTCGCGAAACCTTTTTTCCTAAGGAGATCTTGTGCTTTGATAATGTCCAGTCACTCTCTGATAGAGCATTTTTGCAGTCCATCATTCCAGTTCCTGTTTCGTCCCGTAGTTGCTTCACAAGTTTGTTAAGTACAAAACTTTTATGAAATCCTGATTCTTTTAGTGTGTTAATTTTAGTTTGTATATGATCCTAGCTGCCTCACTTCTCTCACAATAATGACCTGACTAGATTTAATTTACACGAGAATTCCTACGGTCAACTTCTATATAGTGAAAGTTACTCTATTCCAGGGTAATTATGGAGAAAAATATTTACATTACATATTTTTGTAGTTCATGACTTTATAAACTACATTAACTGCTCTTTATTGGGTAAAGTATGGGAGCCATTTGGCTAGAAAGGTTGCAGACTCTTCTTTTCTAGTTTTGTTTGTAGTTCTATATCAAGTGTTTAGCAGCTGATGTTACAACTATTTTGCTGATAAACTGATGGAAGATTTTTCTCCAGAGCTATATTATGGGGATTTGACGGGGTTAGGTTACTTGCGAAGGAATCAACGAGAATCAGGAAATCGGAGGAAAAGATGACTTGTGACAAATGTATAACACGACGAGCTTCAGCGTAGTTCTTGATAATACGGGTAGCAAAGGAGAAAGTTTGTTCGAAATGGAATTGTTAAATAATATATCATACTTCCTTTACAAAATACAAAAAAAGATCGTATCATATTTTTTAAAACCTAGGACTACAAAAAAAAAACTGTAGCCAAGCTTAATTCTTAAATTCTTTTGAGAGGACATATCTTTTTACAATACTAAACCTAACGTTTGGAGTTAACTTGCATGAGAATCTAAGTTTGTTACCAACTTGAAGAGCAAGTTTTCCATGCATGTTGATATAATACCAAAAGAAAACCCTAGAAACAAAATTTTATCGCAAATCAAATCAACTTCTCATACACCAAAATCTGATCATGAATCATTACAAGGTTCTAGGGCTAAAGAAAACAGCATCAAAACAAGAAATCAAGGCAGCATTCAAGAAACTCGCGTTTCAATGTCATCCAGATAAGTATTATCAATCACCCAAATCCGTTCAAGACAACGCTACACGTCGATTCAAACAGGTTTCTGAAGCGTATGAAGTTCTCATGGATGATAGGAAGCACGCTCAGTATAATATAATCACCGGCGGCAGACAAATGCCGGTGGAGGAAGTGCTGGTGGTGCCGGTAAAGAAAATGCCGGTGCCGGCAGAAGAAGTGCCACTGGTTCTAGTGCTGGTGCTGGGAATGGGTGGAAGTATTATTCGCAGTATGAATATTATGAGTATAAAAGTAGGTCTGGTCGGATTGATATTCGGATTTCGAGATCTTTTCTTCTTAATCTTGGATTTTCATTGTAAGTCAATCTATGTTTTCTCATTGTCACTTTTTCGGTAAGGTTTCAAATACGGGTTTATTGCCGCGGTATAGGTGGTGATTATTACCATTTTTCTCTCCGTTTAACATAGTAAAAAAAATCACAGAAACCAACGTGACTAAACGCCGTAACGGCCGCGGCAAATGGTAGGAACCAAATTTATTGTATGATTTGGTTTTACTATGATCTTGTCTCTTAGAAGAAGAAACAAATTGATTACGAAATTATGTAAATAATTACATTATGAAATTATGATAAAACAACAACAAGTTAAGTTATTATACATTACAAGATAGTATAAATAATTTTAATAAGATTTCGCAACCGTAATCCGTAACAATCGAAATCGCAAAATCCTTAACGCGACCACGGCCGTTATTTAAAACATTGTTCTCTTTTCATTGTGATTGATTCATGTAGTTGACCCCACTTAGTAGGATAAAGTAACACTGCATGGGGTTGAGATTAAGAGTAGTTTATTAATCTCACTCTCGTCAACTCATTGCGGAGACTTTTAATTAAGGACAAAACCGTGTAGGCATGCATAAGATCTATGACGGACAATACCTTATAGTCGATGATTCATTTAACAGTCATGTTAACAAGTGTCCGTGTCCTACAGACATTGTTTAAAGAATCATTAGTCTTGAAAATACAAGTCAGACAAATGCCCCAAACACACTTGTTAGCATTTACCTTAATTTGAAGCCTTTTGTTGGAAATGCCACGTGGCAGATAAATTAGAAGAAAAATATGCGAGGGTTATAAATGGTGGGAGGGAGGAGAGAAGGGTTGCAGACTCTATAAGTCTATAGGTTCTGAGCAAATTTTAAGGAGTTGTGCTCCCTATTTTTTGAGCAGAAACTTTGGTACCTATCAAAGTTATATTCCCATATTTGTGCTAATTACCAATTTGAAATGTGAATAAGTTTGTAACAATGGCCTGGCTTATGGTCAATTGGATCACTCCGACAATAACCTTGCATCGGCATAACATAGTTTCGTTATAGAATAGAAAGTCTAAATGCATATGGAACTCAAGCTCCATAATTATCGATATGTTGCGTGGTTTTCTAGCTAGAATACTGATACACAAAACCATACATTTTTTCTATCATCTTTAATCTGTATCTAGGTGGGATAAACTGATGATATGTTAAAAATATATCAAGTGTTTTGCTACTGATGCTAACAATATTTTGTTGATAATAATTAAACTGATGGATGATCTTTCTCCAGAGTTATATCCGGCGGGTGGTACTGGGACCTGTGAGATACATTTGTATAACATGACGAGCTTCAGCGCACCTCTTGATAATACCATAGCCGAGGAGAAAGTAGATTTTTCAACCACATGTTATATTAAGACTTCAGTGGAATATCAGACGATGAAGAAAAAAATATGTAACTGCAGATCAAAAACATTTTCTGACCTAGCTCCTCTATTCTTTGAGAAAATGATTATTTATTTTGCTTTTAGTCCCTCAAACTATGGGTTTAAGTTTGCACAAGTTCTCTTATATTTTGGTGCTTAAATATGAGTTGACATGAGATGTCCTAGATGAACAACACTGCATTTCAAGACACGTCTCAACCATGCCTAACAATTCAAGGCAAAAGATCGTACTCTGCAATGGCGGAATTGTTTGTCAAACTCATTGAGTGTTTCCGTGCTCGGGTTTTTCATACTTTTTGCATGCCTAACAAAAGACAATAAAAGAATAGACCACTGTAAAATTTTGGAGGCATCAAAAACTCGCTGTGTATGCGTGATATGCTAACATAGCGCACAAACCAGCTTCGCAAATAGCTTAACCCAAATACACGTTTACTGCATAAACAGTAAAAACTTTATTAGAGCCTGCATACTATGAAGAATTGCAGAAGTCCTTTTTCAAATTATAAGACCTTGTATCTTTATCATTTGTTTAACTTTTCTACAGATTAGTGGTTACTTATCACTGATCTTTATCTCTCTTCCAATTGTTAAGACTCTCAAGAGGTTAAGTGTTTTTTTTTTCTTTTCTGAGATTATATTGGTTGCTGTTGATTGTTGCTATGAAGCTATTAACTTAGGTGCCCTTCATGCACAATTCACGACCTACTGAACTAGAACCTTTGCCACTTGATTCCGTTGAAAATCAGGCCTAAAGGCAGCACTAGGCTTCCTCCCAAGCTCAAAATTCAAAAATCATGCGATTTACAAAAAGTTAAGTACATAGCTGTTGAAAATTCTGCCTCGGTCCATCCATGGTCGCTTCATGGCATCCTCCAACACGTTTATTGTGTTAGGTTTGAAGGGGTGGATTTATTCCCACATCGCTCAGAGTTTATAAATCATGGACAACCCTCACTCCCACAAACCGGTTTTGTAAGGATGAGTTAGATCTAATATAAAATCTAAGAATAGCTTCTAAAAGGTTGAATGGCGTATGAGTTTTTAATATAATCTTTCCTTTTTCTTTTGTTGAAGAAAAATGTACGGTGAGTGGATGATAACCCAGTTCAAGGTAAACAAGCACCTTAGTACGTGCAAAGAGTACTTACAAAGACATTTGCTTTCTGGTGATACCCCAGTTAAAGGTAAGGAAGACCAAATGTATTTACATTTATTTCCCTTCAAATGTATTAGCTGGGCTCGAACTCGAAACCTCTTAAATAGGGTTGGAAATAAGTCAGATTAGCTGACAGGACCTGCATCCAAGCCTATGTCAAGACCTGACCTTTTTCTTTTTCTTTTTAATTAAAGAATGGTAAGGCCTTTTTTATAAGCCTAAAAAATCTTTTAGGTCTATCAAACTATTCTATATTAGTAAATTTATACTATATATAAAGAAAGTGTATTATTTTGGGATGACTATTTCTCATTCTAATTATACCTTTAAACAAATTTGACCATATATATGAATGCTATTTTGTTGGTGTCATTCAAAAAGATAAGAATATATATTATATTTGTTATACGTTTTCATGAAATATATTATATTTGTTATATTGTTGGTATCATTGAAAAATGTTATAATTTGTTACAGCATGAGTATGAAAGTGCAAAATATTTATTATCTATACGTATAATTTTAATCAAAATTTTATAAAAACTACTATTCGTAATTTATGCGCATTAACACAATAAGAAAAGCGGACAGACGGACACAGAATGCCCGTATAAACGCTAATCTTCTATACTATATAGAAATAAAATAACCCCTTTCATCTCTTTTGGGATGACTTTTCTCTTTCCAAAAATGCCCTCAATTTTCAATACAAATAACACATATAACAAATAACTAAAAATAAATTTAAATATTTAAATAAAAGTGTAACAAACACAAATGTACAGTTTTTTTCTTTATCATTTAAAAAGTGTAACAAACTAAATGAATGTATCTATAATTACTTTTTCATTATCCTAATTATATTCTTAATCAACAATTTTTTCTATAATAAAGATTGTTGTTGGTGTCATTGAAAAAATAAGAATTTAGATTATATTTTTTTGTTATATTGTTAGTTTCATTGAAATAGATAATCATGGTTAGTTTGATTTGTTATGATTTGAAAGCAAAAAACATTTATATTTTTACTTTTAATCAAAATTAAAATTTCATAAAAAATACCGTTCATAATTTTTAAACGTTAGCGCAATAAAAAGAGCGGAAAGACGGACATGTGAGTGCCCGTCTTTTCGCAAGTATATATAATATTTTTTATTGCATTATTATGATATAATTTTTTGTACTTTGCTCCAAAAAAAAAATTGTTAACTTTCTGCGATAGTTTAGGCCTATTAGTCTACATTAATATTTTTCACATAAATGTATTTCTATAAACTAAAAATCAAATATGATAATATATATAATCAAATTTTTTAAAATGTTAGGTTAAAAATTAAAATGGAGTTTAATCTCATCAGTATATTAATTCATCCGTCTATTTAAACATAAAACATTTTTTTTTTAAGGGGCATAGAACATATTATTAGTTTCCCCTAAAACACATATTATTTATATAAATACGTGTACATGAAATATATTTTTAAACAAGTTAATAAGCCATAGCATTTCCTCAAAAAAAAAAAAAAACCATAGCATACTTTTTTTCACGCAAACATATCGTACTTTTGAAAACCAAAACTCAATCTTAAAAATTAGGCAAATTTCTATGTACACTCAAAAATTAAAAATTGAGTGTACTGGTACACCCATATATTAAATGAATAGTTTAATGAGTATTTTTTTTTTAGAAAAAATATATTTTCTATCCGTTACAATGATAATAATTTATATTTTATTTCTCAAAAGTGTCGGCAAATCAAATTTCAACTTTTTTTAATTTTTAATACTCGTAATAGTGAATATTGATTTTTGTTTTTTGATAAAATGTTAAAAAATTATCATGAAATAATATTTTATAAAATATAAAAGTCGATAAATATCTCTTTATTACATAAAAATGATCGTTAACTTATTGATTTATGAAATAGGTGTATCAATACACCTTAATTTAAGGGTTTACCGTAGAAACTCCCTAAAAATTAACTCATAATAGACTACTTGTTAGACTTAAATCTTAAATAAAAACAATACTTAGACACCATTTATTTTTCAACACATAGTGCATTTTATTTATATTCCTTTCTTCCTATCAAATCATCAATTTATTAAATCTAATACATCATTATTTTGTTTCTGATCTCTTTATTTCAAAGTGTATACATGTCAATAAGATGTACATTAAACATTTTCTTTTGAGAGGACCTATAGTTTTTCAAAGTAAAAGTTTCTGCCATAAAAGAGAAGAAAAGAAGCTCCAACAATGGAGAAAATCTGTTATGGTTTCATTAGCTCACAATGATACATGATTATAGTATATATATACATCAGCTAGATGCCAGCTCAGCATAACAACCGTAACTAACTGAAATGAAAGTGAAATGTAAAATGAAATTTACAATTAAATTCAAATTAGCTAATTTTAGGTAATTTGTGCGCCAAGCTAAGGTTATGCCTTAATATGCTAACA
>Ga0228711_1006502_pt1 | contig 17322 bp, 5 predicted proteins | sample MedpolnodulmetaG_2_FD_177996 | JGI IMG/M metagenome (GOLD analysis project Ga0228711, IMG submission 177996) | Root nodule microbial communities from Medicago polymorpha collected in Santa Monica, California, United States - brown nodules | ecosystem: Host-associated > Plants > Roots > Nodule...
GGGGGGGGTGTGGGTGTGTGTGTGTGTGTGTGTTAAGTAATTTGGATAAATGATTGGTAGGGAAATTCAAATCTCGAAGTCTTGGAGTGAGACCAAGACTCACGAATTTCTTGAAAAACCATTGTAGTTAGTTACTATTAATTTGTATTTTGGGGTCGGTCTCTATCATACTCAAAAATAGAAAAATCACAAAATTAAAGAGACAATCATACTTAATAATTACAACAAACTTTATCATTTTCCATCGAAATAAGTTCTAAATGTAATCAAAATAATAATCCATCAAAATCAACATCTAAAAGTGCTCAAAATGACATTCATCCCATCAGAAAAAAGACAAAAGCAAGTTTTAAAAGTAATCAGATATACTTTTAGATAAAAATAACGGATAGCTAATAGCTTATAGCTGAAAGACATAACTGATGATTGATATCTTATAACGGATAGTTGATAGTTGATGACTTATAGCTGATAAGTTAGTTGAAGTGTTTAGTAAAATTAGCGGTACAACTAACTTATAAATGAAAAATGACATAAAAGGACATCTTTAATTCATAGTAAAAACAACACTTATTTATTAAAAAACTACCTATTTAATATAAAATGCACAAGTTTCAAGTCAAAATTACAACTTTAAATTTCTTAACATGTGCAAATTTGCACATGATAGAAAAACTCAATTTATATTAACCATATTTTTGTGTTTATAGTTTAATGATTTAATACTATTAATTTAATATAATTTTTATGTATTATTATTATCAAAATATAAAGAGTAACGGATATAACATAATTTAAGAGTTATCATTGCACCCAAAAATATATATTTGAACCTGCCATTTTTATGAAATGTAAAAATATATATTTAAATGGAAGGCGATGGAGATGTATGAAGAAAAAAAAAATATAGCACTGAAGGTATATACACCGAAAAAACAACGGAAGGAATAATTATTATTTTTTAAGAACAGAAGGCAATAGGTATACAACAACTGAAGGTCGGTATATCACACTGAAAAAAAATTATTATAAGTTTCCGTCTTTAAAAAACAACGGAATGTATATATATCGCGAAAAAAAGTGTTTCATTAAAAATAAAAAGATCTTTCATATATGCCTATTTAAAACACAATATTTTACTTTATAATATAATGAATGATAAAGGGTCCCTTAAAAAAAAATTATAACGGTAAAAATGAAATTTAGTTAGATTAATAAGGGTAAAATGGAATAAAAGAAGATAAGCTATAAGTTATAAGCTCAAACGCTATTTGTAATAGTGTTTGAAAAATAAACTATAAGCTCTTGAAATAAGGTATAAGCTAGTTGTGAAAGTATGTTACCAAATATGGCTTTTTTTGGTCAGACGAGCTTATAAGCTATCTGCTATAAGATTACAAATTATTAAAAATGGTTCAATAACAAAGTCAAGAACACGACAGCCGCTTCAAAGAGAAAAAACAAGTTTAACCTAGCCCCTCTTTTATCTGTCATCTCTCTTCACAAAACTTGTTGTCGCCGCCTAATAATTCAATCTATTTTCTTAAGATGTAGAGGTCATTTATGGTGGTGCGATGAGCGGCTTGAGCCCTCCGCACCACCTACCTCCAGATCTGTCGATGGTCCTTACGACGGTTTTGGTGGTTCCGGCAGTCGACCTCTTGTGGAGTCGTGAAATGTGTTGCGGTTTTGTTTCTCTGGCCGTTCAACATCGATGGCTTGAGTTTGTCTTTTTGGTATATGGTGGTTGATACCAGTTCCGTTTTCTTTTTTGGCGGTGGATGGAGGTTTTGTTTACACGCAACATAAGTGGTGATGGATCGGCCACGAAAGTGGTAATCTGTGTCTCCATATGATCTGTTATGGTTTTGATAGATTTTTTGTTGTGTTGATTTAAGGTGGTTTCCATGGTGGTGCTGATACTGGGTTTTTCAGGGTGGTGCTCGTGGTGATTTTTGGCGGTGATGCTCGTGGTAGCTGGTGTTAGTTTTTGGCGGTGGATGGTGCTGGTTTTTAGTGAGGATTAATGGTGATTTTTTTTTTTGTGGTGATGGTGGTGCTGGTTTTTGTGGTGGTGCTTGTGGTGGTTATGTTTTTTGTGGGTTTTCTCTGTTGCGTTGTTGTTGATGAGTTTTTCAAATACATGTTAGACGGTGTTTCTTGTTTCAAGAATTGGGATATCAGTTCAATGTGGTTTTGTGGAGTGGTATGTGGTTCGGTGGTGATTTTTTGGGTGTTTTCATGTGCTTAATCTCGCTCAACTGCAAAAGAGAAGCAAGGTGCGGTTACACGGGTTTTTGGTAGGTTTGATGGTTCTTTTGGAGGGGTTCCGTAATGGGCTGGCACAAGATCTGCTTCTGCTGCTGCGCAGGTGTTTGGGTGGGACTTCAGTGACTTTGTGTTAGGTGACTTTGGTGACTTTAGTGTATTTTAGAGGAAAGAGAGTGATGATGGAATGATTAAAATAAATTATTTTGATGAGAGAGAATTATTGGTTAGGAGAGAGATAGAGACAAAGACACCGAAGCCAAAGGCACCCAAGTGCTACCCCGGGTGTTTGGACTTTGGTTTTTGGTGATGGCTTTTTGGTTTTGGTGTTTAGTTTTTTTTGGTTTCGAGGGCCTCAGTAGAGGGTGTTTTTGGTTTGTTTGTAGAAGTTAGTATTTGATGTATGGGTGTTTGTTTGGGTGTTCCGTATATATACGACACAATTTTCCTTTGTATGTTGCTATTTAAGACTCCTAGTCTAACATTCTTTATGCTCACTAGGATTCTTTGCGTTTTCTTAAAAAAAAAAAAAAAAAAATATCTGCTACAAGCTAGCTTCACAAAACATATAATGACAAGCCATTAATCAAAGTCATGCATCCTGCCACATCCGTGTCTGCCTAATCATCATTCACTTCTAAGTTCCACCACAACAATGTTATCTAGTTCATCATTTGATTAATATTTTGTTCTTCAACCTCCTCGTCTTCAGTAGTAAGCACTGCTGGTTCATTTTTATTTTTTTGTAAGAAGTCCAAAATAGTCAAGGATATTTGTCTTCGAAGTATTTTCCCAAGACCATAACAAATGAGTAACCAAATATATTTATAATATAAATAAAATTAAATACTAGTAGAAATAACATTCTTACGTGCAAAGACATAGTTGCTGGCATTGTCACTAAAACCTTGCAAAGCATTTTCTTCACCAATCTCTTGAACAAATGATTCCAAGAGGTCAAATATCTTCAAGCCGGTCTTTATGTAGCTTGAACCATCAATACCTCTAACAAACATAGCCCCACTTTGAGAATTGACCAATATCTCGGACTTTTGGTCAGTCCATGCATCAGACATGATAATTGAGTTCACTCTAGCTAGTCCCTTTAACATTTTTTTGTGAGTAAGGCACTCTAAGGTTATCGTAACTTGGAGGCTTCAAGTGTTGCTAAAAACTTCCAACAACTTCAACGAGAAACTTAAAATTTTAAGAATTCACAACATCAAAATGTACAATATTCCTATAAAAGAAATGAGCAATGTATTGAAAAATTAACTCGCTTGCATTGTTCACACCAGAATCTTTGAATAAAGTTTTCATTCTAGCCATTGTCAGCGTCTTCTTATAAGATACATATGGATTTTGAAACATAAGTCTATCCACTGGGCATTTAACAGCTCCAGGTTTTTTTTCCTGCCTGGATATTTCCTCCATAACAGCATCGTCCTCTTCATTGTCATTAAGCTCAGACATAAAGGCATCATTTACTGATTGCTTTTTATCATAACTCTCTTTCAATTAGAGTTTTACATCAACTGATATTTATCGTGCAAAAGTTTACTTCTCCCCTTATCCCAACTGATGCCTTTTCACTCTTGTTATTCCTCTAATTGCTTTCTTGCTCTTATCTTTATAAGAATTACACGGTCAACCAGTATCAATGGAGTCACCAGTAAGCTTAAAATAACCATTGTTGTTGGCAATTGGTGTACCACTTGCAAAGCCTGATGATGATGCCATTGCAAACATAACATAGCATGAATAGGGCAAACAAAAAAAACCTAAAAGGAGCAAGAATAAATTATCGAAAAGAGAACATTAATACAAAATGTTGAGAGAAAAACTGAAAACCAAAGCGCAAAAAAAAAATGAAGCACCTTCATTTTTGTTCTTTCTTGTGCTATATTTTTGTTTTTCCTCTCAATTTTTTGTTTTATTATCTTTTTTATAGTTTATTCTTGATCTGTTTAGGTTTAGTTCAATTTGCCCTTGCTCTGTTCTATTTGCAATGGCATCAACCTCTGGCTCTGCAAATGACACACCAATTGTCAACAACAAAGGTTATATTAAACCTAATGGTGACTCCATTGATACTGGCTGGACGTGGAATTCTTATAAAGACAAGAACAAGAGAGCAATTAAAGGAATAACAAAAGTGAAAAAGCATCAGTTGGGATTGTAACACCTCCTTTAATTAACTTAAATAAAGTAATTTTCTTTATGATTTTATTTTATTTATTTTTTTAAAATTTCGGCATGATCTATTTTAAAATTTCAGCGTTTGTATGACGTACGTCAAAGTTATACCTGATAGCAGTTGTAATTTTTCATAAACAAGAGCTAAAGAAATGCTCTTTCTAGTCTTTTATCATAAACTGCCAGTAGTGGAAATAAAGTAACTAGGTACAGCAAAATGAATTTTAAGAAATGTCTAAAAACTTTCAAAATTAAAGGAGGTCTTACATAAAAGAACATCACAGTGTCAAGTCTAAGTTTACATGAAGTTGCGTCATCGCTAAAACCAAATAACCAAGGATTCTCTAATACTATGCACAATAAAAATTAAAATACAACTCAGCATAATAAACATGCAAGTCTAGTTATCAAATCTTCATTCCCATCAAAAGCATGTTGTATCGGCCTCATCACGAGTAAAGTCTTCATCTACTAATATAAACCAAAAAGACAAACCAAAAGAAAAGAGACATGGAGGTAAGATATTGTATCGGTAAAAGTAGAAAGGGGCCACATAAACAAACAACAATATATATACACATAATGATCAACATTTACAAAATAGTATATTTTGTAAGAAGAATAGTTTGACTCGATGCATGCTGACCTCTACACCTAACACTGCTCCATGGAGACTAATGTTGTCAAGGTTTGTCGATATGGCAATCAAGTCGCGCAACTCATAATTAACGAAACCTCAAACGGTAGTAACCATCATGGTACTCCTCGGAATTCTCATTAGAGTGCTCTGCATTGATCTTGAATTAGTTTAGTGGAGTGTCGGAGTAGATATGTTGTCTAGTGGGATTACCGGCGATCAATGTAGCTATTCACTGAGCCATTGGCACATGCCCCACTCATATCTAACCTCCCATGGCCCTCACTTTGCTAATCTCCTAAAAAGCCGATCCAAATCTCAAACGACAACGACTATGATTTGGTTGGAATTGTTGTCCAATGGACAAACAAGGGAACAAAAGTTTCTGAATAGTGTTGTACCAATTTTTAAAAGAATACAGTTTTTAATAATAGAGAAATAAAAACCTTATTTCAAAATATATCGACTCAAAGCAAGAGGATAATTGGTACCGACCTTTAACTCATCTAACCCTTCCGGATCAAAGTCCGGAAACAAATGCACATAACAAACAAGACCCCTAAAGACGTAGACAGTTTGGACTGACTTGCAAGCTATACTTAAAACATATTATAGGTGAGGCAAAATGACGTTAAACGCCCACGAAGATAATGTCCTTGTGATCAGACATCACCGCAATAGTCTAGGTCCGCAATGGACCTAGTACTCAAACAGCACACAGCACACCCAAGCAGTTCAAACAAAAGTCACAATTCATAAACATCACAGATTAATACTAAATAACATAATTCATATAAACATGGAAACAAACAAACAATCATTGGCAACACTACACAAATACAATATCATCCCCCACCTGAATACTTTACCGATTACTCATGCACCACGATTACAGAACGTTGACTCCCTTGCTCTGGTTCAAAACGACTCAAAGTTTTCCAAAGTCAAAATTACCGCAGCCAACAAAAGAAGAGCTCACATGTGTGTATCAAAGCACTCCAACGCCAAGCACAACCATAAAAATCACATTAGAGTCCAAAACATAAATTTATAAATTAAAAATAAGATTTATCAAAAAGGCAATGAGGTTTTCATATGCAATTCAATCATTTAAAGTTCAAATATAAAATATGTGCACGGAAAAAGTTTAAAGGAAATAAACTCTAGCTATTTAAAACATCACTTAGATCTAAGACAATTACCAATACTGAAAGTATTTCTTAACAATATATTATGTCCATAAAGCATCATATAACATCATGTACTCAAATTCTCACTTAATCCATGTAGAAACTTAGCATCTAAACCAACCCTCAATTATTCAATCTAATCAAAATTAAAGTAGAACCTTGATATCTTCATCATAACAATTGTTAACTCCTAACTAAGTTATTTTTCTACTAAACCAATGTCACTGATTAGAATCGAAAACACATAAAAAGTCCCTAGCCATATTCCTTTCAATTGATTCAAGCTTATATAAATGCACATCTTAACTTAACTTAACAATTCCGACAAGCATGAAGCCTAAAGTCCATCATGCCATGACTATAGGCAAACCATCATCAACTTAGCGTATCCCTTTATTACTACAAGCCAAACTGCTTCAACTAAGGTTACTAGTAGTCATAGTTTAAACATTAGATTGAATAAAGGGATCTTTAAAGTGACGGCAATACTCCAATTACTAATACTTTAAACATCAGTTAGATCAAAACAAACTTATGAACGCTGATCTTTAAAGTGACGGCAATACTCCAATTAAAATAGAAGGCCAAACTTCCAACTCCCGTTATCAACCCATAAGTCCGAAAATATCTTTGGACCTTTTTCTATACTCAAACAAACATGCCTAAACAAGACATATATTCCAAATCCGAAATTTATATGTTTGTAGCTAAATATAACCCTCATGAACATCTCTTTACAACAACTCACATCTTCAAATTCAAAAGAATATAGTTCCAACCTTATATCAACATAAACAATGATTTTTAAACATATAATAGGATAAAATAAGGCTCAAACAAGAACTAAGGCTAATATATCCATTGAAGCCTTACTAGGAAGCTTAAAATCATCAATTTATCAAAAACAACATGCTGAATTTGTGGCTTTCTTCAAAAATCCGTAAATAAATGTAAAAACTCCAAAAATCTAATTTTGAGAAGAGATAGAAGATGGAACTCACCAAGAGGAAGGTAAAGAAATAAAATGGTTGCAAGTAGCATTTTCCGGCGTGGTGGTTGGCAGCGAAAGTTCTCCGATTCCAAAATAAATATAGGGGGGTTTTGTAGCAGACATCATGGGGAAGAAGAAAATGATATTAGTTTTTGAAATAGAGATTTGTGGTGGCCGGAAAGTAAGAGAGAGCGTGGAAATTGAGATTTTGAAATGTCATCGATATAGAAAACAAATGGGTTCTTTTTGAAGAGGAAGAAGAGAGGGTTTCAACGGTGGTGCTACAGCCCTTCAAAGATGGTGGAACGGTGGTGTTGGTGGTAAGCATGGGAGGAGAAGAAAATTCTCCCTCTGTTACGTGAGAGAGAGACAAACATGCCTCCTCCTCGGCCGCGTCTGCTTATGCCGGTGCGCCTCTGCTGCACAAGTAACATACCTCACATCCACTTGAATGGATCCTCGTTGAGTTTAGAAGTTAAACAAGTATGACTATCCCATAGACGTCATAGTATTTCATTTCATCTATGTGGACTACAAATCAAACAAGTACTGTTTTGTGTTGCGTTAGATTGGAGTTAAGAAAGATAGAGTGAATTTATTTACCAGTGATACTTTTTATAGTCAAATTCAAATATACAGGAGCCGTGGGTTGACATGTTCATTTTTGGTAATAATAATAATACGAGTTTGATCACTTTGATCATGCAACTTCATTGTGATAACCTCACCCTTTGGACCTCATATTTTGTAAACAAAACATAGACTATTCTTCTCTTTATCTCCTTTCCCCTCATTCTTATCTTTATGCGCACTAATTTTCTTTCAATCTCCTTTACTTGTTTGAAGAATCATGTACCAACTAGATATAAACTTGTGACTCAAACACATTTTATACTTACTATGCAGATCGCCAAAAGGTGTAGGTATGATAAACTGTTAGGGGATGCTTTAATCTATAAGGTAAAAAGAAAGATATATTTAATGCCATGGATTTATTAACTTTTTATAAGATTGTGCTCGAACAATGGCATTTGATTATTTAATTTAATTGCTATTTGATTATTGAATCAATTGATGTTAGGAATAATATGAATGACGATTTTGTTGGTTATGATCACGACACTCTGCATTCGCAATTGTGCAGCATTGTGATCTTTACTTATCTCCAAATATTTATTTAGTGTAAAACTACGAGCAAGTGTGGAAAGCATCAAGTTCATGTTAGATCCAAGGAGTCTACATCACATGATATGAATCCCTGGCAAAATGCGTACGAATGTTTTTTTTATAAAAAAAAATGTTTCTAAATTGTTTCAAAAATCAAAATATTAAAATTTAATAATTAAAATAATTTTAAAAACGTTTTTAAATTGTTTATTTTTTATTTCTTTGTTTTAAAATTGTTTTTATTTCATACCCTAAAAAAAAAATTCGAAAAATTCAGCCATTAATTAACATCATTCTAAAAAACCTATTTTACGTATCGATCACACTAAGTCACCAAACATAAAACAAAACACAACAGAATCATTTGGCACACAAAAAGTATAGTACCCTTGAGATAGATTACAGCAACGAAATCAACAAATTATGAATACCTAAAAATTGAAAAAATTGGAATCCATAAAAATATATGTTATTAGATAAGTGATTTAATCATCGATTCTTCGGTAAGTTCACCTTCGTCTCACCTTTTCGATTTATAGTTGAAGAAGAATTGCATGTTCGTATGTTATGGCTCCGAGTAGAACGTAGCTATTTTGGATTAAAAATAGAAATCAAAGATGTCTCTCTGTCTATAACAAAATAAAAACGAAAAAATTGAAGAAAGGAAGAAGAGAAAGGTCTAGGTGTTCATACCGTGATGGCGGAGAAAAATAGATGAAGATGAAATTGTTCAAATCACGAAATCATTCGGATGAGTTGAAAGCTTAGGTGATAAGGAGTTCAAATCTGGTCTTTGTTTGCTCGATCGGTTTTCGTGGTGGCCGGAAACCGTGTCGGACAGAGGTGAGTGGGTGAAGGTTTTGAGGAAGAAGAAAGGATGGGCACGGGTTCTGCTTCTTTTTCCTTTGGAGAGAAATATAAAAAAATAAAGAAATGATATTTGGGTGAGGTTAACGTAGCAAGAGGCAAAGGTAAGTGGACCTTTTCAATTTGCCAGGGGTTATGGCAGGTTGCTCCTGTCAAATGCAAACCAGGGGTTACGAGAGGGGCTTGCTCCTGACAAATTTACCAAGGTTTCTTGCCCCTGGTAAATATTTCTGGCTAAATGCAGGATTTCTTGTAGTGACAATTATTTTTAGGTGTAAACATTTGATCTATTATTTGTCAAATGTTTCAATTTAGGTCATTGTGATCATTTTAATAGTCTCATCCTACCTATGAGTTTGTTTAAACACTTATTTTACGTTAAAGCTTTTAAAAATAAAATTTGTCCTACTTCTAAAAAAACCTTTTTTTTTGAAGGATTCTCTAAAAAAAAAACCCTATTGACTAATAAATAACGTGATTTTATGTTAAAACTTTATTTTACTTTATCATTTACTTTCTAGGAAACAATTTTTTTAATAAATAAAATTATTATTTTTTATTAATAGCGTAATCAACCCTGCTTAGTTGTTGTTGTATTATTATTACTGGCATGCATACGTGTCAATCTGCTTTTTCATTCATTGTGCATATATAATTTTTTATTCTTGGTGTAAGTCTCGTATATAAGAAAGAAAAAAAAATTAGGTTCATTGAATAATTAACGTATCTCATTAACTACTCAATGAATCTAAAAAAAGAATCTTTTCTTATATTTGAGACTGGAAGGAATGAGTATAATTTACGTTTTGTATAACGTCTGGGTTAATTTACATTGGACTCATAAATAAATAAATAAAATGTGAATACTATTTGTTACAAACAGTGGCAGATTTCGCGTTGCAGGTTTTCATCAATGGGGAGCAAGAGTAATTTTTTGAGGGAGCAATTTCTTTAGTGGATATATTATTTCTCACAATAATTATTCATAATAACATTGTAGGTATAGTGGTATATATTATTGGATTTTACGTCGTTATTGTGTATTTTTATAGTATTTTTAGTTAAAATAATATAGTTGAAAAGCTAAAAAGGGCAAAACAAGAATCAAACTCAAGTTCCCCACGAGCATCCCCGGTTGTCGAATTTGTCATTGACGAACATCCCAGTTATACACACGAGCATTCGTAACGTGAACAAATATATAAGTAAAAAGTCAGTAACTACAACTAATTTATATCAAGATGATTTCTAGATATTTAGGTCATATATACTTTGGTTATAAGCTAACATATACATGCACAATAAAGAGATATGTGATTAATTGATAAGAAAGTGGAAGAGTCGAAAATGTTAGGGGAGGAAATCAGTGTGTAATGTATGCATTTGCTTACTAAGAATAATCGATTTAAGGATGTGACTACCACTGTATACAATCTTTCATTATTTTTTTTTCTGGATTTAGCCCATGCAAAGTAAAAAATCAGCGATTGATATTTTAACATTTTCATGATTTGTTAACACACTTGGGTTGGCCTAGTGTATTGGCTTGGATTTTGGGAGTGTGCTCTTTTTCAAGGTCTCAAGTTTATCTGGTGCCAATTTGAAGGGGTTAGTTTAGCTTCTTCAACAAAAAAAAAACGTTTTCATGATTTGTTATTGATGTAGGAGGGTTTCCTTAGTAATTTTATAGTATTTTTATTTTAGCCCAATTTTAATAATTTTAATTTTATTTTCTATTTTAGATTTCGGTTCATTAGAGTTTTGTTATTTCCCTATTTAAGTTTACCGATTGTAACATAAGAGGAAATTTTTATTCATTCAATAATACTCCCTATGTTGCCAATTATAAGCAAATTTGACTTTTTAGGTTCATTCAATTAATGATGTATGTGGTTCATATTATAGACCACATACATCATTAATTGAATGAAATTTGTTTATAATTGGTAAATGAGTGAGTATTTTAGAGAGTTTTCTCAATTTCTAGTGGATTCCATAACCCTATTTTCACAAGTTTGTCGCTTGCAAACTTGTTTCTTCTCAGTCTAGGTGTAGCGCTTGCTAGCCTCCCCTTCCGACTGCGTCGGTTGAATTAGAGCAGGTTTCTCATGTTCTTTTTGGAACGTGATCAGCCATGGGAGATCAACCGGTGAAGAGAGCAGAGTTTGCCGACATAACCGCGACTCTTACCACGACCATCAATGCTTTGACTGCAACATTAGCAACGTTAACAACACAGCTGAATAACAGCACCAACAACAGCAATAACAAAACAACATCAAGAAAAAAAAATCAAAATAGGATGACCAATCAGGGTTGCACGAGGTGGAACTAATCAAATTATTGAGGAGACGTGGCAAATTTTGAATACATTGATAAAGTTATTGAGGAGACGTGGCAAATTTTGAATACATTGATAAAGTTGAGGCTGGAAAAGAAAAAAAACAGAAATAGAGAATAAATATCAGGTGAACAGTTCAGAAGGAAGAAAAAAAATTATTAGGAGTCACAACCTAATTGAGCATTCCAGTAGTTTTTTTTTCTTCTTCTGGACTGCTCACAGAAAATTTATTCTCTATTTCTGTTTTCTCTTATGCAGCATCAACTTTATCAATGTACTCAAGATTTGCCACAACAGTCTCCACAATAATTTGATTAGTTCCACCACGTGGAACCCTAATTGGTTCACATCTTCTGTTTTGATTTTTTTCTACTGCTGATGTTGTAGTTGGCGTTGTTATTCAGCTATGTTGTTAACATCGTCAATGTTGTAGTCAAAGCATTGAATGAATAAAAGTTGTCTCTTAGACTACAAATGTTAAGCTTAAATAGAGAAATAACAAAACCTAATGGACCGAAAAATCTAAAATAGAAAATAAATCAGCAATTATTAAAATTGTGCTAAAATAAAAATACTATAAAATTAGTAAGAAAACCCTCCTGCACATGGAAAATTTAGAGAGTATAGAACATCATTCCAAAATGATGTCATGAGAACTAGAGCATATGCCCTTTACCCCTTAGCCTCTTTTCCTTGTCTGAGGAAGGTTTTTGCAACCTTGTAACCCCACTTCTAATCAATTCAGCTTCTCCAGTATGTGATCTCATTGTGTTAACGGCCACGGTATTGGTATGGTTGTAGATGAACCCAAAAATATATTGCGTTTTTGTTATGGTCCTATTAACGGTAGGCAATTTTCCAATATCCTCAAACGTTAAATCCAAACAATGGGTGGCACATGGAGTCCAACATAGTCTACAATATTTATCTTATGCGTAGAACAAATGAACTAGATGAGTAACCAATTACATTTATCACATGAATACAATTATATATTAATAGAAATAACATTCTTACCTGCTATAAGACATAGTTTCTGCCACTGTCAGTAACAACTTGCACTGCATTTTCTTCACAAATCTCTTGAATAAATGAGTCCAAGAGGTCAATTATCTTCAAGCCAGTCTTCATGTAGCCTGAATTTCGAATATTTCAGTAAGAGTTTTACATCAGCATGTATTTTCTTGCAAGATTTTACTTCTCTCCTTATCCCCAACTAATGCTTTTTCGCTCTTGTTATTCCTCTCATTGGAGGGTGTTAACCAAAATCACAAACAATTGGTCCTCTGTTCTTGTCTTTATAACGATTCCAGTGCCAACCAATATCAATGGAATCACCACTAAGACAAGAATAAAAAAACAATTGTTTGTGATTTTTGTGAACACCCTTCAACAGCAGGAACAACAAGAGCAAAAAAGCATCGATTAGGGATAAGTGGGGAAAATCTTTCACGAAAATACCGGCTGATCTAAAACTCTAACTCGAAGAGAGTTATGATGAAAAGGAGCTAGAGCTCACAAAGAACCATTAACATGATTATAACCACCTAGTTTATGAACTCTCAATATTTAGAACTATTAAATTCACAACATCAATATGGTCTCAAAATTAAATTTAATAAAACACAAAATAAAACAAATTCATATTTAGATATTAAACAACTCACCCAAGGTCAAGATCGGATAAAGACATACCATCATGATGGATTTGATGCATTAATATAGAGACATTTCCTTCTCATCGCTCATGCGTTTGGGCTTACAACTTGATCTTCAATCAAATAAACACGATCCACAAACACGTGAAGAGATTACATATTTGCCTAACCCTCATTGCTAGAAAAATAAGCAAGGATGTGAGTAGAACAATACCAAAAAATGAGCAAGGATATAAATAGGACATAATTGCGAATGACCAAAATCTCAAAAGTAAACTAGATTGATGAAAATTTTAAAAGGGGAATCACGAACGAACAAAAATCAAATAGAATCGTGAGTGACTGATTAAGGGCTCGACGATTTAAAATTACATGAGAAGTCAAAGCATGCATCTAACCAAATCATAGAGAAAGTGTAAGAACGATTTGTGAATCTAAGGGTTAGGTTAGCCTATTAGCGGCTTAGGTCTTCTTCCGTGTTGATCGTGAACTTTGAAGGAAGGCGGCCGTTTTATAGAATTGGCATGACCTAATTGTGCTTGAGAAAAAAGAATGGGTCGGGTAGTACTTTTATTATATAATAATATATAAAGTCGGTCGTGTTGAAATGGGCCTGTATATGGTTAAAGATTGGGCTAATCAACCAGATATAATGACCAAACAGTTCTAATAATTACAATGCAACTCCTTCACTTGTGCAGTTGTGATCCCAAAAGTTTGGCGTAGTTTCTGTATCCGGCCTGTATATTTGAAAAATTCAAATGAGGAACCCGTGAACCCAGTTTCAAAATGATAATAGTAAAAATTAGGCAAAATTACAATTTTAGTCTCTTAACTTAATTTTAGGTAACAATTTTGTCATTTATCTTTTTTTCATTTCAATTTTGTCCTTTTGGTTCATTTGCATATGAATTTTCAAGTTTCAAATTCATGGTTTTATTTTCTTATAACATTTCAATCTTCAAATTTATGGTTTTCATCTAGGTTTACATAAGAATATTAGATTTGATGCTTAAAAATTCATATGAAAATGGACCAAAATGACAAAATTGAAATAAATAAAAAATAAAGATCCAAATTGTTACCTAAAATTAAGTTAAGGGACTAAAAATGCAAAAACAGACGGGAACACACTATATGCTTTATCGCTGAACTTCTAATATAACATAATAAATGAAGACCAAAATTGAATCACCACCCTATATGCTTTATCGCTGAACTTCTAATATAACATAATAAATGAAGATGTTGATAAAAACTACCTTTTGCCATGTGACTAAAGTACTTTGTCTTCGTTTGTCAACAAAGAAAACTTTGATAAAAAATGACCTATATAATAAAAATACTACCTGACCGGGTAGAATTTTAAATAGGACGACCAAGAAATTGGTTTTTGAAAATGAGGTATCAAAAGTTAACAAGATTGAAAATAGGAGGATCAAAATTGCATTTAAACTTTTAATTTAACTACACTGGTTAGTGCTTCTCTCAGGTTTGATTGATTCTCTCTGATGTCAATTTCGGTTGACTAGTTTAAACAAAGTTTTGCGGAGCCCCGCAAATGAACGGTGAAATTGGGTCTTCAGATTAGTCTGTCTTTAGGCTGGATTCTAAACAAAAATTATATGGAAGTGTAAGGCGTTTAATGAATACCAAGAATGAAAGATGCAGTGTTTTAAATAGAACGCATATCGAAGATGATGAACTCACATAACCCGTTTGTGTTCTGTTCCTGAACGAACAAGAAGACATTGATTTTGTTATTGTTGCATCCTTATGTCAAGGGATGTCAACTGAATTGTACTTTGTAAATTAGCATCCTCGACTAAATCATACTTTATATTATTATTTTTTAATATATATTTATATATAAAGGTGTGTTATTTGAACAACCATTTGAGTGACAACTTCAACCACTAATTTACAAAGGAAAGTAGATAGTGACACGGAAATCAAAGTAATAGAGAGAAAGTAAAATAATAATGTGAGTATAAGAGATAAAGTTGTCACATAGGTTGTCAAAATATCATTTCTCTTATATATAAGCAATTTGAAATTTTCCCTCAACAAAAAAAACAATTTGAAATTTATCGTTCAAGACATCAATTGGAAACACCATAAGATAGAAAAAAAAAAATTGGAATGATCAATTTTGAAATTTATAAATGGCTAATTCTTTTTAATATAAAAGTAGAAAAAAAAAATCTATTTTTAAATAATAAGTTAGATTAACTCTATTTTTGTTTCAAAAGGTCATTATAGTAATTTACTTTTCTAGCGTAAAACGAATCACCATGTTGTAAACTTTTTTAAAAAATTCGTACTTTTTAAAGAAATAAATTAATTTTAACTACTATCTTGGGTCAAAATCCAGGATGTGTGTGTAACAACAAGAGTGCGTTTTTTTTTTCTCTCAAGAAAAAACAAGAGTGCGTTTTTCTTAAGTTATGACATTATAAAATATGGAAAAACTAATTACTATTACTAATGCTAGTATAAAATCATTATAATTCTCATACATACTTGTCATGCCCTCTTAGTGGAACTTGAAACATAAACACTAGTAGTGCTTTCAATTGCTTATTTTCTCAAAAAAAAACCAAATTCATCCAAACTGCATTTGTTTAGTTTGTTTTCGATTTATTTTTATAAGTCAACTGAATCAAATTGAACTCATGTTTTTTTTTTCTTCCTCTTATGTGACTTTTAACCTCAAAATCAAAGCAAACTCCAATTCGAACACCACTGGTTAAAAACAATGTAACTTCACACGTTTCAATCCTATCATGATTATATAATATACTTAATTAATTTACTATATAGCTTCGTTGTTAAGAATGATTCTTGTCTTGTTGTGGTAATATAATTTATTTTAGTCTCTTAAAAAAAAATGATTGATGTTAATCCCTATCTGCATAATCAGAGAATTTTTGGGAGAGTAGATTATCTCAGGTTAGTTGGTTTTGTATAGTGTCGTTTGAAGAGAAAGATATATAAAGTCCTACATATATTTGAAGTGTAGGCGTTTCTGTCAGTTTGTGGAGCCCTATTTCATGTCTCTGTCTATTTTTCTTTAAGATCATATGACGGGAATCTATTATTTGATTTCTTTTACCTCAAAAAAGTATATGTTTAAGATGTTTCTTAGTTAATAGAAAACATTATTTATTTCTCCAAGTGAAGAAAGCGTATGTACTATACAAATTTATTTTTATCCTTGGATTAGCACGTGCATTTGGTTGTACACGAGAATTGATTTTGGTTAAAAGTGAGTTGAATTTAAAGTAATTTATGTTTGGATATATTCAAAACAGAAGTGATTTTTATGGAAACTAGTGTTTGGATATTTTGTATTAGAATTGTTTTTAGATGTGTGAAAGACCAAAATGGGTTTAAACATGTGTGTGAAAAGGAGAGTTAACACACCGTATGTGAAAAGACAATTAAATTAAGGAAAATGTTAACCGGTGCCCCGTGACACTAGTTAAGGAGACTAATATAAAAATTTTCCATTGAAAAATGATGAAAAGTGGAATATTTAACTTTATGAAAGTATATAGTTGTTGTTTTTAATGGAAATTTTTTTATTTTTAACTTTCTTAACCGGCACTGGTTAACATGACTCTTAAATTAAAGGGCAAAAAAGAGAAATTGATTGAAGTCAAACCCACTATGAGAATTGATTTCAAGAAGCTATGAAATGGAGCTTCATCCAAAATTGATTCTCAAAAGCAAAATGTATGCTGGCAGCAAAAAGATGAAGGGAACCAAACACAATAAAATTTATTTTGAAGAAATAAACTCACGTTTTGGCTATCTCACGGGGCAACCAAACATTAACTAAATCCTACTATTTTTTATTTTTTTTACAAAACTAAATCCTACTATTGTCAAGTGAAACATGGTGGAACTTGTTGATTCAATAGAAAGAAAAAACAGTCTGTACTTGGTGTAAGACTATTTTTCTTTTAAATACCATAGAATATGTCTTTTTTTTTTTTTTTTAG
>Ga0228711_1006504_pt1 | contig 17319 bp, 7 predicted proteins | sample MedpolnodulmetaG_2_FD_177996 | JGI IMG/M metagenome (GOLD analysis project Ga0228711, IMG submission 177996) | Root nodule microbial communities from Medicago polymorpha collected in Santa Monica, California, United States - brown nodules | ecosystem: Host-associated > Plants > Roots > Nodule...
CACAAAAAAAAAAAAAAAACCCTTGATATCGTAAGCACATTTCTTCCTTTTATACCCAATCCTTCTTATCTCTGCTTTCTCAGCAAAGAGGTACATTATCTACTTAAAAAAATTCATCCATTTTCGAAAACTACTGTCACAGAATAATCTCTCTTTATTTGACAAAAACTTATTTAATAAAAACTTTTACTTATTCTCATGAAATTAAATATGCAAATTATATTTAATTTACTCTCCCTCCAATCTTCTCTATAACCAATAAAAATTGTTTTATATCTTTACATAAAATTTATTCCAATGAAAAAACAAAAACTACGCTCCAAATTACTGTATTATGTTTTAGTTTTCTGTGAATTTTTTTTCTTCTTGTAAACTAGGACGGAAGTAGTATATAATTTTAAAATATAACTTAGACCAGTGAATATCGACCGGAATAACCTTCATTGCATTTTAAAAAAGATTTACCATCCTTTCATAGAGGCTTAGCAGTGGGTGATGTTTATAGTTGGCCAGTGGCCACTATATTTGTTTCCGCCAGCTACTTTCACTAGTATTGGTAGCTGGAATTTGGTAAACGCACTTGCTGCAATCAGAAGATATAAAATTGCCAGGAAATAATCGGGTTATTTCCATCGATATTTCGGTCAAGTGCCATAATTATTCTTTAGAGAATAATCCCTAACTTCGATCATTATTATAAATAAAAAAAATTGTTTTTTAGCTTTTTTAATTAAGTTATGTATTTGATCTATAAATGATATATCTAATCTATATAAATTAAGTACATCAGTTATTCAATGAATTTAAGAAGCATTTTTTTTTGTTTATAATAGCATTTTTTTTGCTTGCTTAATATACGTTGAAGTTGTAGACTTTTATGTGGCTAACATTTTTTTTTTAATGTGGCTAACATATATAAATGTATAACAACATTTTTTTTAGGCCCCAAATATACCGAATTTACCCCTAAAATAGGGTCCAATAGTTATCTATTGGAGGGTTAGGGGGATAGCTACCGGATGTCTGTTCAAGCAGTATAGGACATAATATAATTTTGATACTTTTATTTTCTCTTTTGCATTCTACTTGATTTTTTTTTTCAACCTTCCAATTTTTGGGTGATTTTGGATTTTTTTTCATTCCAACATATATCGTTAATCTTCACTCAAGCGATTAATTCGCAGATAAATCGTACTTCTTTCTTTCTCATTCAAAGTCTGCATAATTAATCTTCCTAGTTACTTCCCATACCATCCAGAAGTAGTTATGTATCTGAAGTTATGTTTTATTTTTTATTTTCACACCTAGTTAGTATTTTAATGTTTTTTCTTACACATTTTATTATTTTAATGCAATTGTTTACACGTATATATCCCTAAGCACACCTATTTTAATTTTTGTCAAGATAGATATCATAGCACACCTTGCACTGTAATGCAATTTTTTTACACATTTATTATTTTCATGCATTTGTTTACACATTTGTTTAGTATTTTAATGTTGTACCAAAATTTTCTTAATTGGCTAAGATATTTTAATGGATACAACATTAAAAACGTTGTTGCCAAAATATTTTCAACACCTACTGCTTTAGTGTGTGAAATTCATATTTTACAGAATGTGGGAGCTAGGTGCAAGTTGGATTGCAAAGTCAAAGACACCAAAGGGAAAGGGGTGAAGTTATCGGATTTGGATGACACCATCATGGATGCTTGGCAAGTTGTAGTCAATTCTCCTTCTAAGGAGCTATATGCAGATGCAGATGCAGTGTTACAATTCATAAAAGTTTGTAAACAATTTCCAAAAAATTTGAATCATGTTGAGAGTTCTATATTGGAACCTTTGAAGGGAAAAATGATAAAGCATGGACCGACCGTGTTATGCATTTTGGTAACACAACAACTAATAGGGTAGAAAAAATATTTGCAAGATAGTAAGGGAGATTTGGTAAAAGGTTGGGAAGTGATACATGTCATGTTAATAGTGCATTTCACTGAGATACAAAGCCACTTTTGGAAGAAGTTATATTGTTTTGGAACATAAATTTAAAGGTCATTTAATGTACAAGAGTTTGGAGTATACAGTTCTGAACCTAGTTTGAACTATATTTTTAAAGAAGCATCTCATACAAAAAAATGTGGTTCAGATAGTAAAAAGTGTGGTTGTATGATAACAAGAACTCATGGGTTTCCTTGATTACATTCTAGAACCACCTCATATCATCATCATCTAAAGGTAATGTTGATTCCGAGTTTATTATTTGTTTGGCATTGTTAAGCACCCGAGGGGCTTTATCACGGCCCTAAGAACAAAAACAAATATACATTGTTACTGGTTTTCATAATTTAATGGTGATGTATAATTTAGACATGATATACACAAGATATAATGGTCTACGAAATTTTAATTTGTCTTAAAACAGTTTACAAAATTACACTTTGGGTTATTGCATAGGTGGTGATGGACTAAAACTGCAATTAAGCCAAAATATTTTTAGTTTTTAATTTTAAGTAGAATTATTGTTTTGGTTATATACTTAGCCAATTAACAAAAGTTCAGGTACGTTATTCACAATACATAATCATATACCAACAAAAGTACCTTCTATCATTCAATATCTTAGCCAATTAAGAAAATTTTGGTTACTTGTCCATTCCAAATTTATGTTGCAATATGTTGTTGGCTAAAACATAGCAACAAAGACGTGTTAGAAGCTCCTCCACTGTATCCCTCCTGAACCACTCCCATAATAGGAGGCTATGAACCAGACAATGATTGAGATGATGGCATCTCAATATCAATATAAAATTGTGAATTAGAGCCTTCCAGTTCCTATCTCCACCCACGACATGACCACGTCCATATCTCCTTGGCGGAGCATTTGCCACTTGCTCTGTGGACAAAAGCATGCAATGACCCCTCTCCATGACGTGTCCTACCAACATCTTCATTATTCATATCTGCAACAAAGAAAACAAAATTTTAATCATTCAGGCATTTTGTCAAACCGTTGGAGCTTATTCAAACAAACTGATTTTGACCAATTCAATTACATTAATAAACCCTATACATTTAGTGCATGTAATCAACAAAAAATAGCATTCACTTTGTATATACAAACACTCATTCATATTGAATCAATAACCACACTATTTTCACTTTTCATCAAAAACAAAAACTATAGAAAAATTGCAAAAACAAAATAATTTTAGAGTTATTAGAACTTACTTATTGCGGAGTAGATAAATTGGGTACAGAGCTTTAAATAATGGCGAATGTTTGGTTGGAAATTAAAAATTGGGCGAAGAAATGGTTTGAAGAGTAAAAAGGTTGGTTTTGAAAAAAATAAACAACCCGCTTCAGCATGTGTGTGTGTTTATATATATATATATTACCGGTAGATAAGGTAATTATCTACCAGGGGTTTTAATTAAGGGAAAATTCAGTATATGTGAAGGCCATAGAAATTGGAGGGGGGGGGGGGGGGGTAAAAAGAAATGTTGTAGGATGCAACGTCAGAAGATTTATTGCAACAATTTCTTTGATAATACAACTTTTTCGCTTTATGCAACAACACAAAACTATCCCTTACAACTTTTTCGCTTTATGCAACGACACAAAACTGTGGTTAGTAACACAGAATTTGTTGCTTATACCTATACATTAAAGCCACAATGTTTAATGATGCAACGACAGAAAAATGTGCCTAACAACACAAATACATTGCCTAAACGTTTGGGCCACGTTTATTAGGCATGGAGTATGTGGCATTGCCTAAAGGTTTAAATCACTCTTATCATGCATGGAGTATGTGGCATTGCCTAAACCGCAGTTTTGGTGTTAACTTAAGTCCACATTTTTGTTTAGAAGACGGTTCTAAATGTTGCCTAATCATTAGACCTTAAATTTATTAAAGTTTAGACTACGTTTTTATTTAAGTCACACTTGAAGTAGTTTTGCCCTTTCTTAGGTCACAATTTTACAACCAATACCATGGGTTCCCTATAATTTCAGTGCTGGCCACAATTGTAAAATGTATTATAGACATTTTTTTACATTTTAATGATCATCAAACTTATTTAAAACTAGTCACGAAAAAATAAGCAAGTGTTTTTATTTTGTCAATTGATTTTAACAAGAATATAACTACTATGCATTGATAGTATAATATACTAGGTTTATTGGGTTTGTACTTTAAAAATTACTTGAGTATGATGAATATACCTCAGTAATAATAAAAAAATAATAAAACACATCTTGTCACCATTTCATCACGTCACAATTTAATACTTTGCTCAAACAAAAGCAATTTTGAGCAAACTTTAAAAAAATTTGAATATTCAAATTAGATACATGTATTTTTTTTGTTCATTACTTCCATTAAATAATTCAACTATAAATATTCCTTAAAAAATAAACTCAACTATAAATATTAGATGCATCAATGAATTTCACTACATAAAAAAGTTCCCAAACTAATAATATTTAATTCATTTATGTTAATTTCCTCCCGTAGGCTCCAAATCCTTAACTCTTCGTTACGTTTAAATATATACTTCATTTTGTTTGTGATACATATTTAAACCAATCTGATCATCATCATCTTGTATCAAATTTTCAAAGTCCTTCCTATCAATTGCATGGCTCGAGCCTAAGAGATAAAATGATATTATGTAGGGGATAATATGTTCACTAAATCTCTCAATGACTCTCGAGTGGATTACATTTGTAACAAACTCGGTTCATATGACATATATGAATTGACTTGAGGGGGAGTGTTAAGAATCAAGCTAGGATCAATTCTCCAATTAATATGGATTAGTCATTATTACTATCAATATTGTAATTAGTAGTACTCATTATGCATTCTTTATTGTCGGTTATAATATGCTCATATGAATATAAATATATTATCAATGTGGCCACATTAGACACACAACCATTATACAACTTCTAAACATGAAAATTAATATACCATTATCAACCCAATAAATTTAAGGGTGAAAATGTTTGATAAACTCTATGTCACAATAATCTGTGACACCAATATCTAGAATCTATATGCTAAATTGGATAGGGAAAATACCTCAAGTCGGTTTTCATTTTTAGTAGAAGACTCACCAATAAAAGAAATTGTGCCCGATTATCATTGTGCTTCTGACTCACATTGAACTTTGGAAAAACATTAACAAATTGCTAAACTTTCTTAAGTTGAATTGAGATATTCATTGCTTATTTTGCAAAGCCAATGCAAAACATTATCTACTTGGTTTGACTTAAAAAATGCACCTACCAGAATATTGTCAACAACAACTATGTTAAATCATTTCTAACTGAAAATGGAATATCTCCATTAACAAACTTCACTTTGTTCTTTGAAAGCATAACCTTCTTCATTGTATTTTGTTCCATTCAATAGAGGAGCAACAAAGACCATGTTTGACAAGTTTAGAAGATCAACAACTTCTTTCTGACTTTGACCTATGATTGAAGAACTCATAAACAGGGAAAAAGAAAATAGGAACCTCAGGATTGAGAACTGCTTTTTAGAGTTGGAGAAGTATAGATGTATTTACTAGCCTTATTATCATGAAAAAAATCTATAGAATGAGAAAGTAAAAAAATTGAATTTATTGATTGAGAATATCTATTCAAATAATGTATTTATACAAAAGAATTGTAATTATATACTACACTACTAGAGAAACATAAAGAAACAAGTATTATAAAATGTTGGAAAGTCATTCAAAGAAAGGGAGTAGTTTGATTGGTAATTCAAAAGCCGTTCAAAGAAGAGGTTTTACGAGATCATTTATTGAAGCCAGTTTAAGTCAACTTATACATGAGGAACCTCTATCTTCATATTGGGAAGCATAAGTTGGAAAGCTTCCGACGAAAATACCGTTTCTTCATCACATGTTATTGCGTTCAAATTTTGGAGATTGACGATTGAGAAGGGCAATTCACAACTTGCCATGTACAAATTCCTTAGATTACACAAATTATTGAATTCCACATGTACACTTGAAAGGCTTATGCAGTTTGAGATGTCAAGATGTATTAGATTTAATAGCTTTTCAATGGAAGTTGGTATATCTTGCAAATTAGTACATGAATTGAGGCTTAGATGTTCCAAATTCTCCAATTTTCCAATGAAAGCTTGTGGCAATCAGTAACATTGAGCTTCTTTAGTGAGATGATATAACAGATACCAGTTGGCAATAATACCAAATCTTTGTAGTAATCAATGTTCAATTCTTCTAGATTCGAAAATGCATCTGATATTAGGATGCTATCCATTTCAATAGTCATTCTTGTATTACAAGTGTAGAGAGATTTTTTTTTCTTCAATATGCAGAAAGAACGGAAATCCCCTCTGGTTTGATTTTTTCCAGGTTTTGTAAAGAACCGAGAAGTTCAAAGTTGTTCTGTTCATAAGGATGGAAATTGTAGTTTGTGATTATCATAACTTTTAGTTTACTCATTTTTGCAATCTACTCGAGTAATGACTACTTTTTGGTTTGAAGATTTAAAATCGGAACCTCGGCCTAAGCTATTTGCATTTGAGACCAATTGAACGCATATGTTTCATCTACAAATGTGAAACTTACGTGATCAATTACGGAAAAGGAATGAATAACATATTACAACAAATTTTTCGATATCATTTTTTAGTTGATGTAATTTAGAAAAATGTACAATAAGTAATACTTGGTAATTAATGATAAAAAAAAATATTTCACAGGATTTATGTAGTCTCATTCATGTGAGATATTTAACAATTTAAGTAGCCTAAAAGAAGATAGAGTAATAATAATAATAATAATAATAATAATAATAATAGTCGTCGTCATCTTAGTACATTGTTATTTTGACATTAGCAAAATTCATGATGTCTAATTCATTGATGATTTTCATTGAGAAATTGTAGGTTTCTTGCATCAAAGAGGGAGGTAAGAGTATAATAAAGATTTATAAAGAAGACACAATATAGTTGAAATTATAAACAGAATGTACAAAGAACATGAAAATAACGCACACTGTGACGTCAAAATGCCAAGTACTGATGTGATATATATATATACACACATACTTCAAGTATTATGACATGCAATTTGAAATAGTGTCAAAGTATAATTAATATTTGTAGACACTAAATTTATTTAAATTTTTGCAACGGCTACCTATTTTAATGGTGTATTTTTTTTTATACAAAAAATAGCGCAACAATAAAACAAAAAAAACAGATGATAAAATAAATTATATTTGTCTATGGCATAGTATATATTTATTTATATGATGAAAAATAGTCAAGTATATATGTAACACCCTAAACCCCGCATATTATTTTCTAATAAAAATACCATATAATTAAACATAATAGGGTGTCACACATCTTCTCCAATAAAAAAAAAAACTTCATTTAAATTAAAATCGTCGCAGTGGAATAATATTCAAAACATTTGAAGTAATTGTCACATCATAGTATCATCATCAAAACTAAATTAAAAAAATATATCCTAAACACAAAGTTTGAAATAGAATAACTCTCAATCCCTAGTGTTACTGATCAGAGCATGGACTCGATAAAAACTGTCAAAAGCGACAAACATAATGAGAAGGCTCCAACGCCATCCTTAGAGACTCACTGCTACTAAGTTTCTTCTTCCTGCGAATATGTACCAAGCGAGGGTAAGATCCAAATAGAGGGTGAGAATATATCCAACACAAGAGATGCATAAGCACATGTATAGATTCAGATGAAATAACACATCAATTGCATTTAAGCATGTATACATCATCCTTTCAAAAAAAAAAATATGTATACATCACAATCAGATAATATTCACATTTAAACATATACATTTATTTAGTAAAATTAATAGGCATCAATTAACATCTTATAATGACATGTAAGCATCAACAACATTTAAGAATATTGAATAGACATTTAGCAAAATACAAACCATTCATACATAACCAAATAGAAGGACATCATTGAATAACACATCTTTAAATAACACATCTTTTAATCACACATCTTCAAATAGACTTGTGATTATGTATGCAATGTCCCTAACTCGACTCTATATGCATGTTGTACCAATTTTGAATATCAGAGGTATGTTACTGATTTATCCTCCATCTTTAAATCAGACATACTATGAATGCATCAACTAACGACTCAACAATGCACATCTTTATATGACTCGAAAATTACACATCTTTAGAATACACATCTTTGTATAACACATCTTTAAATCACACATTTTCAAATAACACATATTTATATAACACATCTTTAGATCACACATCTTCAAATAATACATCTTTAAATCACACATCTTCAAATAGCACAACTTTATATAACAAATTTATTACATCATTAAATAACACATCAATATACATCATCAAATATTTGAATAAACTAAATGATTCAAATCATTCTAAATTAAAATCAAATCAAATATCTTGAATTGGAATCTAAATCCAATTGTGAACGAGAATTATATCCAAATTTGTTTGGGATGTTACTTTTACTTGTTTTATTAAAAGACCACCTATTGGATATGATAAAGCATTTCAAATCATATAAATAAGGGCAAGATACTATTTTAGACACCAAAAATTTGTTACGTAAAAGTTCTGCACATAATCAATATTAGTGAAAAATAAAACTAACAAAAAGAAGGTCATATAATTGATTTACATAAAATAAGGGTTGGTACATGAAATCGAAGCAAATCAATTATCAACCGCAACTCATAGGAAACATGTGGACACAATCTGATTCCAATATAATATCTTTCACATAAAATTATGAGATAGGTTACCTTTTCAATTTTAAAAATAACAGCAAACTAAATCTCCAAAATCAAGAAGTAAGATGTCGTGAACAATTAACAAGTGAAAACTAACTAGCCAATTCAATTATCATATAATGAAAACATGGCCAATAAATAAGTAATAGTGCATTCGGTTTTACCCATTAAAAAGTAAGTATTGAATTTCACCGAGACTCATACAAATGATTTGCTTGGGATATTTATGTGCCAAAAAATAGATATCATACTTTTAGTTATGAATCATATTCCAAATTAGTAAAACATGTAGTCGTAACAGATAAACAAGCACATAATCAAACAAATGCTTAACCCAATGATTCAACTACAAATTTAACTCATGAAAATAATGAATTTAGAGATAAATGATGAGTGTATGTCAACACTATTGTTTTTAGTCATTTTTGTTTCATTATGTATCATGGAGAGATTCACATGTACGTTTAACATGGTAAAATGAGCACTAAGTTGTCACAGATGTGAAGAGAGCATATAGCAGATTAATGGGTAAATTTTGCACATTTTGGAGAAGATTTCAGAAGCTTCAGCCACTGGAAAAATCGTGCCACAAATGGACGTTCATTGTGGCACCTTTGGAGGAGTGTGGGACTTGCTAATTTGAATATGGAAAAATTGTGGCACGATGGAAGTTGACGTGCCACGGTTGAAGGTTAAGTCTGCTGCCACATAGGATTAGTGAAGGAATCGTGCCACGATTACCCCGTAAAGTGGCACGATTGGACCTGTTGTGAAACCTAGCTATAAAATCCAAATGTGACCAGAGAGCAGGGGCTCAATTTTTAGATGATTTTAGACATAGAAGGCACCAGGAAACCAGAGAACACACAGTGGATCTCACACCACTCATAGTTGTTTCTGATTTATGTATGTTTCATTATTCCTATGTATTTAATTGACTTAGTTATGAGTAGCTAAGCTTCTAAGTTGATTAAGGCAGGATGAATCTATTGTAATCTCTGAACCATGAAGTTTGTTGAAACTCGATTTGATGTCAATGAAAACCTGGTCTTTATTCATAATTATTTGTGTTTAATGTTTTTCATATAATTGTGTGTATGACTATTAGTCCTAGCTTCCCAATGATATGAATTGATCTAGACTTTAATTAACTACTAGCCCTAACTATTAAATCTGATCTAATAATTTTGTTAACTTTACATATGAAACTGGAGATAGGAAGTTGCTAGTTATGACTTTAGGGTTAACGAACTAGAATACTGCCTCCGCAGTTAGGAATCGACTTAAGAGATTATGACTTAGGAAAGGGTTTTGATTCAAGAGATTGATCAAAACTATTAAGTTAATCTGTCGCGAAGCTAGGTTAACATTGAGAGCAAAGAGGAAAAAATTATTCATAGTGATCAATAGAGGGTTCGAAGGCTTGATCATTTGTTTTAACATAAACTTGAAACCAATTTAATTGCATTACATTTGACATTTTATGCAACAAATCCAATTGCCTAAGGCAACCTTAAGTTTAATACATCCTTTATGATAATGAAATTGTTGATTAGAAGTTAACAACTGTCCTCGTGGATACAAATTTAAGTATTACTTCGATAGTTTTGGTACACTTGCCAAAGTCCTATCAATAAAAATATACCCAAAATCACAACAGCAAATTAGAGCATAAACTTAACATGAATCCATCAAAACATCATGAAAAACAATGGAAAGCAAAACCATTCACTACCCATATGTTCATACAGCCTTTACAGTGAATAGAGACTCCCCTCCTACCTCTACTTTTTCTAAATTGATGAATTCCTACGGTTGAATCTCTCCATAAGCTATTCTCTCTTTGCCTCTCTTCTCCACAACCCTAGTTTTTTTTTGGCTCCTTGTTTCTCTTGTTGGGTTTGTAAACATGTGTTGGATACATTTTGTTAAAACAATAATTCTAGCAAGATGTGAGACAAGATGTCTTAACATGTTGGTATGACATCATAACGTGCCTTGTTTCGCTTACTTGGATATTTATTTTAAACGTGAAGATTTTCTGAATTTTCTCTGAAGATTTAATTCACGTAAAGTGTTAACCAAAAAGTGTGTTTCTAGAAGTAGAGATAGGCGGTTTATACTTAGCTTAATCCTTATGATTGTTGTTGCAACATTTAAGGAAACATCTGATTTGCTTCAAAATATCTTATGCTAAAATCTCGTGATTCAGCTGATGATTAGCCAGATTTGTGCATCAAGTTCATTTCTCATCAGGCTATATAAAGGAAGACTCGAGACCTAATTGCTCATTGAAGCTGTCATTTGCAAAAGAGTCATTTAGGGTTTTAGTCTGTTCTTTGTTATTTTTTAGCCACTCTTGTATCATGTTGATGCATTGAGTTGTACTTTGTAGTTGAGTTGTAATTCTTAGAAATCACTCAAAGCTTGTAAGCACAAGTTGATTCTTAGGATTAGGAGAGTGTCTCCATCTTGTTATTATAAAAAGGACGATCATTGGATCTGTGGTTAAGAAGAAGTTGGTGGAGGTTCTCAAATATAGGACTAGAGAGAGTCTTAGTTAGAAATTGCACATTTTGATGTAAGATTTTTACATATCATATTACTATTTACATGTGAGTATATTAGTATCGTCTCCTTAGGGACTAGCGTATACCATAAACATTTCAACGACATTTATCATCTTAAGTGTTCGGTTTTAAAAGTTTGTTTGTGTAAACCTATATTAACTATTTGAAATAAAAATAAATAGAGGCGAGAGAAGGTCATTTCGCTTGGGGTTAGAGTTAATCAACCAAGCGTAACAACTACAATCTCATGATCAAATAACAGATTCTAGTTTTTTAAACGATATTATCACAATCACTCAACAACATCATTCATTTCTAAATAATGTCATGATTTCAATCATTATTTATGTCTAAATAATTTCATGAGTTCAATCATATCGTTTAATCGACCATGTCTCAATCTATTAAACGATCCAATAGCATTAAGTTTTTGATTACAAAGTGATTATCCAAACTTAAACCATATGTCTAGAATGAAAACTTTGATAGATTATTATTTTAACCCTAAATTTAAAAGTATTTTTCAATGACATTTCAAATCTTAAATAAAACATTAAACACAAGAATAATAACAATATTGAATAAATAAGCTAGAACCTTATATTAAATGATCAAAGATTACATAATAGCTTGTTTGAATACCTCAAAACCCACAAGGGTATATGTAGCTACATATGTCTATGAAAGCTTTGCAAAAGATGGAAGAAAGATGAAGATGTCATAGCAATATTCATGATATCTTTAAAATATTGAGAAGAATCTACTCCTAACACCCTTGCATTGTGTTTCTCTAACTAGAAATGCCCTATTTCTCTCTTTAAAAACTAGAAAATGAATAAAACAATAAAAGATCCCAAGGAAAGAGAAGAGAAAGCTATTTATATGGGCTAAATTCGATAAAACTCGCTTTAAGCGAGCTAAAGTCGCTTAAGCGAGTTGCCAACAGCTCTTACTTTGGCCATTGGAAGGCTTCCATGTGGACCTTATCCACTGAAATTGTTGAATCTCGCTTTGAGTGAGTTGGAAGTGAGTTTTTCTTTTGCTCTATGTAACTCTTTTGCTTAAGCGAATTGATCTTGCTTAAGCGAGTTACCTTCTTTCATCATAAGCGAGTTGGAAGCGTGCTAAAAGCAAGATGAACTTCTGCTCTCTAGAACTTTCTCGCTTAAGCGAGCTGAAGTCTCTTTAAGCGAGTTTACCTTTCTTCAAAAGCAAACTGGAAGCGAGTTGAGAGCGAGATGAGGTGCTGCTCTCTGAAACTTTCTCGCTTAAGCAAGCTGAAATAGCTTCAAACGAGTTTACCTTGGATCAGAAGGTAGTTTCTTGGTCCTTGCTTGTCATTTCCTGCACAAATTGAGTTGAGTAAGGCATGCAAATCATAAATGGTAAAATTACAACAATTGGTAGCTTTTCCTTAGATAACTTCCAAAACAAGTCACTAAAATGCCTAAATTAACACATGAAATATATTACTTTTGAGCACTTGTCACACGGGTAGTGATTAAGTGAGAAGCTAGTAGACCGAGGATTTTTATGTATGCTTTGAATTGATACTACTTAGTGAATTTCCTTCCTTGCTTAGTAGCTAGCCCTCAGACGTAGGTGGCCTAACTGGAAAAATTAATTGTCCTTTTCTATTGTTCAATTAATTGCATTGTCACGAAGTCATGATATTGTTCTTGACATCATACTTGTCGTGACATCGTGTTTAACATCTTTACTACATGCCAGATTTTCATCTCTCTTGCTCGGCAACCCTTTCTCTCTAATTCTCTTCTCTATTTATAAGCTTTAATTGAGTTTTTTACTAATCTTTTCAGATTACTATCTACACCTCTAAATTTTGTTACTATTCTATTGTAACTATTCAACTTCACTATTTACACCTCCTTCTATTTATTTAATTAAAACATTACTCAACTTACGTACTTAAACCTCCATTTACTAACACGCCTCTATTCCCTCATATTTGCTAAAAATATCCCTTACCCCTTAATCTCTCATAATCTTCTATTTTTCAACAATTAACTAATCCATCTATTCACTCAATACACACAATACTACAACATATATTGAAAACATTAAACAAACAATTCCTAATAATATTAATATTACTACGATTATATAACAATAATACCAATAAATTAATATTTAAAAATCGGGGTGTTACAATATACACACGTTAGCTCAGTAGAAAAAGTGGACAAATGGACATGGGAGTGCCTGTCTAAATGCTAGTTATTATTATTTGGACTAATGGCTATTTTACAACACTAATGAGTGAGATTTGAACAATCGCTCTTAAGATTATAAATCCAAACTTAAGCTGATACTTTATTGAAAAAATTATTAAACATAATTATATTTCATTTAATTTATTTATTTATTTCCATGAGTAAAGAAAGAGAATGAAGCTTTTGACTCAAATCATTTTTTGAACAAGACTTTTGACTTAATTATTATTTCACCTAATAAAAATATAAAGAAAGAGAATGAAGCTTTTGACTTAATTAATTTTTGGAATTTTTTTTTTGACTTGATCATTATTTTATCTAATAAAAAATATATTCTCAACTAGATAACTTGTGTGCAACATATATATAACTACCTAACCGGCTAAGACTAACTCACACCATTACGATTTGTGAAGCTTGAAAAGATAACGGTTACAACACAAAATTTTGAGACTTCAATCCATTGTTCTTATCCTCATTGTTTTCTTGGCATCTACCACCACAAAGCAAGCTAAACCAATCAATGTCAATGATCCAAATGTGATTGATGTTGCCAAATTTGCTGTTGACGCGTACAATAGAAAAGGAATACGTATACCTGAGAGTAAGTTGAGGCTTGAGAAGGTCAACAAGGGTGAATCACAATACGTGATTGATGGGGCTAACTACAACCTCACCCTTTCTGCCATCGATGTCTTTATTCATAAGTCTAACGATTATGAAGCTATTGTTTTAGAATTGTCAGTGCATCACTTGAGAAATCTCACTTCCTTTAAACCTATTAATGCTTAAATTATTAAATATTGGTTAGTGTATGATCTCATAGAATCACTCACCTTTATGCCTTATATTATTACACCAATAAAATTGTACATTTGATATACCATATTGGATATTGGATGTGAATCAAAATATATGATATGATTGTTAAACTATGTCAAACTTACTTGTGATCATGATTTGCTAGAAAGCTAGCTCATGACTTTTTGTATTTTGCATGGTTGTGGATTTGAGAGGAGAAATTGTTAATATTTTTAAAATGGGAGAAAATACATTTGATTAAACAAGAAAAAATAATTCATACTCAACTATTTGTGTTTATCAAAGATTGGTCAAGAAAATTATGAGTACACAATACGATAATCAAAAACCACTATTCTATGCATTGTAATTTTTATGATTTTTTTTTAAATGAAAACTTATTATTATCTAAAGCAATATGATCTAACAATTTATCAATTTAGCTCTTGAGAAGGAAAAAAAATTAAGTACGTGTCAAATTGCTAATTAAATGACTACATGTCTGTAATTTTGTAATTGATCATATTGTCTTTCAAATTCAGTGACGCGACATATACTCAATATATAACACCATGTATAACTTTCTGGAATATTACACAGTATATTATCATTTGATACTAAACAATTAATAAACATGAGTTTAATTACAAGGAAAATAATTTTTTTGTCTTACATTAGGAAAAGTTACACTACATAAAGTTTTACATGATTTATGATTCCTACACTAAATATCTATTGGAAACTATTCTTCAAGTGTCCAAGTCGAAACTGCCACAAAGGTCTTTACATGTCTATTTGAAAGGAAGAAAAAAAAAAGAGTTAGATGAGATCTTATCTCAATGAGTTTCTACTAAATCCATAAAAATCTCAATAATTAGTTTCCTATCACATCTCAATTAGTAAGTTCAACATGATTCTACTACTCATTCAGTTCAAAAATAATAATTGACAAGTCAAAATATTAGACACAAATACTGAAATAAAAGTGTAACAATCAATTTAGTTCTTGGTCCTTTTATTACTTATGAATACTACCATACATGAAGGTATCTAGTAGTATCCTACTGTTGGTAAAACGTTACATATAATAAACCAATACTCTACTGACATCTACATCTCACAATTTATTATTATTATTATTATTTAACTGACAATTGTAATGCACCTTATGTTACTTATCATTACAACTGTTAATTAACATCCACATATATACCTTAATGTTTAACTGACAGTTGTGAAGCACCTTATGTTACTTGTTATCACAACGATAAAAAACATCTACATATATAGTTTCCAAATAAGACATATTAAACTTAACGCACTTATAAATTTGACGTTAACTACTATTTATTTTATTGATTCTTGTATCTGACATAAAAGTTCAGACAATAATATACAAGACCATCATGTTTAGTATAAGTGAGAATTTCATCACATATATCAATGCACCTATACATTTTTCAATTTACATTATCTTTTTTGATATAATACCAATATCCACTTAATCTAAACCATATCTCTCTGATAGACTTAATTTATTATCTTATATACTAATTTTAACATTTCAGCTACAGTTGACCACTACTTGACCTTTTTAAACACTAATTCACCACTCATACCATTTTATCTCTAAACTTTCTACAAGTATAAAAATAAAGCTATAATTTTTTGACCTTACGTGTTACTCGCGAGCCTTATTTTTTCCCCAAAATACCCTTTGCTTGAATTATATAATCTAAACAATGTTTCGAATGCTATAATTTGAACTGTTCTTAAATGGCTCATGTCTATCTAAAGCCTGTAAGTATAAATTTCAAATTATATTTGTTGAAACCACATAAAAAAAATAGGCAAATAGAATCTAAAGTGTTTCAAACCACCCATAAGATCATGTTTAAAGGCAGATTGCAGTGTATAAAAAGACATAGTTTTTATTATATAAACTGAATGTTTAGCATAATGTTCGGATTATATTTTCCGAATTGTGTTAGCACGCAGAAGCAGAATCTGTATTCACTGCTTAAAACCTTTGTTTTGACAAATTGATGAATCAAGATTGATTTAAACATGCATCAAAACAAATTGAAATTCCGGCACATTAGCTTTCAGATGTTCTATGTGATGTTCTAACACCAGACACAAATTACGAATGTTGGGTGTAATGTTTAGAACATCGTGCTAACAAATATAAGCAAAACGATGCAAAAGAAAAAAGACAAGAAAGTAAATGGCACAAGTTAATTGTTAACCCAGTTCGGTGACAAACACACCTACTTTGGGGGCTACCAAGCCAGGAAGGAAATCCACTATTGTAGCCCTTATTCTAAGTTCTAAGTAAACTCCAAGTTCACAACTTAAGACCTATGACCTACCCTTTTTGCAGGAAAGTTCCGGAGCAATCTGATCAAGTAATCTGAAAACTGGGTTTTTAACTGGGACTCAACAGGAACAACTACTAATGACCTCGAACACAAGGATGGGGTTATAATGGTTAATATAATTCTTAAATCGGTTATCTTTGTTACAAACAATTCAAATGCTTTAATTGAATTTCATTCATTTCTAATTATTTTTGCATGGGTGGAGTAAAACAACTCTTCATTATTAAACTTTTTTTGCTCTTTTGATGAAATTTATTTAAAAAAAAAGGGACGAATTTTAAATTTAAAATTCCAAGACCAATTTGCAAATTTTTAAAGATATAAAATATGAGGAGCTTTTGAATTTTTTTAAAATTTAATGGGTTTAATTTACAATTTTTTTTAAATTTATAGGGACCAATTTACACAATTTAAAAAATTATAGGGAGAACTTTAATATTCTCATTACATAAAAGTAGAAAAGGTTAAAATTACTAAGAAATTGTGTAAATTGGTATGATGAGATTGAAGA
>Ga0228711_1006505_pt1 | contig 17316 bp, 11 predicted proteins | sample MedpolnodulmetaG_2_FD_177996 | JGI IMG/M metagenome (GOLD analysis project Ga0228711, IMG submission 177996) | Root nodule microbial communities from Medicago polymorpha collected in Santa Monica, California, United States - brown nodules | ecosystem: Host-associated > Plants > Roots > Nodule...
TCCTCAAATGGATTGGTTGGTTCTTGAGTTTCTATAACATGTTCAAACTCTTGTGTAGATTTTGGTGCATCTACAGAAACGTATATTTCTGCACAACTTTCAACCTGGTCTGACATTTTACTATCAGGATTTTTGTCATCAAATCTGATGTGTATAGATTCTTCAACCAATTTGGTTTCAGAATTATACATTTTATATGCTTTTCTTTCAGAGTATCCTCAAAAGATACAGTTTGAGCATTGACATCAAATTTAGTCATATAGACTTTATTTTTCATAATATAGCATGTACAACCAAATTGGTGAAAGTAGGTAATATTTAGCTTCCTTCCTTTGAATAGCTCATATGTTGTTTTGTTTAGAATAAGTCTTATGTAGATTCTATTATGTATGTAACAGGTAGTGTTGACAACTTCTGTCCAGAAGTACTTAGCTACTTCAGTTTCATGGGGCATTGTTCTAGCCATTTCTTGCAGTGATCTGTTATTTCTCGTTACAATCTTATTTTGTTGTGGAGTTCTAGGAGAAAAGAACTCATAGAGAATTCCATGTTTTTCACAAAACACTTCAAATGGCTCATTCTCAAACCTTCCTCCATGATCACTTATGACTTTAAGGATTTTTAGTTCTTTTTTAGCTTGTACCTATTTGTAGAAGGTATTGAATGCATTGTATGCTTCATTTTTCATTTTAAGGAATTTTACCCAAGTCCACATGTTATAGTTATCAACTATGACTAACCCATACTTCTTTCCATTGATTGATGTAGTTTTCACTGGACCAAACAAATCAATGTGAAGTAGTTCCAAAGGTCTGAAGGTAGAGAAAATGTTTTTGGGTTTCAAAATGATTTTAACAATCTTTCCTCTTTGGCATGCTCCACAAAGAGCATCTGAATGATATTGTAGTTCTGGTAGACATTTGACTAATTTCATCTTGTTGAGTGTAACATCCCGTTTTTCGTTAGGATTATTTTATTTAATTAGTATGTGTGATTATATATGTGCTTATTTCCTTGTTTGTGTGTTTGATTTGGGATTAGTGGATTTTTAGCCTTTAAGGGTATTTTGGTTATTTCTATAACTAAGGGTATTTTGGTCATTTGGTGAGTATGAATAAATTAGTAATTTTAGAAGGAATAGTATCTTAGTGTTTTTAATGAGAATAGTTATTTTTTACTAACTTAGAGGTAACTATTGGTAATTATTTTGAGATGGTAAAATAATGAGATGTTTAATGATGAAAATAATGTTTTTGTTGTTGATTGATGACGAGTTCATGATTATATGCTATGAATGTTGTTGGGTATATTACGGTGATGATAATTCTTGTATATTGGGTGTTGGTAAATGTGTTGTTGTGGTTAATGGGTTAAAAGTGGAGAGATTTGATTTTGATGAATTTGAGTGTATTAATGAAGTTGTTATGATAAATTAAATTGAGGTGAATTTATGTTTTCAATCAATGTGTTTTGGTGAGGAATCGTTTGGGAGAAAATTGGGTTTTGTGTCAAAAGTTGTTTTAATCACTTTAGTGAAATAAGTCATTTTGGGGTGAGTTGAATTAAGTTTTTTGGGTTGTAAAACTATGTTTTTTAGTGTGTATCAATGGTCTAAGTGTTGGGATATGTTTAGTGCGATCGGGGTCAAAAACTGAATTCAAAAAGGTATTTTACAATCGAAAACGCAAAAAAATGTGTTTTCACTGTTCTGCTACTGAGGCACGACCGTGCGCCCCTTGGCACGGGTTGTGCGTGCCTCCCTGGTCATGTAGGCATGACCCTGCCACCTGTTAGAACGACCGTGCCAGTCCTGCAGTGCTCAGAACCCGATTTTTCGTGTTTTTTAAATACTTTTAAGTAGGCCAATGATTCTCAAACACCTAAACCTAATAAGATGAAGTGTAATTGGACTTCTAAGAGTGCTTTAACATAGGTTTGCATAAGAAATGATTTGGCTTTGAAAAATAAATAAAAGGAGACGAACTTAATCATTTTTTAGAAATAGTCGGACTTTGAGAAATGGTAATGACATGCTTGACCTAATGTGATGTTAGGAAGTAACTAGGAGTGTTTTGTTGATGTGTATAAGCATGATGTTTTATATTGGTGAAATAATTGGAACCAAACGATTTTGTTAAATGATATGAACTTTGGTGACAATAGACGAACTTTGGTAAAATGATAGGATAAGTTGTGATAACTTGCAAATGGCTTTGTAAACATGATAACATGGTGAAATAAGAATGAATCAATGAATGATTGGTGTATAATATATTGGTTATCATGATGTCGTGAATTATTTATCTTTTATGAGATTTATGCTTTGTGAAATGATGTTGTCTTCTTATGGTAATAATTGTTAATTGATGAATATGATGATGACTCTTTGGTTGATTATGACTTGTTGAATTGTATCGATGTAAATGCTTGAGAATGCAATGGTGAATTTTGGTGAAGATATTATATGATAGAGTGAATTGTATAATATAGAATTGGTGATTTATGCATTGTCGAGTTTTTACTTGAAAGTCCATGCATTCATAGTCATGTCGAGTCTTTGTTGAAGAACGTAGTCGGAGAAAAGCTAGGTTATTCGGTGAAGAACATAATCGGAGAGAAATTACGTTAGTGGATTCATACGGTAAAATTATCTCCGAAATCCAATTGGTACCACATGCATGTAGAGGATCCTAGAACATTGCATGCATTTGAAATTGGTGAAATGTGTCATACTTGGCTATGCGACTTGGTGAATATGTGCATTTGTGAATTATTTATCTTTTATGAGATTTATGCTTTGTGAAATGATGTTGTCTTCTTATGGTAATAATTGTTAATTGATGAATATGATGATGACTCTTTGGTTGATTATGACTTGTTGAATTGTATCGATGTAAATGCTTGAGAATGCAATGGTGAATTTTGGTGAAGATATTATATGATAGAGTGAATTGTATAATATAGAATTGGTGATTTATGCATTGTCGAGTTTTTACTTGAAAGTCCATGCATTCATAGTCATGTCGAGTCTTTGTTGAAGAACGTAGTCGGAGAAAAGCTAGGTTATTCGGTGAAGAACATAATCGGAGAGAAATTACGTTAGTGGATTCATACGGTAAAATTATCTCCGAAATCCAATTGGTACCACATGCATGTAGAGGATCCTAGAACATTGCATGCATTTGAAATTGGTGAAATGTGTCATACTTGGCTATGCGACTTGGTGAATATGTGCATTTGTGAATGTTGTGATTATGTGAAATTTTGGACTTGCAGATATTGCTTGATATACTATGATGGTGGTATGATAATATTCATGTGGAGTTAGTATTCTAGGAATGTTGAAAATATACATGTGTGTTTATTTGAAATCTTTGAATGCTTTCATTTGATTGTATTTATTATGTGGAATATTATCTAACCCCCAATGGTCATTTGGTTAACCTCCTGTCTATTTGAATGAATGGGTAGACGACTTGCAGGATTGAGTTTGCTTTGCTAGTGAGTTGCTTGAGGATAGCGTGAAGCTACCTCCTCTCTCTTTTGCTCGAGTCTAGTTAGGCTTGAATTAGGGTGTCAGGCATTTATGTTTATTGACATTTTCGTTTGTTGAATTTTATTTGTGGAGATTATGTTTATGTATTTGCAATCTGAGATTTGATGTTGAGATTTTAGTACTCATGTATTTAAGGATTATTACATGTTGATGAGATATTATGTATGATGATTTTTCGCTGCGAGTTTTACGAAATTGAAATTATGCATGTTTTGAGGAAACAGAGTTGTAGCATCTTGAGCTCTTTTGATTTATTTGAATTATATGCATGATTTATTGCATTCCGGGTTTAGGGTGTTATACGGAGCTTAGAGATTTACCTCCAGTTAGCATTACCAAGTCTTATGTGCCAGAGCCACTTTTCATCATTCACTGACAGAAGGCAAACGACCTACTGATCAACCAAATTAGAGAAAATTATTTTATACACATTGTCTTTCCTCTAACCTGTGAATACTATGAATTTGTTAGATTCATTGATCACTGTACATGTATCTTTATCATAGATTATTTTATACCCACTGTCACAAAATTGGCTAACACTAAGAAGGTTGTGTCTAAGTCCATCAACATACCAGACACTATTGATAGAGATAAAGGATTTACTGATAGTTCTGGTTCCAACGATTTTTCCTCGTTGGTTTCCTCCAAACCCTACCATACCTCCTTCTTTCATGACCAAATCTTTGACAATATGTCTTTCTCCTGTCATGTGTCGATAACATCCGTTGTCCAGATACCAAGACTGATGCTAAGAGCATACCCTTTTTTGTGCAACAAGAACATGATGATTGATTTGTCTTCACAAGAGTCTGTGTATTCTTAATAGACACACTTGTGAAATCAATATCTCTTCCGTTGTTCTTACCAACATAGTGAGATATGGAAGCTAATTTACTTCTATCAAAATCTCCATCACTATATTTGTTAGATGAACTATCGAATTTAGGTGAAGATCTGTCATTTTCATCCAGGCTAGAAAGTTGTTTTTGGTGTCTCAAAGGTTTTAACTCTTCCGATAACAAACTAAATTGTTTTTGCAAGTCCTTTAAAGATCTTGATTTGTTCATATAGAATCTTAGAAGCCTTTCGGTAGAAGGAATATACTCATTAAATAATTGTTCAGAGATTACCTCATCATCCTCATCTGAGTCTGAGCTTTGTTGTCCTTGGAGTATATATCTTCATCAAGCATCTTCGAGGTTGCCATGAAGCTTTCCTTGATCTTTCTCCTGTAGGTGTCCTTTTTTGAGCTTCCCTTTCCTCATTTTCCCTTTTATGCCTTAATGCAATCAGCTATGAAGTGACCATTGTTTCAACAGTTGAAGCATCCTTTCTGACTGTCTCTTTTATCCTTGAAGTTGGATGTCTTTAAGTCATTGATTCTGCTAGGAAATCTTCTTTTCTTATTCAGGTATTGGAACCTCTTGGTTAAGTAAGTCATCTCTTTAAAGTCTGCTTCATCATCAGATTCATCATCTGAATCTTTCTTTTCTGATTTAACAATTTGAAGAGATTTGGTTGTTTTTTTCTTAGAGGTCAAGGAAACAAACTTAGAGAGATAGTTTGGATCATCACCTTCAAGGTCAAATTCATGACTTTTGAGAGAACTTATCAGGTTCTCCAAACTTATCTTATCCAAGTCTTTTGCCTCTTGTATGGCAGTGGCCTTTGGCCTAAACCTTGCAGGTAAACTCCTGAGAATCTTATTTACATGGTCTGGTGCAGTATAGCTTTTCTTTAGAACTTGAAGTCCTGACACAAGAATTTGAAACCTTGAATACATGGTTTCAATATCTTCATCCCTTTTCATTTTGAAAAGCTCATACTAGTGAACCAGTTGGATTGCCTTTGCTTCCTTTACTTGTTGATTTCCTTCGTAGGTAGAGCACAGTGATTCAAAGATGGCTTTTGCGGTAGATCTATCCCAATCTCCATGTATTCAACATGAGGTAAAGCTTCCACTAGAATCCCTCACTCTGTAGTGCTTTTTATAGATTTTATTTTGAGTGGCTATCAGCTTCTTCTTGTCTGTCACCATTCCTTCTTCAACCTCCAAGCCAGATCCATCTTCAATAACATCTCAGGGTTCATCATCAATCCATTTGATATAAATATACATTTTTCTTTTCCACCAAGAGAATTGAGTAGTATCTCCATTAAGAAATGAAGGTTTAGCATAATAACAATTTTTCTCAATGGTAGAGGTATTATCGACATCAGGGTTAGAGGCTTCACTAATGGAAGACATGTTTTTCTCACTAGATCTTTTTCTGTGGCACGGTTAAGTGACATAGCACTGACTGTGCTCTAATACCAAATGCATGTGAGAAAAAAAACACAAGAAGGGGGGATTGAATTGTGTTGGTCTTTTCGACGATTTATTTTTCTAAATGTTTAAAACAAACTTGAACATAATCTGATGTTACAGATTCTGACTTATAGTCTGAATGCAGCGGAAATACAGAACACTCAGATAAAAGATAAAGAGTCAGAGAGAGAAGAAAGACACAAAACAATTTATACTGGTTCCTCATACAACACAAGAGTAGTACAGTCCCCTTGCATTTCCAATGAATTTAACTATAACACTCTGATTACAATTTGCTCAACAACACACTAAGAGACTTCTCAATGCTTAGGCATACAACAAGAGACTTATAATGGCTCAAGCATATTTGCAAGAGACTTTTATGCTCTAGGACTATACCTAAATACTTCTTTGCTCAAGCACACCTGCAAGACACTTCCCTTGCTCAAGCATATCTTCTTAAGACTTTACCCTACTCAATCACAAATGATTGAGACTTCGTAGGTGCTCAAGGTTTCACCTAGAGACTTATATTCTCAAGCACGCAGGCGATAGACTTTCTAAAATGATTGCTCCAACTGCAAACAAGTAATTTGTTTTTACACTCTTTCTAATTAGTGAGTGTAAACTGAACAAATGAACAGACTCACTCCTTAGGATTTCTAAGATATAAACTTGAAAAATAATCCTAAGTTTTTTTGCGCTATTTGATTTGACAGAGTTTTAGCACAGAAAAATAGCAGAGTCTTGTTGCTTCTTCAGGTTTTCAGCTCCTTTTATAGGCAGTGATTTGAGAGACATTGGAGAAAAGTGCAAGCACAAATAGAGTTGTTCAGAAGCTTTGATAACAAACGTTCGCCCTTTGCCTGGAATGGATAATCCCGTTGGAAAGTAATTTGAATTTCCTTTGCTGAAAATAGAATTGTATGTTGCTCTTCTCGTTCCTAATGTCCTTTGTCTGGTTGTACATGTAGACGGAAGAAGACAGAAGAACTGCTCTATCAGATGTTATGATAGAGACGGTTCATAGAATAAGACAAAAACATACGTGGACTCTGGGTACCTCAGATCCAAGTAGCCAGCCAGATTTTGTTTCTGATATCCTTCACTGAATCTGTGGAGATCACTCTCCAACTTCTGTGAGACTTTTTTTTTACTAAGGACGTTGACTTATGTTAACCTTTCAGTAGATCTTCCACCATAGTCTTCTAAGCTTCCCAATCCCTTTCTAATGCTCTTCATATGTTCCTTTTTCATGATAAATAGATCCTGCACACTTGAACTTATGTTAGTATACCAATTGTTCTTTAATACTTTGTTATCATCAAAATCCAAGAGAATTCGTATGAACCATTCTTGTTCTAACATATACCAATATATAAGTTACTAATTTTTAATGTCAATATAACTATAAAAATATCCATTTTAATATAAATAATTGAACAATCATTTAAATTTCCATCTCTCATATAATTTCACATTCAATTTTTTATAATGATCAAAACACAAAATGATACAAGGAAGAAAGATAAACTTTTAGTGCATTAGATACCGGTGTATTTGTTTTTATAGTGTGGGCTATAGTCAAATTTTATCTTCATACTTGTGTTTTAATTTGTTCTTTTGATTGTATCAATTTTAAAATAATTATTTTTTTAATCAAAGTGTGGGTCTTGGCCTACACTCACACACCAATGTAGGACCGTCCTTGCTTGTAAGTAACTTTTTTATCCACAAATCCTCTGAAAAAACTTTTTTTATCCACAATTATTAATTTTAGAGTGAAAACTTAATATCTTCTATCACAATTTTCTCCATGTCTAATTTAATCATCGGCAAAAAAGAATACTCAAACTTAGTAATTGATATTTAGTCATCGTCAGAAAAGAATACTCAAATTGATTCATATGTTATAATAAATCAAAAATTAATTCATTCTCTTTATATAAAAATGCCAATGATTAATACTTCTATTATATTTTTGTCAAAGACTAAATTAAACCCAAAAAAACTTTGAATGATCAAATTGAGTTTTTTTTCTTTCAAAAGGTTAAATTAATCCACACAAAATAAATATCAATCATAATATCTTAAAAATAAACATACTTTAAAGTTTCAAGCATACATCATCAAAGAAACTCAAATAGATTATCGAAATGTAATATATTTAGCGGTAATGTTGAGTTGGTGGACCAAGACAAAGGGACAAAGGTCTCTGCTATATTCTTTTACACGATTCCAACCCGAAATCTTGCTTCAAGCATTCAAACTATTGCCCACTTAATCCTATGCTTGCAGTTGAACCAAGACATTATTTTTTCTCCCCTAGAGAACCAAGATATTATTTTTCCTATACTTTTTTTGGGATATTTGGTAAATTGATTAGGCTAGAGGTCCATTATCAGCATGTCTTATGGTTGTTGTGTTTGTGTGTTGTTCCCCACACGACCATCCAGTCCTCTACTTGTTCTGTCATTCTCCCATTAATAGCAAGGAGTAAAGGGTTGGCCAATTCTCATGCTGCATTAAATGCCCATTTATATTATCTCCATCTCAAAATATATCAATTTATTGAATAAATCACAATAATTAAAGAATTTGTTAATAGTATTAAATTTGTAATAAATTAAATTTTTTAAAATTTATTTATTAGAAGTGAGAATTAACTCTTTTTTTTTTGTGTTAATCTTTCAATTTTCAAGAAAAGGAGATTCAAATAACATGAAATTCGACCGTGAAATAAGCATAATTTAACCAAAAATTGTTCCATTAACAATCAAATTAAAATTCTGCACAACGAGTTGTCTTTTGATGAAGCTCCACTTGAAACCAATTATTTGGTTTGAGTCAGAATTAACTTATCTTGTCAATAAAAAATATTTATTTATTATCAATTAAAAAACATATGAAATAATTAAAAGAAAGTAGCAGAGTTATAATAAAAAATGTGGAAATAATTTTAAAAAACAGGCAACGTACACTTTAATAATATAGAAAAAATAACATTTTTTTAGTGGGGAAAATAACAATTGATACTCTCAATTTTTAAGGTGATATTAAATATATATTTTAAATTGGACTGTTTTCTTTTTTGTCAAATAGTCTATATTGATCTTGAATTCACCTTGTACATGAATAAACGAAGAATTTAGAGTTCAAACTACAACTCTTACAATATCGTGATATCGTTGTTATATTCACGAGAGACTACATTACACTCAGAATTAATATTACGAGCAATTCTTGCTTGAGCACAAACACAAATAAAAAGTGATTAGGCACACTTACATAGATGGAATAAAATAAATGATAAAAAATTTAGTCTCAACATTCAATTATTTTTTCTTTTAACTTTTTTAAAATATGTGTGTGCCTAACAACTTTTTATTTGTATTTGTGACTATATAAGTATTTCTCTAATATTACGTGTGTCATAAAAACAATCTAACATATTTAGATGTCTTAAGAAATTTTATAGTAAAAACTTTTACAATAAAAAATATAACATATATTTAGACTACTTTTTTTTTCTTGACAAATATGAACAGAGACTACTTGACACATTTAAAGTGTGTGAATTTAGGACTATTTTAAAAAAATAACAATTAAATGAAGTATAAACAGTTACATTTATTTATATAGAGACCATAAAATAATATAAGATATATTTTTTATTTATATTTGATATGGATAGAGTTTACTCTGCTGTTACTATCTGTGGTACTGTTAATGTTTAATGTTCACTGGCGCTGTTTTTCCAACTACCTCCATTCTCACCCTTCACGTCTACTTATTGTTCAGTGTTGAAACAGTAATTTTACCTGTACCACCATAAATATTGTTTCTTATGTGAACTTTCTAGTGGTGGGTCATTCTTTGTTTTTTCCATTTCTTATCTTTGCTCAATGGTTCATGTCATGTATAACAACCCATCATGCATCTTTGAAGTTCAAGGACCATATGATGCATTATTTTAACCTCTTTGCTCCATAAAAATATTCTTTTAAGAATTTCCTTAGTTCTATTGTTCAAAGTTGAGTTCAGAGTCTGAATGAGTTTAAAGTCAGAGTTGTGATTGAAAAATTTGTAGAATTCTTGAGTTTAATGTTCACATTTAGTCCAATGAGATATTTATATCTCAATCTTGTTGTTCTTTTCTTGCTTTTCTCTATCCATAGCACTCATGAGCTACAATTTGCTCAAACTCAAGTCTTGTTACAGTTAAGGAAGTACCTGGAATATCCAACTTCTTTGCAAATTCTGGAAAATTACAATTTAGACCTTTGTAGCCTTCCTCCATCTGAACATTTGAGCATTAAATGTGAGGGCAATTCAGTAACTGAGCTCAAAATTATGGGGAACAATCATAAACATGTAAAGGTTGAAAGTTTCAATGGATTTGCAGTTTCCAATCATACTCTATCCAAAAGCTTCTCTATTGATTCCTTTGTCACAACATTGACAAGGTTAACAAGTTTAAGGGTACTTAGTTTGGTTTCTTTAGGAATTTGGGGTCCACTTTCTGATAAAATTCATAGGCTATCTTTGCTTGAAGTTTTGGATTTGAGTTCAAATTTCTTATTTGGTTCTATTCCACCAAAGATAGCTACATTGGTGAATCTTCAAATATTAATACTTGATGAAAATTATTTTAACACTACAATGCCTAATTTCTTTGAACCTTTGGTTAATCTAAGTATTTTGAGTTTGAAAAACAATAACTTAAAGGGCTCATTCCCTTCTTCACTATGCAAAATCAAAACTCTCACTGTTATTTCCTTGTCACATAATGAATTATCTGGTGAATTGCCTAATCTCACCACACTATTTGGTTTACATGTTTTGGATTTAAGAGAGAATGGTTTTGATTCTGAGCTACCATTGATGCCGAAATCGGTCGTCACGGTATTGCTAAGTAAAAACTCATTCTCAGGTGAGATTCCTGTTAAATTTGGTGAGTTGAATCAGCTTCAACATCTTGATCTTTCGTCGAATCGTCTTAGCGGGGTTCCGCCATCTTCTTTGTTCTCTTTGACAAATATTAGTTATTTGAATTTAGCAAAAAATGTGCTAAGTGGTTCAATTCCACAGAAACTAAAATGTGGAAGCAAACTTGGGTTTGTGGATATTTCTAGTAACAAGTTAAGTGGTTTACTTCCTTCTTGTTTGGAAAGTATTTCTGATAGAAGAGTTGTTAGGTTTGGTGGAAACTGTTTATCTGTTAATTCTCAAGCTCAAAAGCATGGTTCTTATTGTAATGAGTCTAGTTCCGGAAAGACGAAATTTTGGAGATGGGAAGTTGATGCTGCAATTGCCATCATTGTTGTAGTTTTTCTCTTGCTGTTAGCTTTTGGAGTTTTGTTTTACAGAAAGTGTCATTCTCATTCAAGAGAGATTTATAGGCACGAGATGTTGCCGAAGATTGTTCAAGATAACAACTCAACAACGGGAGTTTCCTCCGAACTCCTTGCTAGTGCAAGTAAGTACAGAAGGTTAAGGCAATAATGTTTTAAATTGTGGTCCACAACCATAATTGCGTCTGTAATATAAAAGATTTTGAGGTCTCTGCAACGGCATTGCAACCTCAATATCAACCGGAGGCCGCATTGTAATGGTTTCCAGCGTAATAGCAACCGCAATCTAAAACCATTCTCTGCTGTTATGATTCAAGAATAAGCTTATAGATTATTGAATTTTGAGTCTCTTGATATTAATTACTTTACTAAAATTGTAATGTGTTATTTTTCTATTGATTTCAGGATATATTTCTCAAACAATGAAGCTAGGTACACAAGCTACTCCAACTTGTAGACACTTTTCAATTGAAGAGTTGAAGGAAATTACAAGAAACTTTGATTTGTCAACTTATATTGGTGAAGGATCTGTAGGAAAGGTATCTTTAAAATAGATATTGGATAGTTTTTCTTTACAAGTTATAATTTTTCATGATAAATGGTGTTTGGATTTGATCTTTACAACTTATTAGTCTGACATTTTTGTTACATTAATTTAGCTTTACATATGTTTTTCGTCTTATTTTGGTCTGTTACTTATAAAAATTGTCAATTTCAATCTGAATGACGGACCGAAAAGTTAAACCAGATTTTGGTGGATTTTGGTTTTAGTAAAACAAATGTAAGCCTATTGTTTATGTATACTTTCTATAATCTTGAGCCTTTTGCATTATTTCAGCTGTACAAAGGTAAACTAGAGAATGGATCTTATGTGATGATAAGAACATTGACTCTGAGAAAGAAGTTCTCAACACAAAATCTCAAAGCTAGGTTGGATTTACTCTCAAAGCTTCACCATCCAAATTTGGTTAGTCTTTTGGGTCATTGTATCGATGGTGGTGGAAAAGATGTTACTAGTACCCACAAACTTCATCTTCTTTACGAGTATGTGCCAAATGGCGATTATCGTACCCATTTGTCAGGTTAGTATCACAGTATAATTTTATATTTATGGTGGATGCATAAATTTCATCGTAATTGGTTCTGTTTCACATGGTTTTTAGAATATAATGTATATAGAGAAGAGTCGAAGAGACCCAACTTAGGAAGAGAATTTTTGTAAATTGTTCTAAGGACATCACAAAAGCACCCATGCCTCATGAAATTTACTTACTTATAATGTCTCTGAGAGATTATTATGCTTACAATATATTCGCGTTGTAAACTCGGCTCTTGAAAAGCTTTTTTTCAAACTTTCCATGCATCCGCTGATACTTCCGTATACATAATAATTTTTAATATAGAAGGAATTTCTGGATTCAGAATCCAAGTATGCAAAAGATATCTCACCGATGCCTCATACATATCATATTCGTTCAGCATTGACGTGCTTCTATCAAGAAAACAAAGCTTGTGCTTCATGATGATCGTTTTCTTCGTAGATCTTGCCTGAGAATTATTTTTCTTTCCATTGACGAGCGGTCATCAATGTCACTGTAGGGTTTTCTATTAGACGAATGTAATACGAATATTGCAAAGGATCAGTCAAGGGCGGAATCGGAACACCGCCTCCCTTGGACGTGTTTGGTTGATTGCTCACCATTGTATAGGATGGCACAACAATAACAAAGCTCGTAACAAGAGTTCAGATACCATAATACGAAAATAACTTCGAGAGAAAGAAACCGAAATGGGGTAAAAATTGATTATGAGTACTTCACTGAATCAGTTAGAATGAGTCTGCTCCTATACATACTCCTTCAAAGGAAGTTATAGCAGCTAAGAAACTAACTAACTTACAACAACCAATAACTAACTAAATACAGTTGAATACTAGTTGATTAGCAAGCTAATTTGACACATTTTTTAGTTAAGCTTTACTGGGATAAGTTTTTTCTGTTGTTAATGTAATTATGATATTTTGTATAATGTTCAAACACCTCTAACAAACTAATCTTGCTTTATTTAAACATGCAGAATTTTCACCGGATAAGGCACTAAAATGGTCTGATAGATTAGCAATTTTAATTGGAATTGCCAAGGCTGTGCATTTTTTACATACTGGAATTATACCAGGTTGTTTTAGAAACAAATTAAAAACAAACAATGTTTTACTTGACGAACATCGCTTTCCCAAACTAAGTGACTATGGTATGTCTATGATCGCCGAAGAGATCGAAAACATTCAGGTATTGTTGTTTCATATTTTATTCATCTATATAAGTATTTTCATTGGTCCATTATGCTTGATCCCATGAAGATTGACTCTGTTGTTTTCCATGTTTTGTACAGGCAAAGGAACTGAATCCAAAATCTTGGTATGTCTGCTAATTGGTAGCTAGTTTTTTACGTTAGTGCAGTAACAATATCACAAAAATATTTTCATTTTCGAATGTATCTTGTGTTAGTCAGTTTGGTCCTTCAAAGTGTCTTTCGTTAATTAGTTTGATCCTCAAAGATGTCTTCTGTTTGTTAGTTTGACTGTATTACTAACTGCGTCACATATTTAGGAACCAAACTGCGTGTTTACCTACTCAATTATTTTCGTATAGATGAATACCGACAAATTTTTGTACTTTTCTTTCTCTTGCAGCCGAAGGGAAGAATTAGAGGATGATGTTTACAATTTTGGATTCATATTATTTGAATCACTTGCTGGACCCATAGCAAGTGAGAAAGGAGAAGCATTTTTTCTTAATGAAAAGGTAAAAGTTTTTTAAAATATTTACCTCATTTTTCCTTTTGATCAATGAGTAATAATAATATGCAAACATTCAATATCTCTCACATGCATGTATTGTTAAATCAACAAAACTCACACTTAATCAAATTAGGATTAATAGTGTTCTACATTCTGTAATATATGTCAGGTTTTCCTCTTGTGAACTTTTTTAAAAATTTCATCCTTGTAATTTGAAAGTTATTTTGTTCTGCCTCCTTCTAAAATCTTTATGGCATCAAATTACAAAATTTATAATACTTTCGTCCCCTATAATTTGAGTAAATTTCGATTTATCCCCTGTCATCTCATCGATTTTTTACATCAAAATTCATGAAGGTCCAAAACTAAAAATCTTCAAATTACAAGGATGGAATCTAAAACAAAAATACAAAGAAGAAAACCGAAAATGACATATATTGTAGGAGGTAAAACACTATTAATCCATCAAACTAATTCAACCACTCATCCTAAGTGTAGTTGATTAACTATACATCAAACATTTAACCAAAGATACACTTATATATATAACCAATGGAACCGCAGGCATCGTTTGATAGTCATGATGGTAGAAAAAGAATTGTAGATCCAATAGTGTTGACAACTTGCTGTCAAGAGTCTTTAACAATTGCAATATCTATCACAACCAAATGCATATCACCACAATCCTCATCTCGTCCTTCTTTTGAAGATGTTCTCTGGAATTTACAGTATGCAGCTCAAGTCCAAGCCTCAGCAGATGCAGATTCTATTATATCCTAGCTCCCTTTATTGCAATTATAAATGTATAGTTGTTGTAAATATTCCCTCATTTTCATGTTTATTTCTCAAAATTGATAGAAAAGATCAAGCTTGGATTCGGATACAATTGAAGTTGAGAAAAATACAAAAAGGTGGGTTGAGAGAGAGGCAATTATACTTGTTTCTCATACAATCAGGAGTAGTCTAATCCCTTGCACTTCCAAGTGTATAATCACAAATTGATTAAAATTTGCTTAAGAACACAACCAAAAGAATTTCAATATTCAAGCACACAACTTCCAAGTGCCCAATCACAATTTCTTTTTGAAGAAGTTAAATCAGCCCACCCAAATTGACACCGGTGAGAATCGAACCTGAGATCTCGAAGAGGAGCACACTCTCAGGTCCCAAGCCAATACCACTAAGCCAACCCAAGTGGGTTAATGCTCAATCACAATTGAATTAGACTTCTAAGATCCCGACTAGTACGCATGATATGATAAAGACAAAATATAATAATAAGTTGGATAATGATAAGATACAATAGTAACATAATACACTTTTATTATATCATGTGTTTGGTGTATACATGATGAGAAATGTGATAGAATTTATGTGTTTAGTGCACACTTGTTATTGATTGTTTCATTGTTAGAGACTCACATGTTTATGAATCAGTTTTCTTTCATAATATTTAAATAAAAGATGACGGATCAAGGACAATTAGTCATGATATATGCTCAAAGGTCACATCCACAATCACAACACAAGAATTTGAAAAGTAAATACAATTTAAAAATTAAATAAGGATTTAGAACAGGGGAATAGAGTAATGAAAATGAAGACAAACCAACCAATAGATGTGCAGTGGGGCACCATGGATGAAATCTGAGAAAACCAGAATGAAGCTGAACAGACGCGAGAGAAATAAGAATGAAGATGTGAAAAGATTACCTACATTAATAAAAATTTAATATCATAGTAATGATTGATCCAAGGGCTATGATTTAACTCTCTCACTTGATACATCCCAATATATATGTATAATATGGAAAATGATAAATGTCCCGAAGTACTTTTTCACGTGCGATCAAGAATGAACTTGCGGTTTATCCTTGTGCACCACTATACTCTAAAACTGTTGGATGAAATTTTTTCCTATTTCTCGGGACTTTACGTTTTGCTTTCTTTTATGAGTGGTCCTTAGGGATAAGAGTATGTTAGGCCGAGCTAGGCTTTGCACTCACCTTCCCTAAGGTTTATTAAAATGGCACTAACACCCCCTCTAGTTTTAAAATGAACACTAACCTCCCTTAAGTTTTCAACAAATAGACAAACACCTTCCTCCTTGGTTAACACCGTTAAATTGTCCGTTAACTTTTCTTTTCTTTATTTTATAAAAAAATCATGCATGTGTAATCATTTAACTTCCATATGCTTTTCTTTTTTTCTTTGATTTGTTTTTTTTGAAATGTAACTTCCATATGCTAGTGTGCTTTGTCATCATATCTCTTTTTTTTTCACCAACTAGTTTTTTTTCCTTTCTTTTTGATGATACAATCAACTTGTATCTTACTCTATTTTTTATACTGTGTCGTTTGTTTTTTGTAATAAAGTCATTCTCATATTTATTTTTAAATTGAAGGTCTACATAAACTCATTTTTATACATATGATAATTCTTCATATGATGGCACTCATAATATTTCTTCAAATTCATATGACAGTCAATGAAATTTGAGCAAATAATTGCATAAACCAACTAATAAGTCTTCCAAATTATATAAACCATTAACTTCTCTAAAATACTAGTATCTAAATAAACCAATAGCTCCAAAATACTAGTGCCAAAACAAACAAAAATTCTAGTGCATGTATGTCAGTGACATAAATATTTCCAAAATCATCCTAAATAAACCACTAAACATAATTTCCATCAGCAATAGCTATATATTATGAGTGACTGGACTAGAGCAAATTGCAATTCCATCATTTCCATCTGAGCTTTATTCTTTACGACGCACCTTCAGCTTTTTCTACAAATATAACAAACATATTAGATTTCTTGTTATCAATGTATATGGTAAATTATTACATATGTACTCGAACCTGTTTCTTAGTTTTATCTCTCTGACATCCTAGTATTTTATGTCCAAACTCCTTGCAGTTACCACACCTGACTGTGTTTGATCTTCTCACATCCTGTGAACCACCTGGACCTTCAATCACACTTCTCTTCCTATTAACTCTTGGTCTACCTGATAACCTCTTCAATTTAGGAGGATCAATTTGTGCATAAGAGCCTCTATTTTTGACATCTAACTCAGACATGAGATGTATGATGTTGTTGTAACATAAAGAATAGACTTTACTAGTATAAGCAGTATCACAAAACATCTCTACATTTGCTCTTTTGTATGCAATGCATGAACATGCATGCTTGCATGGTAAACCAGTCACCCTCCAATAATCACACCCACATGTTCTATCCCTCAAGTTCACCACAAAAGTAGTATATCCGTCTTTCACTCCAAACT
>Ga0228711_1006506_pt1 | contig 17316 bp, 10 predicted proteins | sample MedpolnodulmetaG_2_FD_177996 | JGI IMG/M metagenome (GOLD analysis project Ga0228711, IMG submission 177996) | Root nodule microbial communities from Medicago polymorpha collected in Santa Monica, California, United States - brown nodules | ecosystem: Host-associated > Plants > Roots > Nodule...
GGGGCAGAGGTGAGTGCATCCTGGCGTAAGTGTCGATGATGGAGAAGGTGGGTTTATGCGTTGAGACTTCTTTTTCTTTCCTTTTTTTAATTAAAAAATTTATATTGTTTGAAAAAAAGATTTAAGTCGTTGATTTAGTTTAATACCACATGTCATTCAACTGAAAAGGGAAATGCCGATCCCCATTTCCTAAGGTAATGGAGAGGATCCGGTTCAAAAATAAATTTTTTATCTTGTAAATATAAATTGTTACTTTTGAGTGATTAGTAATTACACAACTTGAACAAAGCACTCTCCCCTCTCTCTTTTGTGAGCTGTCAGCTAAAACCCTAATTTCCTATTCTTCATCCACCAAAGAGGGGTGGTTTAGGGTCAATTTTTGACCCCAAATTAGGTTTTTCTTCCGTGTTTTCGTCGTCGTAGTGTGACTTTGTTTTGTTTGCCGTCTTTGTGCGACGTTGTTTGTCTTTTCCCTTTTGTTCAGGTGTTTGTTCAGTTCAGATTGTCAAATCAGCTTCGATCTGGTGCAGATCCAACCAATGACTTTGGCATCATCAACGTTGCAGATCCGGAGGCATGGATATTCTGAAGATTTTAATATAGTCATATTTGTAGGCTTATGTACTTTGCCGTTTTATGCTAGTAACATGGATGATGTGAGTTTATTTGTATCGATGTACCCTGCAAATTTGAATGAATGAATGTCGTTTGTTTTGCGACAATAAAAAAAAAAAAGTAATTACACAACTTTTTAATACTTTAGTTGTTTAACAAATGTTCGAGTCACCTCTCTATAATCTATTCCACTAACAATATTATGTATTTATAGGAAATTAAAGTAAAAAAAAATTAGAGCAGGTTGAAAATCGTTGAACTCAACAACAGCAGAAGAAGCGCGCCATGGTGAAAGGCGTTGTCGGAGAAGAAACCCGATTCCAATCGGTTGAAGATCGTCTCACCAAATCTTCCCCTCCAGCTGAGGTGGGTCTACTGATAGGAAAATTCAGCTCCGCATTGGATCGCGTCTTTCTCTTCGATTTGATTCCAACTCCTCCTAATGATTCCGGTGAACCAGCTTCTTCAATTATCCAACCTGATAAGAAAACCGCTTCCAAATCCAAATCTCAAACCCAACCCGATTCTTCTTCTCTCTTCATCGATAAGGATTGGGTTTCCGAACACGCTCGTCAGGTTTCTAGAATGTTAGTCGGTGGCATTAAGGTTGTTGGTGTCTATGCTTGGGTCAATGATAATGCCTTCAAGAATTCAACCTTAATGCTTTGCCAGGTATTTAATTTTAGTTAACTTGTTCATTTTCTAGCATAGACATGATTTAATGATTTTCGTGTTGGATATCGAATATCACACTGTCATTGACACATAGACACCGATAATAATATAATAATATAATTTAAGAAAATGAAAGTAATTGAACATATCTTCACGTGTGAGTGTCAGTGTCGGACACCCGACACACTTTTGATCCCAAGTGTTGTTGGTTTTATGTAGTTCTCTTGGTTAGGCATTCAGTAATTTTTTCCCCTTTTGTACCCTTGCAGACTGTGAAGGGAGTTGCTGAAGCAGCGCCGGCTTCGGAGGTTAACTGGGATGAAAGACTGCTTCTTCAAATTTGTTATGGCCCGAGAAGGTAACTCAAATCCTTCTATTGTGTTACACTCCCAAAGGTGGTCATTTAGCCGATGAGTTTTTGTTTCTGGTATGATATGGTGTTTGTTCTATTTCTATTTTGTGCAGGTGGAATTGTAGAAACTGTTCGCTATCTTCAAATATTACATCTAGTAGTCTACGCCCTTGTGATTTTAAAATGGGGAAGGTCTTAAGTTCTTTTCAAACTTTTAGGTGTATGCACAACTTTAATATTAGGTAACAACCTCAGAGATTTAGGATATTCTTCTATGTATTGACTAGACTTGGTTGTAAATTGATTTTTGTATATGGTATCATATCTTACAAGGTTACCCATATTGCATGATGGTTCATCCAAGTTTCAGACATTGAGTGACATTCTTCATCATGCAATATCTGTTCATGCAAAAGAGCTGGCAGATGCAAAAGCCCTGATCGACGGTAAATTGGTAAACTATTCCGCTCTATCTTTTCACTTCTAATTTGTGGATATTGTTTTGTCATTAGTCAGAAGTAAAAAGCAATTATGTGTTTTCAATTATTATGAGTAGCAAATTTGTTAATTCTCTGGTTATAATGTATTTATTCACCTCTTGTGATTTAGTTTGAACACATTAAGAGTAACATTTTGACATTGATCTCTTCTTTGTTCCTTGGTGGAAGAGAAAACTGTATACTATAGATTGTGGATAGTGATATTGGGTTGGGGTTGCGCTGCAACTGCTGAAGTTGTTAGAATATAAGAAAATATCATATTATATCTCGTATTAACTCGAACTATCTCATAGGAGTAGCTTCTTCTCTTATCCTAGTTATTATCGCGATCTGTTTCCCTGTTCTATTAGGATTAGGAGTCTTGTATTGTGTGCCTATGAGAAGGGGCTAGAGCTAAATCTTTTTGTGTCATCTGATCATCAATCACAATCATATTTTAGTGTTTTAAGACTCGATTGCATATAAGCTTTGATGCAAATAAGTTCTCACTAACGAGAATTGTATCTTCATAAGCTGTTTTTTCATAAACTACCTTGACAATCTTATGAATAATACATAAAAGCATATTTATTTGCATAAGCTCAAAAATGAGCCAATCTAAACAGGCTCATAATGATGTTGATAATTCATATCCCACATGATATAATATTAGGAGAAGTTGCTAGTATTTGTGGTTTTGGCTGGAATCATTTCTTTAAGTATAATGCTCGTTTGTATAAAAAGAAATTTAACATGCATAGTTTGTTACAAATGAATTTTTCTTCCACCCACCCTAGGTGTTGTTAATCTTCCCAGGATATTTGTTTTTCTCTATATTCTCACACATCTGTGCACTTGTGTTGTATTAAACAGTACAAGACATTTCTTTGTTATCATTATTTTATTAAAAATGATTTATTTTGTACAATTTTAGGTTCTTGATAACGAGCCATGCTCGTTAGATGGTGTGCGTGAAGTTGAATTGCTCATACCATTCTTGAATAATAGTTCTATTGAAGGTATATTTTCTTCAGTCGTATACAATATGAATATTCTGTTTGCAATAGCTATTGTTCTCTAGTTGGTTTGAAACTTCATCTTCTGACATTAATTTTTTTTTGAACAAATTTTCTAACATTAGCTGTTAATATTTTATAAAGCATACAGCCAAAGAGATGTTTCTGGTATTCTTTCCTTTGGTGGCGCGATATGTTCTTTTGCGTATCTGAATTCAAAAGAGCCAATTTCACAAGCTGTCACTGATATAAAGGTGAGTAAGTATTTACTCTATTCATGAGTTTATTTATGATGAAATTTCTGTTCGTTTATTCAAGGGCTGTCTTAAGTTTGACATTTGTTTGGAAATATCTTCCCTGAAATATGGTTATTTGATGGTACACCCTCTCATGTGTTTATAGAGTGAAGTGATAACTTCACTGACTTCCCTCACTGACTTCCTGATCTTCTCCAATATTGTATGGGATCACAATTATGTGCATAGGGAGATATCATTACAAGCCTGCAAAGTAGACTGGATATAATCTGTGATGAGACAGATGTTGATTCAGGTAACCATCATGATGTTGGAAGGCAAGTTAGCGAGGACGATGTATCAGTTGAAAAGCCTGTTTCCCAACTTGTGCTGCATTTATTGAGGTAAGTAGTTCGTAGTAATATCTACATACCACTCGATGATATACTCCAATTTTCTGTTCTGAGAAAACAGTACCCAGTGTATATGCCTGTTCCTGGGTTCTGATGTAATGCAATTACATGTTTCCTCACCTTCTAAGATTTTATCATCAGCTAATAGATGGTGCAACTATATGTTTCCTTGCCTTCTATGGCTATTCCATTTAGTGACTTGAATTATTGTTCACTTGAATTATCTGTTTAAGCTAGTGCAATATGGCAATGGGATCTATGCATCAATCACTGAGTTGGTTCAAAGACCTACCTCTGCTACAAAAATCTTGATGTACCTGCTTAAACTTAACATGATCCCCTGTCACATTTTATTCTTGCCACCTTGTTACGATTATCATTTATGGTGTAAAATAGGGTGATTTCATCATTTATTTTGCTATGACTATTCTTTAGCGAATGAACCCTTGTTACACATTTTTGTATGCCAAACAATTAGATCCAATCAGCTTCATAGCATCTTCCTAGATTTCCACTCGTTTTGTTAGCAACGTGACAAAGTTCGGTTGATTTGATTGCTATAGTTTATAATGTTTACAACAAATGGCCTATTCTCTCTCTTTTTTGGTCAGAAAGTAGTTCCACTTCCTCGTATTGAGAGACGAAGGATTGTCTACAGAGGAGACAATGTTTTTTTGACGTGCTTAAACTTAATAGGGTGCAATGGTTTGTCCTTTCTCAGTGGGATCATCAACTAGCATCTCCTGTGAAGTGTTTTTTGAGAGTAAATCTCTGTGTGCAACATCTAGAAGTGATAATCAATCCATATGATAATTGATACATTTTGTTATTTTGGATTCCCATGCTCTGGTTTGGAACATTTGATTAAATAATAAATCTATTGTGATTTTTTGACAGAAAAGAATGCAGCCTTCCTTTTCCTAGAAGAGTTTTCGCACCGTGGTTAGCAGGGACGTTTGTGTGTGATTACTTGCAGCCTTCTGAGACTGTTGAGGTTTGGTTTCTATTTGTCTGTGAATTTTGTTTGCAATCTGATTTGGTTTTAAGGTCAATTACTTGTGATTTGTTCTTAGGTTTTAAAAGATCACTGTATGGAGTTGTTATCCATGAAAGCTCCAACTGATATCTCTACAATTTTGGAGCCAGAAAAAGAAGTTATATCTTTCAGAACTAAATCTTTTTGGGATGTAGCAGTGCCCTCCTATTCAGAAATTCACCTGAAAGAAAACAAGACGAAACTTGATGGCAGAGGAGAGAGTTCTAGTGATAAACTCGTGAAGCCAGGTCACATTAGTGTTGTAGCTGCTGGTCTCATCCTTCTACTATCCGTCTTAGTTGGTTTTGTGTTATTTGCCCGTAGGGGTTGAGGGGTTTATCTCTCCTTCAAATATTCTCTCACTTCTCAAACATGAATACATGTTTTCATATAGTTTCCAAAACGGCAGGCTTTGACAACTTTTGTACTTCGAAACTTTACAGCGGCAGGTATGAAAGAAAAAAAATGAAAGAATGAGTGAGGAAGACCAGACTCAATCGATTTTTGATGAACAAAAATCAACATGTGTATTTTGCGTAATTTTATTTCAATTACTTTTATAGTGATATTAATAGTATAAATATCAGACATTAAAAACAGAACGATCTGAATCTCAAGTGATAATGTTGTGGGTCTCTGTATCTCTTCCGGTTAGCTGGCATTGGCTCTACGTTGACACATTTCTTTGTTTGCAAAGAGCTCCGACACTTCGATCCTCTGTTATGGAAAGTTATGGCATTGGCTCTACCAATTTTTCTTTTTAGAAAACAACTATCAACACTATTGAGAAATCTACACGTTTTCTCAAATTCTTTGAATAAACAGTCAATTTAGTCTATAAACTATCGTTTTCTTTTCCATTTGGTCCCTAAACTATTAAAATCAATTAAAAGATCCTTAAACTATATTTTTATCCATCAATTTGGTCCTAACTAAGGGACTAAATTAATGGGTGGATGTATAGTTGATTTTAATAGTTTAGGGACTAATTTGATGAAAGAATTATAGTTTAGGGACTAATTTGAATGATTACTTAATTCTCTTCAATCATCAAGCCAAACAAAACTTTAAAATATAGATAAATATTTTGGGAAATAATAAAGATAAACATAAAAGCTTTAAACCTGCAATGCTAAATTTAAAGATAGAAAAAAATTTGACTGACATTCTTTTTTAATTTGAAAAACTATATTTACCGGTCATTAAAATTTCAAATGGTGATTGACACTCAAATAAGATTCGGATTATTAGTAATTAACAATTTTAAAACTACTTTTACCATGGCTACGACTTTGATTGCCTTTTTGGCTACCACCAATACTTTCACAAAGATATTTACTTCCCTTCTTTCTAGGGGGAAAGAAGGTGCCAGAGGCTAAAATGTATCATGAGAAAGCGGGAAGAGAATAAGGAAAGCAAATAAATGTGTCTAATGTTTACATGTAAAAATCAATGGCCATTGATGAATGATAAATTGGAGCAATCGTTGTCATCAACATCTTGAAATGTTGACACCTAGCTTGCTTTACTAAACCATATAACTGGAGAAAATCTCATCATGTTACTTTGATGGCCCACTCCCAGAAAGTTTCTCGTCGGCAACATCACTGGGAAGGTCAAGGCCCTGTGGAATTTTGCCAGGAAAGTTGGTAGAGGACTCATCTGATCCAATCATCCTGTAAAAATGAATACTCAAAACTGAGTTTTGTGCAGAAGTTTGAGTTATGAGTATAAGTTATTCTGTAAATAGGATGGATGCTCACCCCCTATCAATGATAACCACTGAACGCAGCTCACAATTAGCAAAGCTGTGAAAATAGAAGGGCAAAAATTAACTCGTTAAAAGTCCAATGCAAGAAAGGCTTGACAATGTAAAACTTGCTGACAAGAAGAATGACAATGTAAAACTCATTGACAAAAAGAATGACAATGTAATACCAACAACAAATTAAAATCAAACTCCTATTTTTTTCAGTTTTTTACTCAAAGGATTCCAATTAGCAAGTTTACTTTTCCAAAACAAAAAACCGCCTTATTATTGATTATCTGTGTCATTTATTCCGAAATTTGAATGTGATAATTCATAAAAAAGACAAGACATTAATTTTAGATGAATACTTACTGTGTGCAGATTTCACTCTTCACATTTGCATGACAATCATTTCCAAAAGCACTTAGAGTATGGAATAGAAAACCACTGTGGGTAACAACAGCAATCTCCTTTTCTTTGCGTGTCCATAACCTGGTCCATTACAGAGATATGAATAGAACACATGATCATAATGGACTAATACAACTATTTGCTTCAGATGTTGTGCAACCATATGCATAACCTGAATGTCTTAACATTATTATAATATAAGACAAACAACAATAACCAAACCTTATCCCATCAAGTGGGGTTAGCTACATGGATCAAACGACGTCATAATGCTTTATCATATACCATATTTCTATCCAACTCATACATAATATAAGAGCAACATATTAAAAAAATAAACCTTTTCGACCAATAAAAAAGGATAGTGTTAATAAGAGTCCTTTGGGCATTGTTTAAGGAAACAAAAGAGGTAAATTTTTAAGGGAAAATGTGCTATCATTACATTTTCAAATGTTTAATTTGCAAAAAAAAAAAGTATTTTCAAGACAAATTTCCATTTATTACCTCTTAACCCATGTCCTTAGGGCCCTTATTACCCTAAGAAAAAGATCATCCTAAACGTCAACCATAGTAATGTGAACTTTTTTCAGTATGCTTAAGCATTTTGCTCTCCCTACTTCTTTTTCAATATGACTCTTATTAAATATGCATAGTCACTGATATAAAAGTTGAGTTATTTAATCACTCACCATTCCAAAAATTTCAGTCCCCTGGCAGCAACTTCTTCATTCTTCTCTCTAATATCAGGTTTCCACAAAATGTCCTCATCGCGCTCTATCTAAACATAATTCATATGAAGCATGAATCCAATCTAACCAAATATCATTCAAACCTTAGCAACAAATGCATCAAAACAAAATTATAGTATCCGCTATCTACTTTTTTAGCAAATCAAAATATTCACTTTTTTCACTTACCAGCGAAAAATCAATTGCCGGAAACATATTTTGGTACTCAGTGATGCCTCTTCTCTTATCACAAGGATGCACCCCCTGAATCACGCAACGTAAAAATACTCAAACTAGCTTAAATTAATACAATGCCAAATACAATGCCAATTACTTTTTATAAAATAAGCAAGAGAGGAGGTAAAAGATAATATACGTTAATTTTGAAACTTCTCTCAGCTCATCATAACCTAATCTAGTCACCAGCTACATGATAGGAACCGATTGACAGAAAATATGGAAAATCTTTGGATTAAAGTAGAATTCCCAAACTCAAATCCAAAATCTTAACTCAAGTGGTGAGAATTGCCTAAGTTATATAAGGACTACTTTGACCATATTTCTAGTTAATGTGGGATCTCAACACAGCCCAACACACACTTCATGTCCCCATCCTACAATGAATCAACAACCTTCAAACTATCGTACATGACTTGGGAAACCCAGTTAAAGATAAAATCAAGCAAAGTGAATTGGATTAAGGAGCAAAAATAAGGGACTAGGAAGTATAATCTTACAGCAGCTCCCAGGAAACAAACAGTAAGTGATCAACATGATATGACATAAGTTTCCTAATTAATTAACAAAGAAGGCTTAAAGATGGTAAGGTAGACGGTCTACATGTAATTTAAGCATTTCATCTAGCACATTTTGCAAGTACTGATGTTGTGCCCTCTTTAAAGCATTTATAAAGGGAGGAAGAAAACAAATAGATGATTGAAGTAATTACTAGATTCAACAGCCCAGATTCCAAACTGCAAAGCAATAAAATTTTCATCACCACATACCAAATGCTCGCGGCAAAGCTCTACTGCTACAAATGGTGGCGAATTCAGACTAGAAATTGCATGACGACTGCTATTCTCCACATTGTCATTCATCAGAGGAGGGGCATTAACTCCATCAGCGTGTGCCTCACCACCAAAGACTCCAACTGCTGTTTGCATGGTCCTGCAAAGAAATATTTAGCAATTTGAATAGACCCCACCACTGGAAAAAAAAAATCTAGAGGAACACTTGTTTATCCGCTGATTTTCAAAAAAAAATTGTTTTGTGAAAATATCAGTGTAATCCTACAAGACTACATTTATAAATAACCACATATTAAACATAAAACTGTATGTGCCCAACCACTCTTTATAAGCTCAATCATATTTGAGGGACATTATAATAGTGTATGTTAGACATATATTATAGCAAAAGTATACATGTATATAATAGACTTGCAAATGCAATATATAATTCAAACAGTAACGCGAGACATTCTCTCTCTGAATATTTGTGCTGTCAGATTTTAGTCATGAAGAGTCATAAACTATATATTGGTAGAAACTTTAGAGTTTCATTCATCCTAGGACAATCGGTAAAACTTTATACATTTTAAAAGCATCTAATATTTGTTGTTTCATTTCATATATGGCCGTTTAAGTTCGATTCTGCAATCTTATCTCACAATTATTCCTGATTTGTAAAGGACTTTGATAGGACACCAAGAGCCAAGTCATGCAAGCACAACTTCTAGAAGATACTGATAGAACCCGTAAAGTCAAGAAACAACTATATATTATTGAATGGTAAAATGATGAGCTTAAGATCTCTACAATGGTGGCAAAACAGAAAAGGAAATGATAAACCAGAATCAAAGACTTCCTATTCGAGAGCAAAGCTCCTAACTAGAGAGAAACTCTCCTAACCAACTCTAACAATATTTCTCAATGCTTCCCTCACTCCCCTCCGCTCTCTTTTATAACAGAAAATCCCCTAAATTCGGGCAGGGTACTAACTAACTCTTATTCTAATCCTCTAGAAGTTGTGCTTGCATGACCTGGGTCTTGGTGTCCTATCAGACTTCTTATACACATTCACATAATAACATTTCTTCTTTCAATTCACGATACCAATAAGTAACAAAGCTTTGACAAAATGATAAAGTAAATTAGTAACAGAATTAGGATGATTCCAAATTAAAATAAAGTTATACCTCAACAAAGGGGAAACAATAACTAGTTCAATTCTTTTGGAAAGACCGCTTGCCTTAACATGCTCTCTCAGATTATCGACCTGTAATATAGAGCAACAAATATTCTACCATTATGTTTAAAAATTAACCTGGAAAAATGATCACTAAGACAAAAAATTCTCATGAGACACAAACTGCAGATATAGTGATATACTAAGGCATAAGACTGATACAAATCTCTGGAAATTGTCAGAAGCATTTGTCTTGTTTACTGTGAGAGTCTAAATAACATGGCAATTACCTGGTTCCAGCCGAGAGGGGTGAGACTTGCATCAAAAAGATCATAGGATAAGTATGCATCAGGGTTCTTGTCTCCTTCAACATTGTGAAACCCTTGGGCATGTCTAACCTGCATACAAGTTTGGATAAGTACGGAATAATATTGAAATAAAACATAACATACTCCAATGCACAAAGCTAAAGTTGGCACAAACCAGGTGAAGAGTTTTACAACGGTGCAACGGGTAAAGGATGCTTTGACCTGAGGAAGTATCCATATCTGCAAAGTTCATCACGGAACAGCTCTATAAGCACACAATACAAGTTTCATTTTCATTTTCATTATTTCGGTAATACTAAGAAACTTATTCAATTTGAATCATAACCCCAATGATGAAATAACAAGACTTGATCTAATTAAGAAAAGAAGGGAGAAAACGAAAGTATGATTGGACATAATAAATAATACCGAGAAATTGGAAACAAAAAAAGAGTATCGAAAGAGGATCGTATTGGTACCTGAGCGAGAAGAGACGCGAAGTGAACGTTGGAGAGGTTGTGATGAAGAAATGAGTGTGGGGATAAAACTCGAATTCTTCTTCAATAAAATAGGGGAATTTGGTGGTGGTGTTACACTTACAAGAGCAGTAGTAGTAGTTGGCATGGTGGCGTGCGTGCAATAAATAAATAATGCAATAGAATATAAATTATAGTATATATCCTTCCATTCAAATATGCCACGTTATCTTATGACTCACTCACCCATTTAATTTAACCTTTTTGAATAGTAGTTTTTATAAGGGTATATTTATTAAACTATTCAAAAATTACAATAATTAATTAATAATTGGATTTATTTTTATTATTATTATTTGTTTCTGTTTTTCTTCTTAATGTTGTTTTATCGATGATGTGGGACTTAGTGAGAGCGACAATATAAACACTTCATGTAATTAACCAAATAACAATTGCTCATTCAATTCCTTTCAAAAACTATTTTCCTCTCAAAGCTGTAAGATTCAATTCAATAGTGATGAGTGATAATCCTTATGCCGTAGCAAGTGGCATCAAAAGTCTAGTTCGATCCTTGGAAAAGTGATTTTTTTTTTTGTTGTGTTTGTATGGCTATCTCATTTTATTGGTCATTTCTCAATAGCACTTTTCATACTCGATGAGTTTTTGAGAAAAATTATGATAAATGGTGTACCTAGATAAAGGTTATTTTCGCTTTCCAAGATGTGTGGGGTTCCTAATAAAATGACTTGAGAAGTTGGGAGATGCAACAGATGCACAAAAGACTTCTCAATATCAAGTTTTCAGATGATATCAATCGTTTGGTTGAAGACATTGGAAAGGTATCGATTAAGAGAAAGGATGATAAGCAATCACTCGTCGTTGATGTGTTGTTTGTGTTAGGTATGAAATATGTCTTGGTTAATTACTTAAGAAGGAATATGTGATGATCATGACAATAGTTTGAAACAAGAAAATATTGATCTAAAAGTTCCTTTGTTGAACATTTAAGGTGGGAATTCAAGTAGTCCGAATACGTGTTTATCTCACTGAGAAAGGAAATAAGGATTAGAAAATTAGGTTGAAAAAAAATAATACATGAACGTAACTTTTTAATTTGAGGTGTAGGTGACTCAAGTAGTCAACAAAACCACAATAATTGAAGATCAATTTTTTTTTCAGGTTTATGTTATTTCTGCTTTGTTGGTTAGTTTGATCTGATGTTTACATTGGATTGAATCTAAATTTGAGTAGTTATTTAATTTTATATTTTAAAGCTAAATTGTTCTACCATTTTCAATTGGTCAGGTATGTGGTCCTAACTAAAAGAAGTAAACATCTTATAATATTATGTTTGGAATTATGTCCAAAACCGTTTGTTTCACTGTGAGATAAGCACCCTTTATCAGTTAATTGTCTATTTGGATCCATTGTCTATTTAGATACATTGCTGAAAACTCGCCATTATGGTGGTTGCCGTGCGTGGACAACCGCCATTATGTTTCACTGTGAAAACGGTTTATCATTTAATTGTTTATTTGGATCCATTGCTGAAAACTCACCACCGCCATTATGGGCTTCTAGAAGCATCTAAAGCGCGTGCTCAATACATAAAACATGACTTATGGCCTAAATCATATAATTATAAGCTCAAAAAAGACTATAAATACCCACTTTGGGATCATTATCAAGGCATGATGACCTAAAAAAATACTAACCTTAGTTATCGATATTGTACTGTTGAAAAATTGGTGTGAAGATGGAAAGAAATTGGATGGTTGGAAGATTAAACACCAAGTTATTAAACTTTGATCTAATGTTGTGTGAATTGAAAAAATAGTGTGTGGGGGTCCCACATAAAATAGAACATACACATTAGTAGTGTTTAAATAGTGGTATTTAATTTTAAATACTTGATAATGATGAAAATAATAATAATTATTATTATTTATTCATGGATATCACTTCCCATAATTTTAGGTTATGTTTGTTGTGATAAGATTGAGAATCCAACTGAATTTCCCATCTTTCCTTCATTAGTGAGTTTGTTTCTTTTTGAACTTATCCGATTAGTTTGTTGCTTGAGCTGATTTGTGGGTTGCTTAATTTTTAAGTTTACTTAATCATTAAGTTTCTCCAAATCAGGTACAAACTCTCTTTATAAATAGAGAGCTCTCACACAGTGCATTCCACACACCGAAATTCACAGTTGATGCTTGCTGTGTTTTTCCTCTCTTCTCCCTCCTTCGACTTGTGTTGACAAGTCCTTCTCCTTTTTCTACTCCTTTCTGTCCCTTCAGAAATAAGAGTGTTCTTAAGACCATAGTCCCTTTTCGGTTTAATGTCTCTTCGGAATTAAGAATGGTCTTAAAAACATAGTCCCTTCGATAATTTAAGTCCCTTCGGAATAAAGAGTACTATTAAGATCATAGTCCCCTTTTTGAATAATAATGTCCCGTCGGAATTAAGAATGACCTTAACGGTATATAAATATTCTTTCAATATTTTAATTGAGAAATTAAAGTTAGAATGGTGGTAACACCATATATGAGTGGTCTTAGCACCATAACAGAGTGGTAACAATACCATATTAAAGTGATTTCAGTATTAAAGAGTGGTCTTAGTACCATATTTGAAGGTGTAAATCTCGAACGGTTTTCTACAGTGCAGTAGTTAACCGCACAGTTGTAGCTGGGCTTGTTTTATCTTGGAGGCGGCGTGGTTGATAGTCTGTCTTGCACAATTTGGGCAGTGCCACGAAACGTCTTAAAGAGAGCGACCTGGTCGTGACTCAACCTAGTAACAACTTTGGTAGATAATAGAATTTTGCAATCCAAATACAACAGTTTGGAAATCCAAAAACAACATGTACTCAGCACAAGTACATAAAGATTCAATGAAAATGTTGCACCTGTCCTAGTTTGAATCCAATTATAGAAATGTAGCTCTGTTAAATCTCTTAAGAAAAAGTTTTGTTCTCATCTATTGTGGTTCTACACAGTTTGAAGGATTAATCTTTTCAATTACACGCAAAGAATATCCAAGTCATAATAAAAAAGAAAATGTTACACTTGTAAAAAAAAAGGGCATGCATTACGTTTGAGTTCAGAATTATAACCTTTTAAAGAAGAGTTTCAACCATTTTATTTTTCTGTTTTGATGTAAATCAAATATTTTCTTCACATAATTGTAGAGCTTATCCCTCTAGCCAAGTGATATCACAAAGGGATTTTAAAATCAACTCTCAAATTTTAACGTTGCTCCATTTTCATTTAGATTTGAACTCATAACTCTAATTAAATTGAAAGACAGCCGAACCATGTCATTTAGAGGTTCTTGGGTTTTTTTCCGAAGGAAAACACTCTTGGGTTTTATTTTTCTTTTGATTTCTTTATGTGATTATAAAACCCTGGAGCATAATTAACAAAGAAGGTCGAGACTTAAATACATTTTAGGCTTAAATGTTCGATTGGTCCCTTAACTTGATTTTAGGTATCGGTTTGGTTCCATAAGTAATAAAAAGTCTGTTAAGGTCTCTTAACTTTATTTAAAGTATCGGTTTGGTCCTTTCTGTTAATTTAATTCAAAAAAAACATTAAATTTTGGTCCTTTAACTTATTTAATTAGTATTAATTTGGTCCCTAAACTTAATGTTTTTTTGAATTAAATTAACAGAAAGGACCAAACCGATACTTTAAATAAAGATAAGGGAGCTAAACGAACATTTTATTACTTATGAAACCAAACCGATACTTGAAATTAAGTTAAGGGACCAATTGAAACCTACATTTTAACCTATATTGTATTTTTCTTATTTGCACACATTTCCAGAATCGCTCATGTGAAAACTCTAACCAACAGGTACAATATGTCCAACATAACTATCTTAACACATGTGCAATAAGAAAATATTAATTGATTATTTAGAATGAATCACGAGTGAGAAAGTTCATTGGTCATTTTCCTTGATAATATATGGAATTTTTTTTACGGTCACCACTTGTATTCTTGTAACAAGAAGGCTAGAGAAGGACATGTCTTGTGGAGAAAAAGGTTGTTTACTTTATGTTAAATTACATTTTTGGTCTCTTAATTATTTAGGTAGTATCACTTTAGTCTTTTAATTAAAATTTGATTTATTTTGGTCCCTTAACTTCTCTCTGATACACATTTTGATCTTTTTCGTTAGTTTTAATTTGAAAACGTTAGGTTTTCTTCATCTTCTTCTCCTCTTTTTCATCTGTATATCATCTCCATCAACCTTCAACAACAAGAATCCTAGAAAAATTCTAGAAGAAAATGAAGAAAACCTAACGTTTTTGAATTAAAACTAATGGAAATGACCAAAATGTGTAACGGAGAGAAGTTAAGGAACCAAAATAAATCGAATTTTAATTAAGGGACCAAAGCGATACTACATAAATAGTTAAGGGACCAAATATACAATTTAGCATTTACTTTATTACTTCACGGTATTTAATAGTTAACTCTGGATTGTAAAATTACATAAATACATCAATCTGTGTAAAATAATTGATTTTTTTTTATGATAAATGTTAGTAGTTGGTTTGTTAGATTAATTTTTTTTTGCAAGAATTTAAACATAAGACCTTTAACTCATTTTCATAAAGCCTAAGTCTGACTTGCGGCCTGTCATAGGCCTACTTTTTAGGTCTGAGTCTGACCTTATGAAAGCCTGATACGACCTGCTAGCCTATTTACAAGCATATATCTTATGAACATCTTTTTTTTTGTTGGTGATATCTTATGAACATCTTTAAATAAGCAATATGATTTAAGTTTAAATGGATTAGTGAATTGGCAGTTCAATTAAATTAAACTCTCTTTTGATAATCAACACGAGTTTTAGGGAATTCGATTATATATTGTATCATATTTCTATTCTAGTTTATAATAATACATTTTTTTTGAAAGAATAATAATAATACATTTATATATTCAAAAAATTAATGTATACTAATAAAGCTTAAATTATTGAAATTTTTTACAAATTTACATTCTAATTCAAAGTACAAAATATAATATAATAATAAATAATATTATTCATATTACTTAAATAGGCCGACCTAATAGGCTTAAGAGGTTTTTCGAGAGGCTTGTGGCCTTAGCTTTTAAGTTAAATAGGCTTAAAAAAAAGCCTAAACCTTCTCTATCTAAGAAAAAAGTCTAGCCTGACCTAGTCTGTCTCAGGCTAAGCCGTAGGCTGACCTGACCTATTCTCTCCCTACCCGTGCCACCACTTGTATTCTTGTAACAAGAAGGCTAGAGAAAAGGTGGTTTAATTTACTGCACGGTATTTAATGTTCGCTCTAGATTGTGTGGCTCGTGGCTTTTTGGACCCCAATCCACACTGTTTAAGAGCGCAAGAAGACAAGAGTTGGAGATTTAAGTACATTGGTGGTTTTGGTGTAACGTCCAGAATCACAAATAAGATATTGTGGGCTGTCACATTAAGCTGAATCTTATAAAACTATGCAAAAAAGAAAAATGCTGAAAAAACTGGTAATCAAGAATACCACTTTGTGTCGGGGAGGTAGGAAGAAAACTGCCGCGGTTTTCTCACACCACCACCTACGTATTCATTTTCAACCACATTATAAGTTTTGTCCTTTGTGCTCCTTGTACGTGGCTGCTTAAGTTTTGTCACTTTCTCTCCCAAGTTTGATATCTATAATCTAATTCTATATATACGTACTGTAATCTGTATTTTCCACATGATCTTTTGATAGCTACGGATGAATAATAATTTACATTCTTTTTGCCAATACTTGAGAAGTTATAAAATGATTAACAATTTCGACTTGGTAAGTTATAAAATGATAGAAGTCATAATCATAATAATGATAATAATATCCTTTGGTTAAAGGACATTGTTTAAGCTTACAAAAATAAGTTTCATGAAAAGCTGTATTTTAATCACATTAACAAGTGATATATTTGATTTTTGACTTAAATATTACACTGATCCTTGCAAATATGTCTCGTTTGAGTTTTGGTCCTTGTGAAATTATTTTTTGAAATCCTTCCTCGCAAATTTTTGTCTTTTAAAAATACCCCTGGGCCTATAGAAGCTGCAAGATGGCACTATGGAGTTGATGTGTCGCACAGTGACTAGGCATAAGTGCCATGTGGCAAGTGAATTGGCATTTATTATTTAAAAATTGATTTTTAAATTTGAAAAATGTATTTTCTGTTTTTAAAATTTTTAAAAAATATGGAAATTAATTTTCCAAAATTTTAAAAAATCAAAAGATACTTTTGAAATAATTTTTTCCAACAATTTTAAATGTAAATTTTCAAAAATTTAAATTTGATTTTTTTTTTTGTAAATTACGAAAATTAAATTCCATATTTTTTTAGAAAAAATATTTTTAATTTAAAAAACAAAAGTTTTTTTTCCTTCTAATTTTTGGAAAATAAATTTTATTTCTTGATTTTTTTAATTCTGAATTTTTTTTTCTAGATTTTTGAAAATATATTTTTAATTTGTTTAAAAAATTAATTACTTTTTTTTTTTTAATTTTGAGAGAAAAATATGAAGATAAACTTCCTAATTTTTTTAAAATTTTAAAAAAAATGTTATGTAACTTTTTGTTTTTATTAATTTATTAAT
>Ga0228711_1006507_pt1 | contig 17315 bp, 9 predicted proteins | sample MedpolnodulmetaG_2_FD_177996 | JGI IMG/M metagenome (GOLD analysis project Ga0228711, IMG submission 177996) | Root nodule microbial communities from Medicago polymorpha collected in Santa Monica, California, United States - brown nodules | ecosystem: Host-associated > Plants > Roots > Nodule...
TTTTATAAATATTTATTTTTTTTTAAAAAAATTTTTTAAGTTTTTTTTTTTTTTTTTTTTTTTTTTATTTCATTTTGGAGTCGTAATTAATTGATCCCTCTATATTCGGTAACACGCGTGGCAACAAATAAGAACACATACAATACAAAGTAAAGTTGCCCTACACATCATGGAATCGAGAGGGCTAAAGAACACATGCATTGTTTATACAAAATAATTGGTGAATAGCTTAATTTGTATACAAAATTTAGTTAGGCATACTACTACTACAGCTACCGGTAATAATGGAACTGGAAAGTTTGTGAATGCAGCTAGTACAAGAGAATTGTGGAGTTCATTAGATCTGGCCAACAAAAAAATTGACTATGTCATTGTTTGGGAGAGAAATATGGATGGGAAAAGGGATCTTTTAAGGTACAGATCCTCTCATGCATTTTCTTTCATGTTGCTCAATATGTTTTAATAAGAATAACTTGTTAGTGCTACGTACCACATGCGGTCAAGAGTGTTTGAATGACCATGATCTGCGTTGGACCATCTAGCCACTAACGAAAGAGGATTTATTCATATCCAATTTTATGTTTTGTACAAAAAACAATATCGTTTTTGATCATGAAAAAAAAAACAATTTATTTTTAAAACAAAGAGATCTCAAATTAAAATTAAAATAATATATAGATATACAACACTATACATTAATCGATGTGGTTACTTCAAAAGGACGTACTATTTCACAATAGGTTTCCAGCCATGAGATTATTGAAAAAATTGCATAAGCCATCTTAATTTCTTTGCATGAGTGCGTGATTATAATTTTGTCTTCCATATTATTCTCCCTCTAATTTCTTTCTTCTCTTTTGCATTTATATCAGAGTCATGATCTACCAATGCACTTATAATTTGAATAGAATTTTATTTATTAATGTAACAATAAAATAATCGATGTATAGTCTATAGATATATATAGCAAGTGACGTATCATATGTATCACCACAAAAAATAGTCAACATTTCATCTTTTTAGGACATACATACCTAACTGTCTGCCTACACCTACATGCATTTCCACTAACGGCATTGGGTGCCACAAAGTCCATATCCTTATAAGAACCCTAAAATATTCATTTGATCATATCATTACGTATTTGATTTGGAGTTTTAATACACTAATTAATCTAATTAAACTTGACAGCTCAGCAAACCAATCTAGGACCTACATTTTGCTTTTAAGAAAATCTTCACTACCCACATGTAGGAAGTAGTTCACAACACTTTCATCTTGGATTAGCATTACAATTGTATATCAAATCAAATCAAATAAACATTTAAATGTAAGTGTCAAAACCATATAAAATCAAAGTCATAAGATAAAAACCTAACCACCAAGAAGAAGTCACAATCTTAAGATTAATTATATGGGTCCCTTCACTTTTCTTTGTTTTCTTTCGCATTACTTTATTTTTTCTCTGAAATGCTATATGTAGCGAATATTTACTTTAGGAAATTTCACAAGCTTGTGTTTTGTGAGTTAAAAAGGAAACCCTATGTCACAGTAGTTCGCTACAATTTCCTTCACTGGATATAACATTTTCTTTGTTTTCTTCTATATTTAAAAGTTAAAACTCTAGAATATTGGTGTGAAATGAACAATTTCGAAATATAAATGACGAAAACAATTTTTTTTAAAGAATTTTAAAAGATTGATAAAGATCCTAATAGAATAATTGTTGTGACTTTCTTATTATATAAAAAGTGTATATATACAAAAGTGTAGAGTCATAGAAGGGTGTCCAAAACCAAATCAACCCAATAGAAAAATCGCAAACTGAATCACCCAAACTGAAAAATTGTAGTAAAATAAGTTGTAAAATTATTTTCACAGAATAATCAACATATGCATATAAATTATCAATCAAATATAAGTAAAAGAGAGAGATCAATAAACTTATATGTCCTTATTATTGTTGTATAACTATGTGACTGACACTACTAGAAAAATCTACATTATCGACAGAATTTAGAGACATAACATTTTCTATCTCAAATAGAGGCGGTATTGAGACGAATTTTAGTTGCCAGAGACGAAAAATATAATTTTGAAACTTAGAGATAGAATTTAGAGACAGACGGCGCCGTGTCAAATTGATTTCGTCTCTACATCCGTCACTAATTGGTCAAAAGGTGGTCAAAATCATCGCAAACAAATCCCGTCTCTAGTTCCGTCTCCAAGTTAAAAATATTTTCAAATTAAATCTAAGGATCCAAAATTTTCATGCACACAAAAGTTCCCTCCAATCCTAAATTTCCCCTCTAGATCTTCCAAATTAATTTTCAAGCATGCAAACTCCTTCCATCGAAAATTCCCCCCATCTAAAACAGATTTCAGAATCATCTTTCAAAGAGACCCAAATCAAAATTCATTGTTGATTATTGTTTCCTCCCACTTTGTTACGAAACCACAATTTCTCCATAGTTTTCATATTTTAAACCTCTTTTTTCTTTAGATTCAATTTTGTAGTCTCGCCTTTGAGGTCCCCTCTCTCTCACAAGCTCGCTCAAGTAGATATACTCTCACATGCTTCGATTTGTTTCAGATTCAATTTTGTTTCTGCTCTTCATTCGTGTCTGAGGTCTTCTCCATCTCAATCTCACTAAAGTGCTATTTAAAAAGATGAGGTTAGTTAGATATGTGTTTTACATTAATGACTGAAGAACATACAAGTGAAGTAAATCTTATCTAACTATTGTTACACTTAAAGTTATCTACTACATATTGTAACCTTTGAAGATATTGTTGATGAAATCTTCAATGAAAACAACTAAAAGGTAAAAACCAAGACAAAAGTGTTGAGTGTGACATTCTACTGATAGATATAGAACAAACAAAGTTTAATATTTGGAAAATTGTTTAATTATTTTGATTGCAAACAAGACAAAAACAATAATAATTGTTTAGAGATGGTAAACTTTAAAAACGATATTATTTTTTTGAGACGAAATATTTGATCCGTCTCTGTAGAGACGAAATTCAATTATTTAGAGACGGAAATTATTGGTGTTTATAGAGACGGAATTAAAGATTGATGTTGGATAGAGACGGGCAAATTCCGTCTCTAATTAGCGACGACCGATAAATTCCGTTTCTAACCCCCTTAGCAACGATGAATTTCACAACAGACAGAATTCGTCTCAAGTTCCGTCTCTAACATGTTTAGCGACAGATATTTCATTTTTTCAACAGACATTTCTCCCGTATCTATTTTCAACTTTTCTAATAGTGTGATATAACTCTATAAACATCCTCCACCAACAACTCGTATGTAACTTGCAAAATAATTAACCGTTATATAACTTGAAACGTGACGAAGTTACTGTCCTTAAGGATTTATCCGTGTCACAAGTGGATATCCTCTTAAAATACAACAGGTTCCTATATATCTGATATGAATCATATCAAAGGTGACAAAACAATTTGAATCTGATAAACACATAAATGTTACCCAAGAACTTGTTGTATTGGATGAGAGAAAATGATTTTTTAAGAATATGTGTGTCACTGAGTGTGTATTTTCAGAGAAAAATAATAATTAATGAAAGAAATATGTATTCGTGAGTAGTATATATTCCATATATATAGCAAATAAAATGCATGACAATGTATAATATATGCAGGGGCAGAGTTTGAACCTCGACACCTCACTTCTATGCATTTAAAATGTGTGAACTCCACCTACTAGCCTACTTAAAAAAAGAAAGTATAATGGTTTTCTCCATGAAACAATTAGTCAGCATAATAATGCAATTTTCCAACGAGAAAAATGTGAAGTTCTTTGTTGCATTTAACCAAAGTACATATTTAAAAAAAAAACAAAGTACTTCACAAAATAAAATATGCAGACCTTTTGAAATATACAAAAATCACAACACAAATTGCAAAAACTGTATTTGGTTCGGATGTATTCAAATCATTTTTTAACTCAACTACACGGTTTGGTTCAATTTTGCAGTATTTATTTTACCAATCGAGTCAAATAGAACCAAACCGTAACATAAAAGAAACACTAATTAAACTTTTGTCCTCCAACCTAGTACTCATAGAAATTTAATGATTTTTTTTTATAGAATGACATGTTTTTTTTTACTCATACATGTTTTTTTCTCTTGTTAAGTTTATTATATGCTTTTGATTTAAAAAATGTATTTATGTGCTATTTAATTCTCTTTGCACTTTTGCATATATACTTGAAAATTACCTTACCGGTTTCCCCTTTGCCGGATAAGAAAATTTGGAAACACGCTCCTGATGGTGTTCTTACCTCTAAGCTAGCACACTTGTTCATGAGCCCTCCTCTTGCAAGACTTGATTGGCTGGCTGTTATTTGGCGCTCTTGCATTCCCCCATCGCACTCGTTTGTTTTTTGGCGTTTGATGTTGTCCAAGCTTCCGACAGATGAGAATCTAAGGCTCCGGGGCTGCACCTTAGTGTCTGTTTGTGTTCTCTGTTTTCGAGAGGCAGAAACTTCGTCCCATCTGTTTCTCCACTGTGAATTTGCAACAATCATTTGGAAATGGCTGAGTGTTAAATTACGGTGCATTATTTCCTTGGCCTCTTACTCGTCAATCCTTGATTGCATACCGCGGCCTTGCAGCTCCCAACTTCTTGATGTGTTCGCTGCTGCTCTTGTGCATACGGTCCACACAATTTGGTTGGCTAGGAATGCGATTCACTTCAGCCACACAAATGTTTCCATTCACGCTTCCATGGCCAAATATCGTCCCTTATTGCTTTGTCTGGTGCTAACTCCAAAGGCAATTGTTTAGCTACGGATGGGGCTGTTTTAAATAATTTTTTGATCTCTCCTTCTTACAGGCGTGTTAAAGAGATTATGTCCGTGATTTGGAAGCCTCCAACCATCACCTGGGTTAAGGCGAACACTGATGGTTCTGTTCTTAATCTTAATTCTTCATGTGGGGGAATTTTCAAAGACTTTCGTGGTACTTATTTGGGTAGTTTTGCTTGTAATATCGGTTATGGAAATGTTTTTGAGGCCGAGCTTGTAGGTCTGATATGTGCTATGGAGTATGCGGCTTCGCACAATGGGTATAGGTTGTGGCTTGAGACTGATTCTTCTACTGCGGTACAGGCTTTCCACAATCACTCTATCATTCCTTTGCGTTTACGGAATAGATGGCATAATTGCATGCAGCTTGACCTGATGGTGATTTGTTCATACATCTATAGGGAAGGTGATTGTTGTGCAGACACTATGGCTGCATTGGGGAAAACTGTGACTTCCAATACCTGGTTCCAGACTATGCCGGCTTCTCTTTCGATAGATTTTGCTAGAGACAGAAATGGGCTGCCTAACTATAGATTTTCGTAGTCATTTCTTGTCAGCTTGTTCTGCTTTCTTTTTTATTTCGGCTTTGAGGGTTTTGGCCTAGTCCCCCCTCTTTTGTACATTTTTTCCATTTTTTATTAATATTATTTATTAGGTTGGCGGTAGAGGATGGGTGTTCTGTGGGGTGCCAACCTAGTTGGGATGCTTCAGCTACACCTTGATGCCTAACCTTCCTATTGGCCTATCAAAAAAAAAATATATACTTATGTTTTTTTGAAGGATCATATATACTTTTAGTTTAAAAGTCAACCGAACCCAATCAAACCACATGCTTTTATTATCTTATAGTCCATATAACTTTTAACTTAAATACCAAACCACACAACGAACACCCCTAGAGTCTTGGTCGACACTTCAAAATAATAGCTATTCAATATACACAAATGTAAAAATAAATACAAAAGATATTAATAATGATACAATGAATAATTCATATTCTAATACATCCCCATAGTCGAAACTGGAGATTAATGAATGTTGAGACTATCTTTGAAATCATCAAATAACTGTAGCGGAAGGTCCTTTGTAAAAATGTCAACTATTTGGTAACATGAAGGAACATGCAGAACACATACTTGAACTTGAGCAACCTTTTTAAGCACAAAGTGAATATCCATCTCAATGTGTTTCGTGCATTAGTGTTGAATATGATTACCTGATAATTAAACAACACCAACATTATCACAATAGACTAGAGTGACTTTCGTGACCAGACAATGGAGTTCGAAGAGTAACTTTCAATGCCAACAAGATTCAGAAACAACATTAGCAACACTACGATATTCTTCTCCAGCTCTAGAACAAGATAAAGTTTGATGTCACTTTGTAGACCGAGAAATTAAAATTTTCCAAGATAAACACAATAATCAAACATGGGTCTTCTAGTGTCCATACATCCTCCCAGGTTAGCATTAGTATATGTGGTAAACATCAGTATATGTGGTGAGTCTATTAACCGAGGATGGTGAGATATGCAAACCGTGAGTAATTGTACCCATAATGTACCGAATAGTTTGCTTTAAGGAAGTCATATGTTGTGTTCTTGGGTTATTCATAAAAAGACAAACAAGTTGAACCACATAAGATGTATCAGGTCTTGTTAAGGTTAAATATTGCAATGTTATGACAAGACTTCGATATTCAAAGGGATCATGATATGGGTTGCCTGAGAGTCCACTAAGTTTTTCTTTTCTGACCACTCGAGTAGAAATTGGTTTGTAAGAGGACACGAAATCCTACTCAATTATTTCTTCGGCATACTTATGTTGGGAGAAAAAAAATGCAACTTGAATGTCTTGTAACTGAGATATCATGAAAGTTACTTAGAGGACCCAAATATTTCATGGCAAATTCATAATTTAGTTTAAACATGATAGAGCGAAGAAGGGTATCTGATGAAGCGTTAAGAATGATAGCATCAACATAAAGAAGAATGTAGGCTACGTCATTGCTACTATGATAAATGAATAATGAATGATCACAAACACTATAAGAAAAACCTAATGTAGAAACAAATTCAATAAAACGTTGGTACCAAGAACAAGGTGATTGTTTAATACCATACAAAGACTTCCTCATCAAGCACACATAATTAGATTGTTGAAGATCACGAAACCGAGAGATTGGTACATGTATACAATTTCACTGATATTTCTAATTAAGAAGGAATTTTTTTACATCTAATTGATAGAGACACCATGATTTTGAAATAGAAATGCTTAGAATTGTTCGTGCAGTCGTTGGTTTAACTAATGGACTGAAAGCTTCACCAGAATCTACACCAGTATGATGATTAGAGCCATTTCCCACTAACCGAGATTTGTATCTCTCAAAGGAACCATATGATTTCTTCTTATGTCTGAAACCTATAAACTTGGAATAAATATTAGCATTAGCGGGATGTGGCCTAAATCACATGTCATATTTTCAATCAGAGCATCATATTCGTCTTTGATAACCATTTCCCAGTTATGATCCTATAATTCATTAATGGGATTGGTGGAAAAAGATAAATTATGGTATGATTAGATGCATGAAAATTAAAAAGTTGGTGCAGTTTAAAGATGTCATGTTTTGTTCATGTGGTTATTTAAGGAGAGAGTGGAGGATTAGTTAGAGAATTGATAGGTGTAGGTATGTGAGGGGTAGAAGGCGCGTTAAATGTGAGGATGGGTTGGAGACTGGTGTTGTTTGTAGTATTAATTGACTTTTGTTGTGGTATAGGTGATGTCAGTTGAGGTGTAGCCGTAGTGTCGAGAGAGGTTTGATTGGCTAGCGTTGGTTGAGGTGTAGTCGTTGTGGTGGAGGTATGGTTGTTATTAGGATGTTGTAATGTAGGGTAAAATTGTGAGTATGGAAAAGGTGTATCAGTTGTATCGAAAAAATCATAGTGTGAACACCCAAGAGCATAAGAAGTAGAGAATGGAAAAGTATTTTCATCAAAAACACAATGGCTAGAAATGACGATTTCACAACTTGACAACTCAAAAGACTTAATTTGTTCTCGTGTTTTCCTTAATTTGTCCCATCTCACTACAATATTTTTTCAAACACGCAATGAGCATATCTCAAATTGAAAAAGGGCAACATTAAATGCATACTATAAAATGCTTATTGGTTTGATCTTTATTTCATACTTTCAGATTGAAGGAGAAGGTGCACGTTTTGTACTAATAAAATCACAACACTATACACATACACAAATAAAAAAAAAATATAATAGTAAAGAAATGAATCAATAACATAACCAAAAAAACAATAACAGAGATACATAAAAAGGAAAAACTTATTCTGATAGATATTTCATTTTTCCCTAACATATCAAACTATTTTTAATCGATGGAAAGATCAGAGGACTTAAAAGTGTAGTGGCTACAAGAGGGTGAAGACGAAGTGGATTTGTAGATCGAAACTATTAAATCTCAAATAGTAAAAATCCATTGCAATTTATTGAAGGATTGAAAAAAATTAAGGAAATAGATTAGAGGAAAGATAACTGCAAAACTAAAGAATTGTATTATGAAATCTCTAAGTGTAAGATCGCAGAAAATCAAGTAGGAATCATAAAACAATGGCGAAAGTTAAGTGAAGATAGAAAGAGAGAGCCAAGTATAAGAAAGTGGGGGAAATGAGTTATTTCAGAATAGAGATTGTGAGATTCTCTGATCGATGGAGATGAGTGAAAGAAAATAAATGAGGGATAGAGATTTTGATTTGAGAGAGAGAGAGAGAGAGAGAGAGAGTGTGTGTGTGAGTGTGAGATGAGATTGAGATTTTATGGGAAAATATAAGAAAACCAAAATACGACGTGCGGCAACATGTAAATTAGGGCTGGACATCGCTCGGGTGCAGGCGGTTTTCTGGTGAAAAACCTCAATCCGCAGAAAACCACGGCTGAGAACATCCCACCCAACTCCGCCCACCTGTGACATTGGTTTCAGCGGTTATCACTTAAGGCGGTTTTCGGTTGGGGCGGGTGGTTTGTCACAGTTTGACATCAACAAAAAACTGTTTAATAAGATTCATGATTCGACAAAAAAAAAAATTGTTGAGTGTGGTGGTCTTTTGAATGAAACTCAAAGTACAATGTTTCAAAGAGAGAGTAACTTTAATATGTCAGGTTGAAAATCACATCTACAAGCTTATGTTTATATTTTACTAGATTTCAAATTCAATCATCAATTTTCAGATTCAAAACAAAAGAATGATGAAGATGGAGATTTTGAGATCAATTGATTTAGGTGTAGATTATGATGTAAAAGAAGGATGAAAGAAGTGTAGGTTGAGAATAGTTTGGATGTGTAGAAGCAGATGCAAAACAAGGTCAATGATGAAGATAATGGATGAAGATGAAGATTCTGGAACTCAAATTATTGAGTCTGAAGAGGAACAAGCAAAGCACACACACACACACACATAGAGAGAGAGAGAGAGAGAGAGAGAGAGAGAGAGAGAGAGAGAGAGAGAGAGAGAGAACTGAGAGGCGGCTAGGGTTTTGTCATATGTTGAGTGAAATAATTGGTCTTGGCAAATTGGATCAGATATTGGGCCTTTTAACAAGTTTAAATGCGGTTGAGTTTGGTTTTCGTTGGGTTGGATTGACCCAACCGAAACTGACCAACACTACCCAAACAAACCCGATTCTCTCAAACCGTTAGACCTGTTTAAACCGATTGGACCGCCCGTTGCCAAACATGCCAGACGGTTCGGCCGGATTGAGCCAGTAAGCTAATATGTTGCCTATCCGTAATGTAAATACAACAATGGTAAAATCAAATGTTTCATAGAAAAAGATTCGTTTAGATTATAAGATGACAACTCACCCTTTATTTTCATTGGATATAACAATCATCCTTTCTTCTTATTGGCCATGACAAATCACCTATCATCTCATTGGATTTGACAATTTATCCCTTCTTCTCATTGGCCACACCACGTCATATCTTCATCTCTGTTGCACAAGATTGATTCTATAAACTCTCTCTCTCTCTCTCTCTCTCGGTCTCTCTCTCTCTCTCTCTCTCTCTCTCCACTTTCATCATCACTATCTCTATCTTTGTTGATGAAAAAAATCCTAAATTTTTCACTCTCTTCCAATTTCTTTTGACTCTAAAGGTAAGGTATTTATACCATTTTTTTTTGTCCTTTCTTCATCTATAATTTGTCTCTAATATTAAAGTTTGATCTTTTGAAGATTCAAATCTAAATCATTATGAAAATTATTTGTGGGTCCGTAGATCTTCGTGCTTGAGAATGTGCAAGCAAGAAAAACGCGTAAGGTAAGAGCTTTTTTCCCACATCATTAATAGTGTTGTAAAAGGGTAATAAAAGTCTCTTGTCCATTAAAAATTTACAAAACTATTTATTTTGACTATGGTATTATTTTATGCATAAACCCTATGAGTAACAAGAATTTGTTTGCTTTAAGGTTCATGTTGCTTGAGTTTTTTTTTTCTTTTTCTGTATGGTGTATTAAGTATCTTGTGACGATGTTGTTAAGGTATATGTGATTCTGTTGGCATAAGTCTAAGGTTTTGAAATAATTGTTTCATCTCAAATTTATGTATGTGGTCAAGTGAGTGGTCCAATTCTCTATTGATCCAGCCATTGTTTTAATTAATTAATGAATAATTATTCGAGTGCTTTGGTCAAACTTAAAAAATTCCACTACCAAAAAAAACTTAAAAAATTCCGTATAATTATGTTGATGATGAGTATGGCATGATGAAATGAATGGTGCATTAAATAATATAAACATGGAGAACAAAATCCTTCATATCCAAATGTCAAAATAATGAATAATATTTATCTATTGGAATTGCAAAGTGTTTAATAACCAGAAATTTGATATTCTGAGCCTACCTTATCTCTTTTGACAAAGCAAAATAACCAATCCAATGCATGCCACATTATGGACAGATTGAAATACAAACCATTAGTTCTCCATAATAGAGACAATTAAGAGTAAATGCTAAGAAGAAAGAACACGGGTTTTTTCTAACTGCAACATAAAAGGACAGCTATATTAATACATGTGTTACGACTTATGACTATTATAAGAATAGGAAGGTATCACATCATCACGAATGGAAGGTATATAACCCTTCTAAAAGGATAATTTATTTATTTTCCTAAAAGGATAAAATGAAGAACAGATTCGTAGGCATTGATCATTTTTTTTTTCTTCCAAAACTAGTTTAATATATTTTCGTTTTAACCAAAATACATAGGGCACGGACCCTATATTTTTTGGTATTAAAATGTAGTTAAAATTGGATCAAGTTAAAGAATTTCAATTGAAAATACAGGCCACATATAAAAATACATTGCACTTGCACCCTAAAGTTCACATCACAAATTAATAGCATGCTAGTATTGACTTCGATACTAAACTAACTAGGGGCGGTTTTACCACCCAGCTAGTTTGGGCACAGGCGGATCACTTAGGAGACCTATAGAAGTCACTGCAGGTATGCAACCCCCATAATTTATCAAATGTTACATCCATGTTGCAGTGGATAGGTGCACTTCCTAACCCCAGAAGGCGTGGGTTTGATCCATGTTACTCTCTCTTTTTTATTTTATATTGTATTAATAATATTTTTATTCAAAAAATGAGGACCTGCAGGGACTTGAACCACCGTTCTCTATGTTAGATTCAACAAAATAAACCACTGCACCGGTCCACAATTTTGCAAGTATCTTAAAATTGTTTAATATATATTCTGAAAATATTTGGCAAAATATTTTGCTCAGACTCTACAAAAATTCTGGCTCCGCCACTAAAACTAACATAGTCCCAACAAGCAATTTTGTAACTGCTTCGGTAGATTTCATACAAAATAATCAGCCACAATTTAAATTACAATTAACAATAAAATGAAATGATACTGTTATAATAGTCCCAAGTCCCCAACATTCAAATAAAAAAGGAAGAAGGTTTATATATGCGGTTTGATTTGGTTTTAAAAATAACCATCCGAAATTTGATTCGAATGGTTTTCACAGCTGATTTCTAATAGCATTTAATAATACTTCCTCCGGTCCTAAATATAAGAAAAAAAATGACTTTTTAGATTAATTGAGTAACTGATGTATCTTGTCTATAATATAGACCAAATACATCATTTATACAATGAATCAAAAAAGTTAAATGTTTCTTATAAATAGGACCGGAGGGAGTAAGTTTTAATTAACACTTATAAATTTTTGTTCAATATCTGCGTACAAATAAACCAGGACCATTTGATTCGATCAACCTCTTCAAAACAATAAACACCTTCTCGATTTTATAAGTAGGTAAACCAAATAGTAAATGAAAAATGCTAACACATGTTAATATAAAAAAAATATTTGTTTTAGAGAAATGCTAGCAACACGCATTCTAACACACACTTTTCAACACACTCTCTTTGATTGGTTTAAATTCACATGGGACCCACCAAATTTATATGGGACCCACATGATTTGGTGGAACTCATGTGAATTTTAACCAATTAAAGAGAGTGTGTTGAAAAATGTGTGTTGCTAGCGTTCCTCTTTGTTTTATATGAAGTCTTTAACATGGGTCCTCTCTTTTAAAACATATATTAACATGACCCATAGTTGACAAACTGTATTCTAAAAGAGGGAATTGGTGTCCTACAATGGTTGTTGTAATCAATTGTCAGGCGACAATTTTTTTTCGAACAATTTTCTATGGTCTCTATATGGCCTTTATCCATTTAAGCGTCGGCATTTTTTTTCAATCTTTTTCTCCTTTGTGTGCGTATGGTATCCCTTGTAGCTAACTTTGACTAAAATAGATAAGGTATATGTGTTAGTACTGCTTAGAAGCTAAACTGCTGCAAGTGTCTATTTCGTTGATTAATGGTATATTTGACATTTGGATAAATGAACATGTTCTTCTATATCATAAATTCAACAAAATTAAGTTTTTTCTTGGATAAATGAACAATGTTCTTCTTTGATTAATGCTTTTTTTTATAGGTAGGCCAATCTATCAAATCATGAAGCTCAACATCATTAGTTCTTCACACCTTTTATCAAAGGTTGAAGATGATACACAATTAAAATCATACAAAACTAAACCACAAGTCATAATATACACCCACTAAAAAATGGAAGCCTACTAAAATTCTTGCGCATAGTAAAGATGTTATACACGGTGTCAAGACAAATGTAATGTTAAGAACGATGTCAAGATTTTATGATAACACAATCAATCAAACAATATAAATGGACAAGAAATAAAGAGACATAAGTTATTTGTTGACCCAGTTCGGTGCAACTTCACCTACTTCTGGGCTATCAAGCCAAGAAGAAAATTCACTAAGTAGTATCAATTCAAAGCATACATAAAAACCCTCGGTCTACTAGCTTCTCACTTAATCACTACATGTGCAATTTCTACCTATGACTCTCCTAGTCTAAGATATGAGAACCTCCGCTCACTTCCTCTTAATCACAGATCCAGTGATCGTCCTTAAAGTAGTAACAAAAATGGAGACACTCTCCTAATCCTAATAATCAACTCGTGCTTACAAGCTTTGAGTGATTTCTAAGATTTACAACTCAACTACAAAATCCAACTCTATGCATCAACGTGATACAAGAGTGGCTCACAAATAACAAAGAACAGACTAAAATCCTAAATGACACTTTTGTAAATGACGACTTCAGTAGTCAATTAGGTCTTGAGTCTTCCTTTATATAGCCTGATTGCATAATGGGCTTGATGCACAAAACCGGCTAAACATCAGCTGAATCACGAGATTTCAGCACAAATATTTTGAAGCAAATCCGATGTTTTCTTAAATGTTGCAACAACATTCTTAAGGACTAAGCTAAGTATAAAATGTCTATCTTTGCTTCTAGAAACACGCTTCTTGGTCAACTCTTTACGTGAGTTAAATCTTCAGAGAGTATTTAGGAAATCTTCACATTTAAAATAAATCCCCAAGTAAGCGGAACAAGACACGTTATGATGTCGTACCAATATGTTAAGACATCTTGCTAGAACTATTGTTTTAACAAAATGTAGCCAATACATGTCTACAAACCCATCACCTACCTATAAAGTCTATTTATATTCATGCTAAAGATTAAAATTGCATTAATCTAGTACTTGAAAAATAGCACTGATGTGACTTTAGTGGATGATCTTTATTTTTCTGAACGCTTTATTGTATTGTGTTGATTTGTTTTCTAGGTCAGTTGTAGCCTAGTAACATTGCAACATACTATCACTGAAGAAATTATTGGATTGAGTCACGATCATGTTGCTCTCTTTAAAACGTTTCACGACACTATCAAAAGTTGTGTAAGACGGACTATCAACTGCACCGTCTCCAGGATAAAACAACCCAGTACAAATTATATGATTACCTACTTCACCGTAGATAATCGATCAAGAATTAACACCCTCAATATCGTATGAATACCACTTAAAATGATACGAATATCACTCGAAACCGAAGGGACAAATAGAAAAGATGGAAAGAAAAAAGACTTGTCTGCACAAGACGAAAGGGAGAGAGAGGAAAAATATTTGAAGTTTTAGAATTCTTTTCGGTGTTTCGAAGGAATTATGCGAGCTCTCCCCTTTTATAGAGAGAATTTGCAACTGATCTAAAGAAACTTAAGAATTAATTAAGTAAACTTCGAAATTAAGCAACTCGCATACCAGTTCAAGTAACAAACAGATCGAATAAGAAGCATTTCCAAGTGTTAAATATATATATATATATATATATATATATATATATATTTTTCCCATGTCCAGCCGGACGGCATCGTCTTTGTTTTGCGTGTTCTTCTGTTCTCACTCCATTCACGAAGGATACCCTGAGGGATATTTCATTGAAAGTGATCCTCCTCTTATATAAATACTATTAATGTGTGTGTTCTATCCTATGAGTGATATTTTTTCAATTCACACAAAACTAATTCTATATAATGTGAGACTTTATGTTTACTCAACTTCCGCTCATTTGCACCAGTGTTCCAACAATTGTTGGTCTTGCACTTCTTGTATTGGCTTGCTGTTAATAATATATGATTTCTTATAAAAAAATGTGGACGAGTAATTAATGTGTACATTTTGTATATAATATTAAAAGGCAATTCCACCAATCGAAAAAATACATAATTTAGCCAACCCAACTAATGAACCACACCCCCAAAGATAATCTTTTAAGCTTTGTTTGCGAGTTTGGAGGAAAAAGAAATGGATGATTCTGGAAAAAATGAATGAATAAGTGGAAGAAATAGAGGAAAATGAAATGGGAGGGCTTTGGAGGATTAATTTTTTTTCATAATACAAAACTCTCCTGAATTGGAGAACTAAAAAATTGTTTTAGAGGAGGGTTTTGGAAGGTTTTTTGAGAGTTTAGAACTAAAAATATAATAATCATAAATATTAATTTATCATTTTCTAAAAAAACAACCCTTTCAAAAATTATGAAACATTCCTTCAAAAAAAATAAAAATTATGAAACATTTCTCCATTTTTCCTCTTATTTTCTACCTCAAAACCTCTATTTCCCTCCAAACTCCAAAAATAATCATAACGTTATATCAATCACCTCCTTTTAAGTTAAGAACAAAATCAGATAATGAGAATGACAAAAAAAATTCCACATCCCACCCCCTACAATGCCGGATTTTATCAATGTTTTTTAAATTAGTTTAGGGAGCTAACTATTCAATAGCAAATTTTTAATTATGAAATATCTTATATAACACGTAACGTTAACGTTTATTAACGGTTGACTAACAATAATGTAATAGAATAATCATTTTAATCAATAAATGACTGTTTTTGATGTACCAAAATAAAATGAGTGTTTTTGTTTGTAAAAAAATAAAAATATAATGTAATAGAATAATCTAACTAAAATATTAGCTCAAGACTTGATTATAGAGTTCAAGACTTGATAGTTGATACTTGATACAGGTTCTTTTAATTTAGGAATTTGTTTAAGAAATATCTTAAATAGTTCAAAGAATAACAAAGTAATTAAATAAAAAAATATAACAACAATTCGACAAAAATACTCACAATTCGAAATAAGGAAAAATATAGAGATGTCATGCAAAATCACATGACGACAGGCCTGGAGCTAGGAAAAGTTGAGATAACGTTAATTTTTGTGAATGTAAACCTATGAAACCCGGATACGGATACAGGTGTGGGTACGATACGATACGGGTACATAGATATGCGAATTTTTCAAAATTTAGGATACGATACGACTAAGATTCGCTAAAAATTTTATACTAAAACTTATATGTACTATGTAAAATACTTGAAGAAGATAAACATTGATTAAAAGAACTCAACACAAATTTTATCTAATGTTAATTAATTGAATCATCTCTCTCTCATTACTTTCATTCACAAGAAGTATAATTTTAAGTGTTTCATCGAGAAACAATTATAGTGATGCATATCTAAAATTGAATCATATATATCTCTTCTGAATGTTTACAACATTGTCTCACTTTTTTAATCTTCATATTTTTCTAGGATACATCTCTGTGAAATATCTTATAAGTATCCTTGTGTATCTGCAGAGTATCGTATAAGTATCCGTTAAAATATATTTTAAAATTTAAATATTTAATTCGGATACTTCGTGGGTGCGTATCCACGAGTATCCGTGGAGTATCAGTATCCGATACATATCTGATACGGACACGTCTCCGTTTTAGAGTATTTAGGCTTCATAAATGTAAACTTAATATAGATAAAGATAGAAAACCGAAACACACACTAATTAATTGCTAGAGTTGTAAAAAATGACGATAAATATGATAAGCCCAATTTCAGAATATGTGACATATTCTTTCAAAAAAAGAACGTGACATACTCTTCTCATATGGTCCAAATGATGTTTAGCCAATATAAACTTGACAAATTCTATGAATGAAAACACATATACGTAAAGTCCTCACAACCAACTATCATAACTACCAACATAAATTCTTATTCTATAACACCTTCGATTATAGGAATCTAATGATATCTTGGTATAATTTTTTTATCCTTTAAATATATTTAATTATCTCCTCCCCATGCCGCCCCCCCTCATTCTCTGGTCATTATTCTGCACTTGATCGATAGGAACACTTAGGAAAATTCAGTTAGATTCTTATGTATTCCATTCGAATAAAGTGACCCTCAACCCAACACAAATATTGACGAAAATGTGATTGGTATTTTAATCATGTCATATTTGAAGTGGGTCATTAAAGTAATTAAACAAAGAAATGAGAGGGTTTTTGCACATATGCTACTGGTTTATTTGTTTATCTTGTAATTTTGCATTTTTTGTTTTTTTTTTAATTTCTATAAATTATTGTCTTTTACGCCTGAGAGGATAATGTGCGATCTTTCATCATTCAAAATTAG
>Ga0228711_1006513_pt1 | contig 17298 bp, 8 predicted proteins | sample MedpolnodulmetaG_2_FD_177996 | JGI IMG/M metagenome (GOLD analysis project Ga0228711, IMG submission 177996) | Root nodule microbial communities from Medicago polymorpha collected in Santa Monica, California, United States - brown nodules | ecosystem: Host-associated > Plants > Roots > Nodule...
CACTCTACCCAAAAAAAAAAAAAAAAGAAATCAACCTCTAACTAATTTATTCACCGTTATATATCAATAATAAAGTGAAGATCCGATTTAGTCATTCACAATTTTTTAATTTTTAATGCGTCGGTTTAGTCCCTCAAAAAGAAATATATCCAAATTAATTCATGATATTTTAGTATTAGGGACAAGTTAATCCCTATAATACAATGCAATGAGTTAAGGGACAAATTTATCCTTTAAAAATAACATAAACTAATTTGGATTTATTTTTTGGCAAGGAGTGAAATGGTCCATGAGAAAATTGTGAAAGAGGTCTTAACTCTCCATAATACTTTGAAATTCCTCAAATTTTCACATTTATTGTCTTTTCCGGAGATGGTATAGAATTTGCGGCATATCATTTTGTAGGTTGGACTTTGATCAAGAAGATGCAAGAAGTATTTATTATATAAAAAATTTAGACCATACCAATTTTTTTTTATTTTTGAGGTAAGACCATACCAAATAATTTTTTTTTTGAGGGACCATACCAAATAATTGTTATGCGTTTTATTATATTTATTTATATCCGTGTACCAATCCATATTAGATAATCCCTTTTTTAATATTAATTAAAACTTTACAAATAGATCATCCCTTTTTTTTAATATTAAAACTTTACAAATATTTGTTGTGTTTTTTGTTATACTTTTTTTTTTACGGATGAATGAAATGATAGTGATCATTGAAAACTTACACATAAAAATTAAGAGGCAGAGTTCAAACCTTAATTTTTTTGGCCAACTTGTCTCTATCTCTATTTTAATCAATTATTATCTCATTAAAATAATTTATTTTAATCATTTATCTATCTATTATATACATTTAATAATTTAATAAAATAACAAAAACTTAAAGTCACCCCCACAAGCTACTTACGGGCAAACATAGTGAAGTTGAAGTAAATGTCACTAGAAGGGGGGTTGAATAGTGACCCTTTAAAAATTTCTCTGTTTAAAAGTTAGACTCTCAAGACTTTACTTGGAGTAAAAAGATTAGTAACACAATAAATAAATATGCAATACTAAAGTAAATGACGAGGAAAGTAAAGAGTAGAGTTTAAGAGAGATCACACAGAGAAGTTATCCTGGTTCACCCAATATAGGTTAGTCCAGTCCCCACAACTTTTGTGAGATTATCCACTAGTTCTTGGGAGTTTCTTCCTCCTCTTTGCAATGTGCAAAACAATATGTATTCTCTAAGCCTCACCAGACTTACACTAACACTCGAGCTCTTGAAGAGCTTGGGGCTATACAACTATGTATTCTCTTAGCCTCACCAGGCTTACACCACTGATATTATTAGCTTCAGCAAGCTTACACTTATCACTCAAGATTTTACAGGCTTGAGGATATACAATCAAAATGAGATTTGATGTTTGGATCTAATTACAACTTTCAAGCTACCAAGAGAATGAGAGATTGTAGTTTGTAATACTCTTAAAAAGATGATCCGAAAATATGATTGAGTACAGTAAGAGTATTTCTGATATTGAGATTGATGAATTTTTCGCTTGTATGTAGGCTTGTGATTGTTTGTAAAATTCATGCTTTCTTTGTTGAGAGAAAGCTTCTATTTATAGCCAGCATTCATCCTTCAATATCTTGCAGCTGTTCATTCTTGTGTAAACACCCTTGCTGTTGATAGGAATTGCAAAATTGCCATTGTCCCATTCTTTTGTACGCTGAGCTTGTGCTTGTCAGCCTCGACCTCAACTTTTAACACTAAGAGCTTGAGCTTGTCTTTTTCCCAGGAGCGTGTATGAACAGTGGAAAATACATGAACAGTAAAAAGTCTTTTCTCTTTACCACTTTTTTCTTACTTGTTCTCCAAGATGCATCATTGTCATTGTTCTTGCAATGCTTTGTCTCCAAGACACCATTAATAAATTATATTTGCATACTTGGTCACCAAGTCATTGTACTTTATGTCTTTTTGCTTGCTTGCTCATCAAGATTCAACTTTAGGGCTTTGTCATCATCCTTATCTTTACCAAATGATTAACACATGATTGAAATAAAATGTTTGTACATTTTTCCTTGTATTTGCGCATGACATTTCTTGTAATGCTTTCTTGGATTAAATAAATAATGAATTATCATAATATTCTTCTTCAAAGCTTGAGCATAAACATCCAAGGATACATGGCTTTAACAATGTGTGAGAATTGGACTTTCCTATCCTTAATAAAATTCACTCAAGAGCACACATTAAATAACCAAATAAAATTATAATCTTAATTTTAATACAAGAGTTTGTTTATCATTTAAAAATAATTTTAAGGGGATTTTTGCTTCAACACATAGAATCTAAAATTGGTTTGAAAAGGAAATTTTTTGGAAACTTTAAGAATTATATATTATCCTTGATTTACTCAACACAAAAGTTGTTATTTTGATTTCATTCCATGTTACTAATTGTAATATAAAAGTATTTAATTGTTTTAAATGACCTCTGATGGAGTATATTTTTGGAAAAATTTGAGAATATTAAATTAGAAAATATTTTGACTTAGTCAGCAAATATTACTGATTAAATAATAAAGTCATTCACAATTTTTTTAATGAGTGGGTTTAGTCTCTTAAAAAACAATATATCCGAATTAATTCATGACATTTTTGTATTGGGGACAAGTTAATCTCTATAATACAATGCAATGAGTTAAGGGACAAATTTATCCTTTAAAAATAACATGTACTAATTTGGATTTATTTTTTGTCAAGGAGTGAAATGATCCATGAGAAAATTGTGAGGGGGTCCTTCACTCTCCGTAATACTTTGAAATTCTTCAACTTTATGCATTTATTGTCTTTTCCTCTATGGAGATGGTATATAATATGTGCGTTGATGCATATCTTTTTGTAGGTTGGACTCTGATCAAGAAGATGCAAGAAGTATTTGTTATATAAAAAATTTAAACCTTACCAAATAATTGTTATGTGTTTTGTTATATTTATTTATAATAGTCTAACGGTCCATATTAGATAATCCCTTTTTTTAATATAAAAACTTTACAAATATTTGTTGTGTTTATACTTTATATATACTTACATGGATCAATACATATTGTTTAGTAAAGAGAATCCGTTTATGACATGGAAAAAAAAAGAGGGAAAAAAACAGTTTAGTCATAATTATCGTAGGATATTATTTTGTTTGGTAATTCAAATTCAGAAGGGTGCCATTTCTTTTAGGTACCGCAGGGTGCAATCTATTGGGTAATGAAAGCAAAGATGTGAACACAATTTGTAAAGCTTAATTGTAAATTTGGTCCTCTATTTTCACCATTTTATGAATTAGGTCGCCTTATTTTAAAACCTAATAGGTTTGGAACTTCTGTCATATTTTATTAACTAAAAAAAATGTGTGAATTGGTATGTTTAAAATGATGTGGATACTTAAAAAAAAAAAATGATGTGGTATGTGGTATGATGATGACAAAAGTTCAACATCGATAAAATTGTAAGAAACCCCGCTGATCAGATGGGCTTTCCTACCTAATCAGATGGGCTTTCCTACCTTGATCCGAATCTCCCCAAACGAAACCCCGCTGAATTTTATCATCCTCATCACATATTGTCTTGGGAATCTTAGCATACTGCATATGATAGTATGGAATTGTGCTTATAACAGACTTGGCGAGAATGACCTTACCTGCCAAACTTAAACATTGTTGCTTCCAACCATTCAACTTACTCTAATCTCAATCTCCTTCCAGGCGCAAGATTAGCCCAAAGATACAATCCAAAGCTATTGACTTGATTAAACCCTGTGTGATGTAAAATATCCTCGCGAAGTTGGGTATCAACATTCTTGGAGAAATATACACAAGTTTTATTTCTATTTATCTTTTCACCAAAGACTTGACAAAAAGTATCAAGGCAGTGAAAAACACAATGATCCTGTTCAATTGAGACACAATGATCCTGTTCAATTGAGGCCTCTACAAAAAAGAAGAAGATCATCAGCAAAAAGTAAATGAGATAATTGTGGACCATACCTGCCTGCGCGCATAGGAATCCAATATTTCGCTTCTACCCGATCAACTATCATGTGAGACAATCTATCCTTACAAATGACAAAGAGTTAAGGGGAAAGGGGGTCTCCTTGCCTAATTCCTCTAGTGCGATAAAAGGTATCAGTTTTTTTACCATTCCACATGATTCTGTACGATGGAGACGAAATGCAATGATGAATGATTTGAATGACTTGTTGGGGAAATTTACACTCCTCTAAGCATTTCTCCACAAAATTTCAATTAAGACAATCATAAGCTTTTTCTAGATCGATTTTTATAGACATGAAGCTTATTTTACCTTTCATTTTAGACATGGCGTGCACCATTTCTTGAGCCACAATAATGTTGTGGTGTATGTTACGACCTGGAATAAAACTAGACTGGTATGGAGAGATAATATGATCAAGCAAAGGCTTAGTCCGGTTAACAATCACTTTAGAAATAATTTTATGTATAACATTACATAAGGAAATAGGCCTAAAATGAGAAACAAATTATGGTTTCTCAATTTTAGGAATCATCACAATAAGGGTATTATTAATAAAAGAAATGAGAGAATGATTTACCTAAACCTGTTTGACAAAGTTAAACAAAGAGTCAACAACCTTATCCCAACAATGTTGGAAGAAGATAGCAGGGTAACCATCCTCGCCAGGTGCCTTATGCGGACCCATATCAAACAAAGCTCTTTTGCACTCATTAGGTTGGACATTAGAAATAAGTTTGTTGTGGTATTCCCCCACAACATTTGGATAAGTGGTCCAAGAAACAATAGAGTCATGACTAGGAGTATCCTCTTTAAAGAAATTTGTACAGAAATTCCGCACAAGATTCTTCAAGATATTTGGGTCATCAATCCAAGCACCAGAGTCATCACAGAGTCAAATTTTTTTTTTACTCCTTCTACGAGACTTTTGGAACCAAAGGCACTCTTCTTGGTAAAGGGTTATAGAAAGTTGCTCGTGAAGCTCCTTCTCAAGGTTCTCAAGGAAGCTACTATACCCATATTGTGACTATTCTGAATCCCGTTTAACCTGGCCAAAAGTTCATTCTTCCTTCTAACAATATTCCCAAAAGTTTCAATGTTCCATTCTTTTAGATGAGGGGTAAGGCTAGAAATATTATGAAGCAAATCAAAGCGTTTATCCCATTTCTCATGCATAAGGCTATTAAAATCCTCATGAGTGATCCAGGCCACCTCGAACCTGAAAGGGCGATCCACCCCATTCGATAATTCCTCCTCCGAAATAACCATAATAGGATGGTGATCAGACTGCACTCTAGGAAGGACCTTAGCAAAACCTTCATCATGTTTTAATCTCCATTTCACATTACAAAAAACATGATCTAATTTTTTGAAAACTCTATCACGCCCATTCCATTTAGGGCCACTCCAAGTAAATTTGGTTCCTATAGTAGTGACCTCCATCAATCTGCAATCATTCATCCAATTGGGAAAATTTAAGCATTTTCTGAGGTCCGGCTGAACTCCTCCTTTTTTCTCATCAGGACTAGGAATCTCATTGAAGTTCCCGATCATAATCCAAGGTTCATGAATATTAGTAGCAAGTCCCCTTAATTGATACCATATTGTATCTCTTTCATTCTCTCAAGGAGTAGATGGGGTGGTGGAATCTCTTCTTATTGCCCGTGTTGTCGAAATGAAGATGAAATTGTTCTTCATGTGCTTCGTGATTGCATCCACGCTACTCAGGTATGGCTTTACATCGTTTCTTCTAATTTTATAACTAATTTCTTTTCTTTCAATTGTAGGGATTTGTTCTTTAATAACCTCAACAAGAAAGACATTGGGACGAACACTTTAAGTTAGAAGTCAACTTTCATGACGATGTGTTGGTACTTGTGGAAGTGGAGGAATAAAACTATTTTTGAAGCTGATTTTATTAGGCCGAACAACCCAATTTCTTTAATTTGGAGACTTGTCCAAGATATTGAAGACTGTAACTTGAAGCATCTTCATATTGGTCCAAAGTTGAAGGATATCATCTATATAGGTTGGAAGTGGCCTCGAGAAGATCAAGCTCAATAGTGATGGTGCTTGCAAAGATATGGGGGTTAAATCTGGATGTGGCGGCCTTTTTCGTGATTCAAACGGTAGATGGATCAAAGGATACACTAAGAAGATTGGAGCTTGTGATGCTTTACATGCTGAGATATGGGGGCTATATTTGGGTTAGGACATGGCTTGGAGGGAACATTACTCTCATCTCATAGTGGAAAGTGATTCAAAGGTTAGGATCGACATGATTTCTGATAATTTCAAGTTCAATGGGAATATTCCTGTTGTAGTTCACCGGATCTAGAAGCTGCTGAAGATGAGTTGGAATGTTCAACTCAACCATACTTTACGTGAAAGAAATGGGAGTGTTGATTGGCTTGCTAATTTAAGCATTTCTATGGATCACTTTAATTTTATTGTGTTGGAGTCTCCTCCTAGTGAAGTCCAAAAAATCATTTTTGATGATTTATCTGGGGCTTGCATGTCTAGGAGTGTTCAATTAGGTTGTTAGTTTTGTTTTTTTTGGGCTTTGCCCTCTGTTGTACCCAAAAAAATAAATTCCAAGGAGTTCTTTTCTTCTTCTTTTGAAAACAAGAGAATTATGAATTTGTGACAAAAGAAAAGGAAAGACATCTAGCATGTGAATTGAATTAAAATATTTTTTGATAGATAGACGAAATGATAAAGTCATTATAAACTCACAGATAGATCTGCTTCTTCATTTTGGCCTAGGAGCTGACATTTGTTCAAAGAGACAAGAAATAGTCCGAATACTTGAAAGATGTGAATGATACAATTCTTACCATTTGGGGAAGAGACCATTCTTTAGTAATACTTTCTTTTCTCAAAAGATATATTTATGAATACTTAAGAAACAAACCTTACAGTTCAGGGATTGAGGCAAAATAAGATAACTGAATTACCATCAAATTCAAAATGTAGGTAAGCATTTTCTTTTCATTACTTCAATATACAAGTTTAAATGAAATGAATTTGCATTTGTCGAGAAAGTTGAAATGAAAAAGAAAATAAAAATGCAAGAGCATGATGTAGTTTAGTGTACAACACTGTGGTTCACTTTTGGTTATTAGTCCTGTGCCTCTCAAGGGTCTTCTTTGCAGCATAGAACACAGAGAGGTGGCTGTTTTCTGATGTCACAGTTGCAGCATGCAGTGTCACATTCATTGTTGCATCCTGTAGAAACACCATTTGTCTATATACTTAGGACTTGGGAAATATGCAGTTTTTGTACTTGTAAATATTGCCAATCAATGTAGCATTAAAACTGTTCAAAACTTTTACTATGCCTTTACAGATGTAATCGGTATTGATTTGACAAAAAATAAGAGAAAACAAACTCAACAATTGAATTTTAAAGCTCTAATTTTTCTTCTTCTTATTTCTTTGATAAACCGACATCAATTGGTTGACTATCTAAAGTGTAAGGACAAGTAATATTATGAACTTCCACTTATGAGGAGCGACACTGATTGCCGTCAGTTTCTTATTATTTTCAAGTATTGTCGACTATGTAAGACACATTTTTTCTAGGTAACCCATTGGGTTGGCCTGGTGGTATTGCCTTGGGATCTGGGAGTGTGCTTCTCTCAAGGTCTTAGATTCGATTCTCTCTAGTGCCAATTTAGGTGGGATAGTTTAGCTTCTTCAAAAAAACATTTTTTCTAGGTTTCATCTGGTAGAGGAAATCATCCTATTTGAGACTTTTTTGGCACTGAATATGGGTACCTTTTAAACCAACATTCAAACATTGATTCGTTACGTTGCGAGAGTCTAATCTCTTCCGCTAGACTCAATCTTCATTGGTGACTATATAAGATATTTTTATACCTTACATGTAATGGAATGACAAAGTAACAAACAACAAAGTTTGTATTGTTTTTACTGCATTACCTGTTATAGTTACATATTGAGATGATTGGATGCTGTGAGAAATCTTACGCATTGAAAGGCGGTTGCTACCTTGGACATTGATCCCATGTTCAAGAGAAATCATGAAAATCATAAGCCAAGCTACTACCAATAACTTCATGACATATGATGGAATTGAAGCTTACTTGACATATGATGTTATATATGGATCTCTAGTCCTAAGCTTTTAAGTAATAAGGGAACTTAACCGTTGTTATTTTTGTCATGTTAATCATTAAATTCCTTTCACATGTCCACAGTTTTATGTACGTTATGATTAGATATAAAGGTCATTCTGAAGTTGTGTTGTTTGGAAACAGGCCTGATCTTGTTATTTTATTGTCTAAATTATAAACTCAAGCCCCCATCATATCAACTATATGAGCAAGAGCTTCATATTCTATAGTATTCTGGCCAATGATTTTGGTTACAATAGGCCTCAATGGCAAAAAATATATATACACTCAACTACCATACTCCTAACATGAATCCGATTAATCTAGAAGACAAGAAGACAGATAGCCTGATCTGATTTGGGATCATAAATCACATATCTTAAACAAACACATCCTAGAAGAAGATAGCAAATGCACAGAAAAAGTATACTTTTATTATACTGACTGTTATTTTCAATCTTTTAAAACTGTCGATCAATGATAACTTGTTTGTCCAAAATGGCTTCAGCCAATTTAGGAGATGGGTCTCTATTGGCTATTTAACATTTATTCAACAACAAAAAGGCAATATAAACTTAAGCAAAGTATACAACAGGGGGATCAGGTTTTATTATTAAGAAATACAGCTAAATTAATCCCCACAATTGAATGAGTAAAATTTGTTGGTAAATTGTCAAATGCAAACACAATCACACTTCTAAAATTGGATTTCAAGCTTTTGGCTGAAGTGACTTGATATGTGCAATTTGCTTTCCAGGATTCAACCCCTTTGGACAGGCACGAGCACAGTTCAATATAGTGTGGCAACGATAGAGCTTGAATTCATCATTAATAGCTTCCAATCTCTCCTTGGTGTACTCGTCACGACTGTCACTTATCCACCTGCAAATTCCATCACAGACAATATATCAGCTGTTAACATTACAAAAACCAAGGGCCGGTATCTCTCACATCATGAGTGTTAAACAGTTGCTGTTGGACAAAAGCATTTAGTAAAAACTAGGGTGAATAATTTAGGAATGTTGTAAAAACCAGACTGAATCAGCCAATTCAACCGACTGAACCAGGAACCGGCCAATTCATCGGTAGGTTCGATGCCGGTTACATTGCAGTCTTGTTGAACCAAATTGAACCGGTAGAATCACACTTCAATCGCAGTTGGTTTCAACCGGTTTTCATTGCATTTTTTAACTTAATTGTTTGTCAATTGTCATCTGGATCAACTGTGATTGAACCGGTTGAACCGTGACCCATAGGTCTCACTGATTCAATATCTGGTCTAGTTAACACCTTAAAAGTTTCACACAAACAATAAAAGAAAGGTAAATTTGGAATACTAATTAATGTTGCCAGCAGAACTCAGACATGTATGATAACCAAGACCAAAAAATCTTGTCAAAAAGCAAGTGAATGTAAATATGAAGGAAGAGTTCAGATTAATTCAATTAAATGCTACATAAATGTGCTTCTTTGATTTTACAGCTATGCTAACTTGCTAAGTTATAGAATTGAGAACGAACTAGAACTAAATCCCACAAGCTTGCTCAAGAGAGGGGAATTAATCAAGTCTTTATTAGTAATATTTTCAGCAGGATCTTAACACAACCCCAGCCTTTCTTGCCTAGGACTCAATATATGAAACTAAACCTTGGATGAATAAACATAATAGGCTCGGAAATCAAATTAGAATTAAGAATGGAGTGGGACTAACTCGACCCCAAATTAGCAAAAGGGTCCCAAGATTGAACAAGTCTTCTACAAGAGATATTTATGTGACACACTCAACCAATGAGGGAATACTTGACCGTAATAACGTCATGGTATTGCAGGTTCAAGTACAGAATAGGCACCAGTAGCATGTTCCATATTCTTTTGAAAAGTATAGTACCCAAAATGATACTACTTAACTAACGCAAGACATGACCATTCTTAAGATCATAACAACACTCTGTTCAAAGCATTTAAAACCAGTGGGGTTAACAAAGGTAGAAAATTTATCAGAACAAAGTTGAAACAAAGCTCCACACTGAACACCCTACTCTTCTTAAAACAAAAGGCACTGCAATTCATTAGCCTCCCTAATTTTCTTCCAAACTAAAATTTAGCAATTGAAATCTCATCAATTCATTATCTCTTCCCAAATGGTCTCTGTAATTAAAGATTATTCCGTAAATCGAAAACTGACAAACTCACTTTTTTGCAATAACAAGATTACAAATAAAAATAAAGAGCCATAATTCCATCAATTTCACCCATCCCCTCAATTCCACCTAAGAAAATCAATCACATATTATGGCAGACATGAATTATGAACACTTTCTCAACCCGAGCTTCTCTCTCCCTAACCAATATTCCTTCGTCCCTCGATTTCAACTAAGGAAAAGAGAATCAAGCAAACAACAAATCCAGTGACCACAAATCAATTCCTTTACAACAACAAGTCCAGACCAACCACCTTAAAATTATAATAAGAAAAACAAAAGACAAAAACAAATGTTGTGTTACTGATTATATAGTATTTACTATTATTATTACTTATCAGTGAATTATTGTTTTAAAAAAAATATACATAGACAAGTAAAATTATTTTTTTGGAGTTTAAAGCAAGTGCTTCCTTCTTACTTCATGGTTGGGTTGGCCTTGACAGCATGCATAACATAAGTTCCTTTGTAGGGAGATACATGCGTACAAGTCAAGGTTAGGATAAAAAGGGAGTATGATAAAGTTGGCAATTCATAAAAATGTTCACAAACTAGAAATATATAAGGCGGATAAGAAAGATACTAAAAAAGAATTGAGAGAGGGAAAACTAAATCTTTTAAAGGTCTAGTCATTAGACACCAAAGATGGGGAATGGTGGGTTACTAAGCTTGCAGAAGGTGAAAAACAGAATAAAAGAGACTTACGGCTTGTTTGGATTGGCTTATATGAGCTTATCTACTGACATAAGTTTTGTGAGATTGTTTGGGAGAACTTATAAAAACAGCTTATGACAATTTTCCTAAGTTTTTTTCAGCTTATTAAGTTCTCCAATATAGCTTATAAAAACAGCTTATAACATATACGAAAACAATTTAACTTCAATTTATGTTTTTCTATAAAAATAGCTTATGTAAGCTAATGCATAAGCACTTATCATCATAAGCATTTGTGCTATAAGCTGCAAATAAGCTGTTTATCCAAACAGGCCCTTATGCACAAGCTGAAGAGAAAAATGAAAGGTTATTTTCACAAGCTATTTTGTGAAGGATATGCCAACTTATATGGACTCGGATATCATAATTTCATAACTACTCAAGAGAAGACCAAATTACACCTTCTATCATAGAATTACAGAATTTTGATAAAAGAAACTCAGGAGAGAATGAACCACAGAAAATATGGCTGGAGTGAATGATATAACTATTGCAGTACGTAACAGTACATAACAGAAGTAACTAGGCAAAAAGAAAGATAATTGCAAAGTTGTTTAACTAATACTGAATCCAGAGAAATGGAGGAGAAACAATTTCCTACCTACATTAGGAACAATGAAAACATCCAATTAAACATTGTGCTAAACACAGGAGGATTATGTTCATGGGCCCTTTTAATGAAATTATAAGAGAAGGTAAATTGATCAGAAAAATAGCTCTAAATTGTAGTCCTTAACAGCAATTGTGGCCGCCGTATTGTATAAGGTTGGGCATCGCAATGATATTGCAACACACAATTTCCCACAATTAGCCGCTGTATCAAAGCTTTGCAGTGTAACTAAGACCACAATTTAGAGCTATAGATCAGATATTGTGACTCAGAGACTCAGATAATCTATTTGGTTTTGTGCCTCTACGATCAAAACCTAAAAGTATACAGAGCAACCAAATGAAAACAAAAGACATACATAATTTTACAAAAGAAAATCTATACACGGTATGAAATTTTAATGGGAACCCTTGATTATTACAACCGATCTAAAATAACGAGCAAAAAATCCTATTTTTCATTCTGTCATACACAATACATACATGCCTGAATCACAATACCAGCACAAAATAACAAACTTCCAAATTCAAATCCAATTGACATTAACATAGATAACAGACAAAAGAGAAAGAGACAAAACAAACATATAAACAGAAAATCAAGCAAAAAAAAAATACATTTTAGTTGCCACTATGAAACACCAACTTATCAAATTGAAGTTGTGTCTTATACGCTACGTAGCACCAACTTTTCAAATTGAAGTCATGTCCAATGTCTTAAATGTTATGTAGCACCGATATTTCAAATTGAAGTTTGTACGGTGTCTTGTCCGCCATGTAGCACTAACTTTTCAAATTGAAGTTGTGCCCAGTGTCTTACACACTATGCAACACTGACACTTCGGATTTGGATCAAAGAGGTGTCTGGCTGTTGGACATGTTGTTGTCAGACACGACACCGATACACGTGCTATATTAAATCACTTCTATTTTCTTAGCTTGTTACCGGTGCAGTGTCAGTGTTTTGTGATTTCCTATCTAAGTGCTTCATAGCTTACATGTGTTCAGACACCATTACAATTCACAACATTATGATCAATGTCAAAGTGCCAATGTCATGTCCTATGTCCATGCATGTCTTTCATAGATTACCAAAAATCAATTCCTACACATGTCTATGTGTCAGTGTCATGTCTGCGTCATCACCTCGTAGCTTACACATGTCAGTGTTTGACACCAACATGTACTAAAATACACTAACATACGTAATTATATATATTCAATTGCTTCCATTTTCTTAAGTTATTATCCGTGTCTACATGTCAGAGTGTCAGTGTCGTGTTGTGTCCTGCATCCATTATTGTGATTCATATTCATTAATTACCACAAATCAATTCATACACAAACAAATTAAACTCAAAAGCTAAAAATCAATTCCTCTCTTCATAGACACTAACATAAACTGATTGTGTTCAATCTACGTGACAGTGTCGTGTCCCAGATCAATTATTCTAGAAAAACAAAGGCTTACCTATTAGCATGAAGCAAAGCAGCAGGACCAAGATAAGACTCAGGATTCCACCAATAACTAGGACAAGAAGTACTACAACAAGCACACAAAATACACTCATACATTCCATCAAGCTTAGCCCTATCCTTCTTACTCTGCCTAATCTCCTTTCCATCTTCCTCCGCCGGACTCTTCCTCTTCAACCACGGCTCAATACTCTTGTACTGATTATAAAAATTTGTCATATCAACCACAAGATCCTTTATCACAAACATATGCGGCAACGGCGTTATCGTCGAATCCGTCCCCGCATCCGGAATCTTCGTTAAACAAGCCAGTCCGTTACAGCCGTCGATGTTCATCGCGCATGAGCCGCAGATCCCTTCGCGGCAGGAACGACGGAAGGTTAAGCTTGGATCGATGTCGTTTTTTATCTTGATTAGAGCGTCGAGAACCATGGGCCCACATTCTTTGAGGTTGATTTCGTATTCTTTGAGTTCGGGCTTTGATGGTGTGTCGGGGTTCCAGCGGTAGATTTGGAATTTTTTTAGGACGGTGGTGTCTCGGGCTTTGGGGGAGGCTTGTTGGGCTTGGGCTTCGGAGGCATGGGCTCGGAGGAGGGTTAGTCGGGAGGTTGGGGAGGATGAGATGCGGTGGATTGCTCTCTTGAGCATAGTTGAAGCCATTGTTGCTGTGATGACGTGGCGGTGGTGGTGGAAATGATGGATCCCCTGTTTGGTTCTGCGTTAAGATGCCTCAAACTTGCGTTTTTCACTACAAACAGGATATCGTGGCATTTGAAGCTACCATGTGTAGCTTTTGCGTCTGGCTATAATCAATTTTATGGAAGTCACATGATATTTTACTGCTCTACCCTTTTCATCCTGCGCTGATTTCTTTCTGTTATGTGCTACAGCGTCATTGTCTAAAGGTAGGGACGAGAAAAGGAATGAGCTTCTTTAGTAGTGATAAAAATCATTATGTTGAGTCGGTTGCCTTTAGATTTTTTTTTTTCCTTTCTTTATATTATTACCTTTTACTTAATCAACATTATTTTTTACTTACTACCCAATCAACGTGTTTGACAGTATTTTATTAATCAATTAACATAAAAAAAAATCAAAGATGACGAAAAAAGCAAAATGTCCCAAATGTATCAACCCATTTTTGTTTTGTTTGACAAATGTATCAACCCATTATATTAATAATTATATTAACCAAAATAAGAAGACAAAATAAATGATTGAGGAAAAAAATAAAATAAATGAATGAGAAAATTAATCTACATGTTAAAACCCATTTTGGTCATTTCCACACTCAAAATCAATTTTGACACAAAATATTCAAACATCATTTTACATACAAATCACTTTTGTTTTGATGCATCCAAACACAAATCACTTTATGTTAAACTCAATTTTAACCAAAATCAATTCTACAAAATCAATTCAACCAAAATCAATTCTCGCTACCGCACAACCAAACACACACGAAAATGGGAGAGATGGTTTATGAGTGCGATGTGTTGGGAGAAGAAGATGAAAGGGTTAATTAAAGGGGGGTGGTTGTTTTGGGAATTTGGAGATGTTGTGAAGGTAGTTTGGGAATTGTGGAGATGGTTTTTGTGGTTTATTTATTGTCTTCGTGTTGGGAATTTAGATGATGATGTGGCGGAGTGGGGAAAGCTGGGAGATGGTGTGATGTGGTGGATTATACGTTGCGTTTTATTGGTTTTTCAATTTAGTGAGTTTCTTTGGCGGTGTATGAGGCTCGTGGTCACAATACGCCTTGCTGCGTCAATCAAATCAATCAAATGGGTAAGAAAGTTGCTAGTTTCATAGAGGTTTAAATGATCTTTTGATCCCTTAAGTATTTACTTGGTATTGCTTTGTCCCTTAACTAAAAAAAGACCGTTTGAGTACTTTAAGTTTTTTTAGTCTCGTTTTGGTCTCTTCTGTTAGGTTTAATGAAAATCGTTAAGTGTGGACACGTGTCACTTTATCATTGGCTCTGAGAATTTTTTTTAAAAAATATATATATTTTAAGATATATTTTAAAAAAATATATAATTTTTTTTTGTAAAAAAAAAATCTCAGAGCCAATGATGAGGTGACACGTGTCCAGGAGTTAATTTTTTTTTTAAACCCTAACGGAAATGACCAAAACGAGACTAAAAAAAAACTTAAAGTACTCCAACAGTCTTTTTTTTAGTTAAGGGACCAAAATAATATTTAAGCCTTTCATAAAAAACATAATGAAATGAGGAAATTACTCTGCCGCTACGACCTGTAATTAAACTCAGGGCCGTTTCTTGGCAAGACCAATGAACTTTATGGAACTAGGCCTCCAATTTATGGAGGTCTCAAATATGTGTGGAGATAAAATTATAAATAGAATTCTGCTCTTCTCCCAGCAAGTTTTGTAACAGCCTGATTTTCGTTAGATTTATTTTAATTAATTTTTATATGTGTTTATAAGTGCTTATATGTGATTAATTGCCTCTGTGTGTACTTTGGCTGAGATTAGTAGAATTCAGTGTTAGAAGGGTATTTTAGTCATTTTGGACTTAGGGGTATTTTGGATCATTGTGTAAGCAAGTGTAAATTAGTAATTTCACTGTGAGAATTATTTTTAGTGTTTCGAGTGGGAACCATTATTTTTATTAAGTTACTAGTGGGTTATGGTAATTAGTTAAGAGTCGGTAATTATTCGATAACTTTTAACCGTAAGTGAGTAGAAACTTTGCGAGTTAGTTAATGAGAACTTTGAACCCATTAAGACATTTGAAGGGTTAAGCCCATTAGTGTGGAGCCTATATAACTTTAGAGAAAATAGGGTTTCACATTCATTTCATAACTTTTGAGAGAGGTAGAGAGAGAGAAAGAGTTAGAGGAAGAGAAAAAGGGTTAGAAGAGAAGAGCTTGAAGATCAAGAAGGGGGTAGAGATTCAAGGAGCTAAATTGAAGCTAAGGCTAGGTTTGTGCTCAATTGAGGTAAGGGGGATAGTGTTCTATCATAATCTTTAAATTATAATCTCTTTTCTACTTATATTCAAAAGTGCTTATTTGTGAAAAAGTGATTATTGTGAATTTAATTGGGAAAATTCGTGCTCTTATTTTGATGCAATGTTTGGGTATGTGAATTTGTGTTTTGCTCAAAATTGGTGAAATATGTTATTGTTGTTGGATTGTTGATGAATTCATGGTTAATTGATATTGTTGTTATTATGAAATGTTGTTGTTGATGATTCATGCTATGGGTATTCATAACTATGGAGTTGTGGTGTGAATTGAGTTGTGGTGTGAATTGAGTTGTTTTTGAAAGTTTTATGAAAAAAAGGATGAATTGGTGATTTGTGATGGAATGGTGTTTTGATTTCAAGTTTTATATGGTTTTGATTTCCTTTTTAAATTCATCAATGTTGCCATATGATAGGTTGATTAAAGTTAGGACTAGTTTTCAGATGGTAATTAGATTTATCGGATCTTTTAACCAAGTGGAAGGAATGTTACCAAGAAATTTTTCAATTAAGTGTGGTGAACTTTCTAGATGTTAATGATTTTTTTTTTGTTAATTTGATGAAAGATGTCATGATGTGATATGATATTTGGCTAGTTTTACTCTAGGCTGCTTTCACTACACAATATTCAGGTTTACACCGTCCAGTGATTAAGGTGAGTAAACTCTGGTAGAATGTTCACCGTGTGATGTTAGTTCTCAACTTGTTTTATTAAAGTTTTGCAAATTTTGAGGACAAAATTTTTAAAAGGTGGGTTTTTTTAAATATTTTTGACCAAATAATTGTTTATTACTATTGTTATTAATATTATTATTATTACTTGTTAATCTTATTCAAGGAATAAACCTTTTAGTATCATTAAATAATGATGTGTATATGAATTATTAATTATTATAAGAAAACTAGGTCAGGTACATGACTTAACTCAACTCACAGGATTCAAGTCAATTGGTATTGATGGTAGTTTTGGGAATACTAGAATAAAGAAAGGTAAACTAGGAATTGACTGAAAGAAGAAAAGAAAGAAACGTGAAAAGAAGAAAGAAGGGGGGGGAGGGGGAGGGAGGGAGGGAGGGAGAGAGAGAGAGAGAGAGAGAGAGAGAGAGGCGAGGGGGCTGAGAGAAGA
>Ga0228711_1006514_pt1 | contig 17297 bp, 10 predicted proteins | sample MedpolnodulmetaG_2_FD_177996 | JGI IMG/M metagenome (GOLD analysis project Ga0228711, IMG submission 177996) | Root nodule microbial communities from Medicago polymorpha collected in Santa Monica, California, United States - brown nodules | ecosystem: Host-associated > Plants > Roots > Nodule...
CATATAAATTACTTGCTTAAGTTAAAAACATTAATCCAGTCAAAAAAGGAAAGAAAAAAAATGTAATTAGAACCAAAATTGATTCCACGCAATCAAAATTGATTATGGAGGGGTGAAAATTGATTCACCAGGTGTACAAATAATTATGATATGTTTGACTATTCTTTAGTAGAATTGATTTTGTCAAATTGATTTTACCTGAAGTTTGAATTTATAGAGTATTTTGTGGAAAAGGAGTATATAACTATGATCATAATTTCTTGTAACAAAAAAAAATTATCAAAATTTCTCTATAAAAAAAAACAATGATCATAATTATAGCTTCAGCATTTGTAGCGTAATTGATTTTTATGACAATTAATTATTTTGTGGTCATGATACAACAATTGAAGGGAATTTTATTTGTTTTCGCATTAACAATTTATATGGTTTTGCATTAACAATTTATTTGCTCTCGCATTAGCAATTTATCAGATTTCGCATCGTAGTCACATGTCCATGATCTACCTTTTATCCTATTTCAACCAAAGCATCAATACTCAACTAAACAACTATCTTCAAAGTCGGGAAACCTGCTTACGATTTTTAATCTTCTATTCTCATATGAGAACTAAATATATTCATCAATTCAAAGTTTAATCCTTTCAGGTTAATCTTGCGTTTTTGGCTAAGTGGCGATGGCGCTACCTCCTTGGGGAAGGTGGGTTGTGGCGTGATATCCTGATCGCCCGTTATGGTGTCTGCTACCCCTCCCCCCATCTAGGTGGCAAACCGTCTGGCCTTTGTGGTGCATCCCAGTGGTAGTCTGTTATCTCCCTTTTGGGTGCGGATAAGGAGGCGATCGGGGACTGGTTTTCTGACGATGTGGTGAGGGTGGTTAGTGACGGTCTATCTACTCATTTTCGGCATGATCTGTGGTGTGGTCCCACTATCCTTAGAGTTAGGTTTAGGCGCCTCTTTCAGCTCTCTCTCCAAGTGGACGGGAAGGTGGGGGATCTTGGTCATTGGGAGGGGGGTGATTGGGTTTGGGATTTTAGTTGGAGACCTCTTTTCGTTAAGGGTCTGCCGGCTTCGGGTATCCATGCGGGGGTAGTGTTGCAGGCGGTTTCCAGGGTTTGGACGTCTTGGGCTCCCTCTAAAGTGGTTGTCTTTTCGTGGCAGCTTCTCCTCGATAGGATCCCTACGCGGAGCAACCTTATTAGGTGGGGTGTGCCACTACCTACGGGGTGGGGTGGGGTGGGGTGTGTTTCTCTGGTGTTGCTGGCCTTCGGGTGCCTCCTTTTTCTTTTGGTGTACCTTTTTCTTTAGGGGTGGTGAGCCTCCGGCCTCGCTTGTGGGGCTCTGGGTGTTCCCCCTTGGTGATGGTTTGTAGGAGTTCCGTTTCGGCGGCTTCATTTGTATATTATATACTTTTTTCTCTTTTTTTATTTTATTTATATATATTATATTTGTCATTCAAAAAAAAATCCTTTTTTTTAATGGTAAATGTTAGCAGTTAGTTTGTTATTGTAATATTTACTAATTTGTTCAAATTTAAATCTAAGACATCCAACTTTTTTTCCCTTATCCCAAATTAGTTGACTACACACACCCACACATTTGTGTATGTTGGAGTCTATCATGCACATGCAATTGCTACATCGAGTTTTTATTGCATTAGTGTTGCTTAATTTACATTTAACTTAAGTAAAAAATAAAAAAATATTAACCAAACAAATGATTCTATCTAGCACAAAAATTGCAAGGTTAGAATCGAGAGTCCACAAAGTCAATTACAAAATCACTACACCACTGACAGTTTAACATTTTTTTAGCGCTAGGTGTCAACTCCATCTATCATCCACACCGACCTCCAAACACAATTTATTTAAAAGCTCACTACACTCCCCCACTTTCTCCTCTTCCCATGCTAATAATCGACAATCGTCGTATCCAAGCATATTCCCAACCCATAGTCTAATGAACACATCTCAACAACTAACAACAACCAAGTATGCGCTAGATCAAACAAATTACTAAACATATTACACAGCAGATTATCTAACAATGACAAATTAAATTCCTGAATTCTATGAACTCCCAGTCCTTTGTTCTCCTTTTTTAAACATTGAGTATTGATGGATATTTGGCAAGTGAACCAAATTCAATCGAAGTAATAATAATTCGTTTCCACGAGGACTGTATTGAACTTCTACTTAGCAATTTCATTATTAAAAAGGATGTAATAAATTTGTATTGGTGCCCTAGGCAGTTGAGTTGTTTTGTAACATAAACGGATGAAAAATAATAAAAGATTGGTTTTAGAAAATTTGAGAAAAGTATGGTTAAGACCTTCGAACCCTCTGAAGCTCTCCTATGGTAATTTGCACTCCTAGTTCAATCAATGATTATTTAGTTTCACGACAGATTAACTTAGTAATTCTACCCAATCTCTTGACCTAGAATTCTCCCCGCAAGTGACAACCCCTTAATCTCTTAAGTGGATTCGAAACCGTTGGAGGTATTGAAAGAAAGTTAATCCCTATGTCATAACCTAATAATGATCTATCTCTAGTTTGATTACTTAGGTTAAACCTATTACCTAGTTCAGAGTTAAAAGTCAGGGTTAGTGGTCATTCAACTTCTATGATCAATTTGCATATTCATAAAGTTAGGGTTAGTAGTCGATGATAAACATACAAAAAGCATTAAACACAAAGTAATATGAATAAAGACTAAATTTTCATTGAAATTCAAAGGAGTTCAACAAATTAGGATTCCCATAGGATTACATCGGATTCATCTCAGGATTTAACCACAAGAGAATTAGTTACTCATAGCTAAAGTATAAGCTAACTAACATAAGAAGAAAGATTCATGCATGTAATGGATGATTGACTATTAGTTTTGATAGTTGCCCACCAGATCTGCAAAGTCTCTGCTCCAAAATATGCTTTAGATCTCAAAATTCGTGAACCTTTAATCATAAAACGCAGTTTGCCTAAATAGACATGTGAAAAATCGGGCCCCGAAGTGTAAAATTCGGTGCCCGAAATGTAAAATATCAAACCCAAGAGCCCATGCCTGCGCGAAATCAGCGCCCGATTTATGTCGAATGAATGTTGATTTATTTTGCCTCAAAATCGAAGCCCGAATAAGCTGATTCGGGGCCCGAAAATTGTCGAGCCAAAGGCTCCTTTATCTGCATCAAAATCGGCGCCCGAATGTGAGGATTCGGGGCCCGATTCGCTCTGTTGTGGTTTTCTTGCTTCCTGCACTTTTGACCCTTTTTGCTCCAGAGTTACAATGAATTTGTCATAAAACTAACTAAAAATAGCTAATAAAAGAGAGATGACAGAGTGTCATCAAGTATCCCACTTAACCTGTGTGATTTTTCTAACATCCTCAATATCCCCACAAAAAGCATTTAAAAATATAATATTCAATAGAGGATGTGGTACTTTTGAGAGCCTTGAAGAAGAAAATAAAAAAAACCGACACAAAAGACATGACAAATTTCAAAAGAACTAAACGACCTCCCAACAATAGGTTTCTACTTTTCCATCCTGTAAGCCTCTTTTGAAACGATCAATCAATGGATACCAAAAACATAACCGTCAAGACTCACCCACAATCGGCAAGCCAAGATATGTAAAAGGTGTCTTTCTAGTTTTACAGTTCAACACCAAAGAAACTTCATTCATCCACAATTCAGGGTGTTCACCCCCGCATACATAATCTAATGAAAACTTACCTCCAGGCTGGAAATTACTTCAAATAAAATAAGAACAACTTTCATTGCTCGAACATTTGTCCAACTTTTTCTCTCAATAACAACATATCGTTACCAAATTGTAAATGTGAAATATGAACACTCGTTGTAAAACCCACTTTATAGCCTTTAAATAACCTCACCTCTACAGTAGCATTCATCATCAAATTTAACCCTTCTACAACGATTAAAAAAAAGTAGATAGAGGATCACCTTATCTCGGTCCCCTCTCCAAATTAAACTCATATGTTGGACATCCATTGAGAAGGACCAAAATCGTAGTAGTAGATACACCTTTAATTTTCCACCAGGTCGATGCGGGCTAGGTCGATTATGGAGAATAATTGATATAAATAATTTAGAGAATATTTTTGAGAGGCTTTCAAAGAAAGATATAAATGGTTGAAAAACATTCGAGTTGAAAATTATGCATGACAAAATAATTCTTTTATTAATATTGTTAAAAAAACATAAACATCGTAAATTATGTTATTTTTTATCTTTTTTCTATTAAAAGTTATTTTTAAGAACAATCTACACAAACTCATTTGGGTTGGTCTGGTGGTATTGACTTAGAACCTAGGAGTGTGCTCCTCCTCAAGGTCTCAGGTTCGATTCTCCTTAAAAAAAATATATAATAGTCTACACATAAACAAAACTAGAATATTAGAAATGATTTTTAAAAAATCTAAAGCAAACGACCCCTGCATTTATATACACTTTTAATATAAAAAACTTGTATACTATCAATTAATTATAACCTCTAAATAATAATAGAAAAACATTTGACTTTTATCATGATTATTTTTAAAGTTGTCAGTCGTCACACACAATGGTTCTTCTCATAATAATCCCGCCAAACCAAACCAATCAATGTTACATCGTACCTTGTCTCGTGTTCTTCATCTTCCAATTCTCAACTCTCAAACAACACCTCCTTATGCAATTCATTCCATTTCCTCAAACCAAATGAACCCAACAAAGAAACTAACATTTTCCCACATTTTCCAAAAATGTTCAAACCTTAAAGCTATAAATCCTGGGAAACAAGCTCACGCCCAGATTACAGTAACTGGTTTTGTTCCCACTGTTTTTGTTTCAAACTGTTTGCTTCAGTTTTACTGTAAATGTTCGAATTTGAATTACGCGTACAATGTGTTCGATAAAATGCCTCAAAGGGATGTTATTTCATGGAACACTATGATATTTGGTTATGCTGGTGTTGGAAACATGGAATTTGCTCAGTTTTTGTTTGACTCGATGCCGGAACGAGATGTTGTTTCGTGGAATTCGATGTTGTCGTGTTATTTGCAAAACGGGTTTCATCGAAAGTCGATTGAAATATTCACTAAGATGAGATTATTGGAAATTCAGCATGATTATGCTACTTTTGCGGTTGTATTGAAAGCGTGTACTGGTATTGAAGACTATGGTTTAGGACTTCAGGTTCATTGCCTTGCAATTCAGATGGGTTTTGATAGTGATGTGGTAACGGGTACTGCTCTAGTAGACATGTATTCGACGTGTAAGAAACTAGATCATGCTTTTAACATTTTCTGTGAAATGCCGGAAAGGAATTCGGTGTGTTGGAGTGCTGTAATTGCAGGCTATGTTCGAAATGATCGGTTTACTGAGGGATTAAAATTGTATAAGGTTATGTTAGATGAAGGTATGGGGGTGAGTCAAGCAACATTTGCTAGTGCGTTTAGGTCGTGTGCCGGGTTATCAGCATTTGAATTGGGCACACAGCTGCATGCGTATGCTCTAAAGACTAATTTTGGATACGATAATATAGTAGGAACTGCTACATTGGACATGTATGCTAAGTGTGACAGAATGGTTGATGCTCGAAAGGTATTTAACACATTCCCCAACCCTACTCGGCAATCGCATAATGCCCTTATTGTTGGATATGCACGGCAAGATCAAGGTCTTGAAGCTTTAGAAATTTTTCGGTCTTTACAGAAGTCTTATCTTGACTTCGACGAAATTAGTCTGTCTGGTGCTTTGACGGCATGTTCAGCAATCAAAGGCTATTTGGAAGGTATTCAACTGCATGGATTAGCAGTGAAATGTGGTTTAGATTTCAATATCTGTGTTGCAAATACTATTTTAGACATGTATGCAAAATGTGGAGCATTGATGGAAGCTTGTTTGATATTTGATGACATGGAAATAAAGGATGCTGTGTCTTGGAATGCAATCATTGCCGCTCACGAGCAAAACGAACAAGTAGAAGAAACACTTTCACTTTTTGTTTCAATGCTTCGGTCTACTATGGAACCTGATGATTATACTTTCGGCAGTGTTGTAAAGGCGTGTGCGGGAAAGAAAGCTTTGAACTATGGTATGGAGGTCCATGGAAGAGTTATTAAGTCTGGTATGGGGTTAGACTGGTTTGTCGGAAGCGCCATTATTGATATGTATTGCAAGTGTGGAATGCTAGTGGAGGCAGAAAAGATCCATGAGAGATTGGAAGAGCAAACAACTGTTTCTTGGAATTCAATCATTTCAGGATTCTCTTCGGAGAAGCAAGGCGAAAATGCTCTGAGTTATTTTTCTAAGATGCTACAAGTCGGTGTAATACCTGACAACTTCACGTATGCCACAGTTCTCGACATTTGTGCAAATTTGGCTACTGTCGAACTCGGAAAGCAGATTCATGGACAAATTTTAAAGCTACAGTTGCATTCAGATGTGTATATAGCTAGTACTATTGTAGATATGTATTCAAAGTGTGGAAATATGCAGGATTCTCGTGTAATGTTTGAGAAGGCGCCTAAGCGGGATTATGTGACTTGGAGTGCCATGATTTGTGCATATGCATACCATGGACTTGGAGAAGATGCAATTAAATTATTTGAGGAGATGCAGCTTCAGAATGTAAAACCAAATCATACGATTTTTATTTCGGTCCTCAGAGCTTGTGCGCATATGGGTTTTGTAGACAAAGGGATACATTACTTTCAGGAAATGCAAAGTTTCTACGGTTTAGATCCCCAAGTGGAACATTATTCTTGCATGGTAGATCTACTTGGTAGGTCAGGCCAAGTAAATGAAGCTTTAGAGCTTATTGAAAGCATGCCTTTTGAAGCTGATGATGTTATATGGAGAACTTTACTCGGCATTTGCAAGTTGCAAGGGAATGTTGAGGTTGCAGAAAAAGCAGCTAATTCTTTATTGCAGTTGGACCCTCAAGATTCGTCTGCTTACGTTCTTTTGTCGAATGTATATGGTACCGCAGGAATGTGGGGCGAGGTTGCGAAAATAAGAAGTTTAATGAAGAATTATAAGTTAAAGAAGGAGCCGGGATGTAGCTGGATTCAGGTAAGGGACGAGGTGCATGCATTTCTTGTTGGAGACAAGGCACATCCAAGATCTGAGGAGATATATCAGCAAACTCATTTGCTTGTGGATGAGATGAAGTGGGACGAATATGTTCCCGAAATCGATGATTTTCTTCTTGATGAGGAAGTGGAAGAACAAAATTATTACGAGGGTCATAAAATCACCGCGTGTAGCGTGAGATAATGTGTACAAAATTCAAACGCTGCCTACAATGGCATAATGGAGAATTTGAGCAGGAGACTCTAAAGTGAAATTTAGATTGCCATGTACTGAATAGTGGCTTGAGTAGTGCTGTTTCAAATACTGAGAATGAGGTCCAGATTCTTGATTACTCAGAATCTCTACATAGCAATCTGAGTCCTGCTCAATATGACTGGTATTTTAGGGTGTACCGATGGGTTTGGATGGTTTATCCGGCTGTCCAGTCGCTTTCAAGATATTCATCATCATCCCTGCAGATTGGTTTAGAGCCATGAACTTGATAATTTATTAAGTTAAACATGTGACTGTAGATGCGAGAATCCAAGCATGTGAGTGTGTGATAATGTATCTCTAGAAAGGAAAAACATTTGATTTTCTAATTAGATCCTCTAGAAAAGAAATGTTCTTTTTTATTCATATATAAAGCCATATACTCATTTTCATACCATGGGATTGGTATGAACAGATTCATGCAGCCACACTCTATTTAAATTGAGGAACTTTTTGTTCTAATATTCTGACTGAACTTGTAGCTTGGCAAACCATTAAGCATGTTCTCTAATACAGAAATTCAATGACTTGCAAATGGATTATTAAACCAATGATTTTGGTGTCAGTGTTTTTTCTTTTCATATATTTAGAAATTGTCAAGGCATATACTCAAATCTCCATTCTGCTTATTGTCATACTTATTTTGCTTATAACAATTTTAATCCTATCTATCATGCTCCTGTATATCAACATCTATAATTTGGTTGAACTCACTTTATTTTAAGCAGTTCAAATACTGAGTTTGCATTTGTATATCATCCTAAGCTAAAATGGTAAACCAAGGAATGCCATCAAATTGTTCTTAACAAAAAATAAAACAGAACAATTATTTGGATGCTAAATTAGTTTGACAAAGATTGTGTACTCAATTGTGTTTGCCTGAGTATGATCATATGGTTCAACTGTGATTCTGCAACTTCATGTCATCTTTGGTAGCCAATGCTCCGGTGCTTAAGATCAACTACTCCTTTGGATTTGGAAGACTCTTGAGTCAAAATAGAAGCATTATCAAAGTGAAACTTTTTACCAGGGCTGCAACTTTTGATTTTGAGCCGCAAATTATCGCCGTGTATATTTGAAAAATGAGCCGACCCCACTTAGTGGAAAAACACTCGGTTGTTGTATATTTGAAAAATGAGAGATATCAACATATCACTAGATAGAACTAGAATGGTTGTTTAAGTAGTTTTCTGCTTGAGGTACAACCCTCACGACGACTTTAAAGCAATTGAGGGACCAATCTCACCTACTAAAACAATTCATAGCTGCTTGGCACACCATCCTACTATAGGAAAAAGATTACACCAAAACAAAATACATACTATTGAAACAAAATTTGATTACTACACATACACAATGCTTTGCATTAAAACCTACAATATCATTGTACTTGTAACCTAGTACCATCTATCTCCCGAACCTGGGATCCTCTACAGCTTCAGCACCATACTGCAATTGTAAGATTCAAGGAATCGTGGTTTTTAAGGGAATCTACTGCAAAAGAAAATACGTGCTATTGAAACAAAATTTGATTACTACACAATGCTTTGCATTAAAACCTACAGTGTCAGTGTCCTTGTAACCTAGTACAATATATCTCCCGGACCTGGGATCCTCTACAGCTGCATCACCATACTGCACTCGTAAGGATTCAACTAATCATCGTTTTTAAGGGAATTTGTCCTTTCATATGATGTCATTTCCCACTCCGCAAGTCCCTGCCTAGATCCCAACAGTCGTTTCTTGCCTTTCCAAAAATAAAGAAAGGTCAATCCCTTCATAGACTGACATCAACATTCAAGTCCTTGAAATACAGAAAGGTCGCAGCAGAAAGGAGTAAGACAAACAATGATATCAATAAGTGCTTAAAAGTTAGAACTCCTGCATCTATTCTCCTCACAGTCCCAACATCTGGTATTAAATCTGACTTTGCTTCATTATCATTTGCAGATGAATTTTTCGATGTCTTGTTCCCCTGGAAAAGAAAAATAGGAGCAACAATTAGAACTTTTCTCTGTCCATATTTCTCTTCTGTTATTACATTTATTTATATATCAGAAATGATAAAATATTATTACATTTACTCTTTCAGTATATATCATATATAATACAACAATATTTCTTTCAAAATAAATAAAGAACAACATCAGGAAGGAAAAAGAAGAAGACAATTTGGAAGGAATGTAACAACTATATCTAAATAAAACATTTCAGTATCAAGTATTGCTCTATGGATCAGAACTCTCATACGATTCAGTTCGGGTGCCAACAGAAGATAATACCATAATACTTGCTCCCTCCGGTTCGGTCTCTGTTGTAAGAGAAATTAAGAAACTTCATACTTATAAAAAAATTCAGTTGAAAGCAATTACTCTTCTTGATCTTATAGAAGAATTAAGCACATTCACAAAAATACCCTTTTATGAGATTTAATTGTGTTTACTATCTATCCGTATTGTACAGTGAGGAGGGAGTCCAAAATAGTAATTATGCAGTCCAAAATCGGAGCCAACGATTTAATAGAAATAGTAATTTAAACAATCCACATAGCATGCTTTATGCACATATTTCTAACCAAGAAACCATGCATTCTATGCCAAGTACTGTTTTACATTTATTAAAAAACTACACCTAACTAACAAGTAACACTTTACCAGCGAAGAAAAAGTTGATACCACATAAAAGGCATTTGTAATGATAATAAAACGATTTAACATTACTCACCAGCAAGACTACCATAAAAAGAAAAATATTTAACTAAGCTGGGAGCCTAGAAGCATGCCATGAATGTTAGTACATTAAAACAAAATATACTGCCAATAGGATGTTTGGACATGAGTGGAGCAGATATTTTGAAACAATGGTAAGGAGGATTGATAAGAAGGATAATCCAATAGTTAGAGAGAACCAACAAAACTATAGATCAAACAATTAAGGATTTAGTGGTAAATCATCTATCTTCAAACCTAATACAAGACAATGTTTTACAGCATCACCAATCCATGAACTAGTCGGAAAAAAAAGAAAAAAAAAAGGTTTTTCAGTCATCTAGCTACTACCAGACAAAAACGAAGTAAAATTAAAACAGGCAAAAGTTTGTCCAACAGAAATCATATCCAAAGCCATACAATAGCAGCAGCAATGCAGACGTAACAGTGTAATTCAGAAACAACTCAATTCACCACTGACTTCCAAAGATGACTTTGTCTTAAAACTATCACCACTACTTATGCAAGTCATTTTTTCTATCAGAAATATGTCTCTAAATATGGTAATATTTAAAATTGTTGCCCTAAGATGAAACAAATACATTTCTTCATTTTTCTATATATTATATGATGCCAATACATTTGTTAACTACTTACGAGATTCTTGTGTATCAGTTGCATATACAAATAAAAAACATGTTGATAATTTCTGAAGTACTAACCTCATGCATAGAAGACAAAGTTGCACTAACTTCTTTAGAAGAACCCTTATGTGTTTGCTTCAGCTTCACTACCAAAATTTTGTTCTCGCTTGCTAAGGAGGATATCTGCAAATAAAGGACAACAATTTTAACTAACGATGAACTGGAATATAAAATCTCATACTATAGTCAGGGAGACATGACATAAATGTTTAAAACAAATGGGAAACCCCCATACATCCCATCATCAGCCAAGCAAACCACTGCTAAATTTTCATCCTATGAACCTTCAATCAAGTTGATTTATAGGATACTTCAATTGAAAGTAAAATGTAATAAACTCCATACATAACTACAGTAGTTAAACTCAAGGCAGAAAGTGGAAAAATCAAAGAGGAGAAAAAAAGGTTGTGCTTGATCAATTGTTATTCACATACTAGAGGTGGGAATCGGTAGGCTAGGCTCGGGCCTTGCAAAACCTGAGCATGACTACTTCGAGAATGTTAAGCTCGAGTTTGGCCTATTACCTGTTATAGGTCCATTTTTAAGGACTGCCTGGCATTTTGAAAGTTTGTTTAAAAGTCTACTTCACTATTTTTAGTGAAAGCCTACACCAGTCAAGTGGTGAGTGGTGTGGCTTTCGTAAAAAGACTAACAAGCTCATAGGTCAGACGTACATCAGTATGTTTAAGTTACATAAAAGGTTGGAATATTTATGATTCAACACAAAGTACAAAACCTTATATAATAATAGTAAAAAATTATTTATATTTACTTAATTGATTCTAAAACATTTTTGGACTTGACTATTTATACAAAAAGAAAATAAAAAGCATAGTCTGGCTTGGGCCTGACGTTGCCTAAAGCATAGGCCCCTGACGGTCTGCCTATTCCCATCCTGTTGACACACAAATTATCAAACCATGCAGATCAATTGATACCCTAGTTGTTTATGTTGATTGATGAGCAAGAAATATTCAAGTTAACATTATGTATTGAGGAGATATATTTGCAGGTCTGTATGGCAGTATAATGTAGTGGACTGAAACAATATTTCAAAAGCTGGGTCTTTACCTTCTTAATAAGACGCTCTCTCTCCAAAGCCAGCTGTGTCACCAAACTTTTGAAAACTTTGGTTTGCTTTCCAATATCCTTTGCAGTTGTCATGTTTGCTTCCTCCGCTTTGTGCAGTGATCCCTCCAAGCATTCCAATCTACTTCTCAAGAAACTTACTTCCTCGTTTAAATCAGCATTAGATTCAGATAATATGATACACTTGTCCTCTGCACTGTCAGCTAGACTCTCAGCTTTAGAAACCTTTGACTTAAGATCCTTTATCACATGTTCCATATCTTCAATTGTGTAACACAACATCTTTTGCTTCTCTTCACTAGCTCCAGCAGACGCTACTGCCTGCTGCAGCTGTAAATCAGTCTCCTTTAGCTGCCTTTCAAGTAACTCTACACTCTCGGATGTGATACCACAGTCTTTTAAAAGAGTCAGCTCCCTGTTGAGTTCTTCATTAGTTTCCGTCAATTTTTTACACTGAACTTCTGCAGCGTTAGCCCGATTTTCTGCATTTTTTGCATTTTCTTTCAATTCTACGATAAGGTTATCCATGTCTCTAACTTGAGAACACACAACATTATACTGTTGCTGATATTCATCGGCAGAGACTTTCACATTCACTAACTGGCATTCAGTTTCTTGTAGCTGCTTCTCAAGCGAACACACTTTGGCACCTAAATTGACTGCTTCAGAATCTTCAGCCGTGCTGCTTTCGATCTTTTCCAAATTAACGTCTCTACTTTTCAATTGCTCTATAGAAGTTTCCAGCTTATCTCTAAGCTCGGATTCACTTTTTCTTAAACCGACCAAATTGAACTGAGAAAGCTTGAGTTTAGCCAACACTTCATTGGAAATTCCCTTCAGGATCTCACGCGCATTGTCTGCCTCAAACAATCTTTCCCAAACTTCGATTGCTTCTTCCTCTGTTTGAATTAACTCGTCTTCTAAAGAAAGGATCCTCAGATTTAACTTTTCTCCAATTTTCTTCGAGTCGTTGAAATTCTTCTCGAGATCTATTTCATTTGCCAAAGATTTCTCAAGCATCCTCAAAATGTTTCTATGTTGCTCAGTCGTTTGCATGTTCATCATGTTGTTTACATTCGAAATTTGATCATCCTCTTGGACATTTCCACCGTCTTCAACATTCCCTGTTGTCATTGAAAATCCAACACATAAAAAAGGACAGCAAATATTTATTAGAAATGGAAAACTAGGATTTAATTCAAATACACTATCGGTGGAAAGATCTTTTTACACTGTCAATCCATCATCATCGTCAGATCATTAAAATTGTTTGAATTTAATCATAACCACTTATGAAGTCACGCATAATCACATATGATTGGTTGTGATTTACCTAGGGTCTAAACTTTTCACACTGACAATGTATCAAAATTAAACTTGCAAAATTATTCAGATAAAAATAATCTCATCGGTCAAACATTGATCAAGAAGCAACCATTTTGAGCCAGTTAGTTCAAATGTTCAATGTTCTTCACAACTCTTTCTTCCTTTTCCTTATTTTTTTTATTTTAAAAGAAGAGTTCCATTAATGCACAATAGGCGTTTGCAGTTTCATATTGCATAAACTTTACACACACAATATCACATGAAAACTAAGGTGGACCCCACATAAAAGAATATACCCTTTTCTAACAACTAGATGAGAAGACAAGAACATGTAACAGATAAAAACAACAAGCAATGAATGTGCAAACAACATATATAAATATGAATCATTAAGATCTTCTACTTACCATTCTCTTCCTTCTTATAAGAAGACAAAGTCCTTTCAAAGCTAAAAGATTGTTTCTTAATCTCGTAAAACTGCTCCTCGGATTCAACCAACCTCTCTTGCCAATTGTTCAAAGAAGAATCACTCTCTCTAGAACCAGAAATCTCAGCATGAAGTGTATCCAAAAACAAACCCAAATCTCTAACCTCAGAACCCAGCACCCCACATAACAAATCAAACTCAAAACCCTTTAAAACACAATCCATATCGATGTTTTCTTCATCACAAACTAAACCCTCTAATTCACCTTCCAAAGTTTCCAAATTCATCATAAAAATACTCAAATTTGAAACTTTCTCAGAGAAATATACCACACTCATTTCAAAATCCACAATAACTTCTCCATTATCTGAAACACCTTCAACATCAACATCACCGGTATTATCTTCAACACTTTGAGTTTCCATTGTTCTAATCGTAAAAAACTTCAACTATTGTTTTCCTAGAACCTGGAAGAAAACTCAAAAAATGTAGTTAATTCAGCTAAGTAGATGATTAATTCAATTGATCATGAAACACAAAGTTGTGGCTAATTCACGTAGTTGAATTAACCACAATTTTAGCCGCGAATTGAAATAAACCAAACTTGAAAGTATGAATTGAAATACGAAAAATTGAAGGGAATGGAATAATACCAATTGAAGAATGAAATTGGATCGGTTGGAGTGATGAATATTTCAGACAACGGAAACAGTTGCGTCTAACTGAAAATTGAATCGGAGATCCACAACACTTGCAGCTCACTGTGAAACGCACCGTTTTGCTATCAAATGGTGTATTTTTTTAATGTCTGTGACACGTGGGATGAAAAAGGGGTATGCCTCTTCTTTTTTCTGTATTGACAAAGAATTTTTTTGTTTTTGGGTTACTATCCTAGTTTTAAAACTCGGACCAGTCATTAACTCGGTGAGGTTAGTGGATCAGTGAGTCATTTACGATAATTGTACAAAGATAGTTCCCATGCATTTACATTTACGATTAAAAAAAGATAAACATTTGCTATGTCTTAAATGGGGCTCTTAAATATGAAATAAAGTTGAAAACATAACCTACTTTTTGTGTTGCAGACTTGTAGTTGCCTCCTCTCTTACCCTCATTTTCTATTCTCTCTAGATCAATACATTCATCCAAAGTCCAAACAAGCAGATCTCAAATTAAAAAACACAAATTAGATCTGAAACTTCCATCATGTTAATCACGAGTTGATTAGTTTCAATCATGCTCTTGTCTTCTTCATCTTCTTCCCTTCCATGGTCGGGTCTCTGTTTTGTGATTTTTTTTTTCCAGTTTTTCTGACTTTTTTTATTGACCCGGTCCGGTTCGTCAAACCGGCTGAGTCACTGGTTTTTTGCGAGTCATACCGGTTTTGACCGGTTCAACTGCATGTCCGATCCAATAAACAAACCGAAACGGTCATATCTCCGGTTCACGATTGGACCGACCGGTCCGGTCCGAGTTTTAAAACTATGGTTAGCATCATATTTTTGGTACGAAGTTTGTCCTATCATTTAAGGTGATATATAAGGTGGATTCTCATCTTTCATTTGGATTTTTTCTATACACATTAATTAGAAATCGAACTTTTAACCACATAATTAAGGAGTTCAAGTGCTTACCACTTAGACCAATTCATTTCGTAACAAAGGGGGCTTCCGCAATTTTATTTTTTTTGAATCAGCAAATATTATTAAACACCATCTCTGTAAGACGCAAGAAATGAACGAAACAAGATACAAATGGTGTCGCATATAGACTGTACACCATAACCATCAAATAAAGCCCTTGAAGATAACCCACCAAAACACATCACCACCTAAGACGGACACTTTAACAGAAACAAACACTATAAACACAGTCCACAACCATCCACTGTCACTGCTTACCCCCAACGAACACCCCTCAAAATAAAACTCCATGATTTCAACACCCAAGTCGAGCCACATTCGAAAGGCTCCTAATCGAATGAACATGCAGCTTCCACAACCTCTCGACCTCTGATCCACCAAAAGAACACAAAACAAAAGCTTAAAAACCAACTTGGGTTGAAAGTGTGAAAATTTTTGTTAGCAATAAATGTCTGGATTTACGAAGCTTGTTTTTCTTTTGCACAAGAGTTCAACTTTCATGGTGTTATGTTTATGTTTTTTTTTTTCCTTAACCCATGAATGAGATCCTAATAATTCAAAACACGGTCAAAAGAAATTAAAATTGGATTGAAAATTGTTAATCAAAATTCTTTAGGCTTCCATTCTTTCCTCTAGACACCCCAAAAAGATCAAAATACATTCAACGACACTTAAGTACCGCTTGGGGAAACTTATGAGAAATTTGAGAAGTCTAAAGAGAAATTTACCAAATGTAAAAGTACAAGGTAAATTTTCCCAAATTCTTAATATAATAGCAGGAGAAATATGATGGTGCAAATAGCAGGAGAAATTCTTACAAAATCAAGAGTTTTTCCTTACACATATACCATTCAGCCTTTATTCAATTGTTGGCCCAATCTCACAATATTTCTCTACTATTAGCACCATCATATTTCTCAGCCTTCGCCATTTATGCTTCGTGACAATACGTGATATTGCATAAATATTTTCCTTCAGGATAAAATTTAGGTGTATTGTACCCGTGAATTTAGCTCAGTTGATATGTCAATGTATGATTTAGGTGTATTTTCCTTCGTCATTTATTCAATTGTTCGTCATTTATGTAGGGTTCGAATCACAAACATCATACTTCTCCACATTTAAAATGTGTGAGCTTCCGGCACTAAGCTACTTGATCCCAAAAAAATTAGGTGTATTTTTGTAAGATTCTTAACTAAAACACAATATTTATGGTTATAATAAAAGTATGGATTTAAGAAAATCATGACTAATTTAGTTAAGAATCGTACGAAAACCACGTAATGACAAAGGTGTAGCTATGGGCATAAAAAATGATAGTTTTACTTACGCCAAATTGTTTTAATTGTATAAATAAGTCTTTTTTACGTTTAGCTACCCGAATAAAAATATACCTAGCTACTTCAAACATGTTTATTTGTAATAAAAAAAATATAAGATATTAAAAAGATTATCACTTGTTTAATAAATTTATTTCGTCTTCTTTTGTCACATTTGGTATCTTAAACAACTATACGATGAGAACTTTATTAACAATAAAAAATTTAAAGACAAAATTATACAAGTAAAATATATAGTTTATTCTTCTTATAAAATTAAAATTATTGTAATTTTTTTATCTTATAGATTAAATTTAATATATTAATTTAAAATATATATTTTATTTCGTTATATTCGCTCACTTGTAAAATATTGGCTTGCTTCCTCATTTGCCTATTGAAATGTATCTAAATTTTGTCTTTTTTTTAAAGGATGTTGCATATATAAGTATTTAGTATCGATCAAGTATTAGCTCATAAAAATGGTACTCATATTCCTTAAAAAAAAAATTGCACTCATATTAAAATGATTGTGAGATCATAGGTATTTGTTGAAAATGTCGAAAGAATACTTTTTTTTTTACAAGATGTCGAAAGAATACTTGTTATCATAACTCATAAAAATTATGTTCATATTAAGCTTATAAAATAGTCTTCTTAACAAATGTTCTTGAAGTATTTGTTAACACTTTCCTTATAAAATTCTGTAAAAAAAAAAAAAACTCAGTAA
>Ga0228711_1006515_pt1 | contig 17296 bp, 6 predicted proteins | sample MedpolnodulmetaG_2_FD_177996 | JGI IMG/M metagenome (GOLD analysis project Ga0228711, IMG submission 177996) | Root nodule microbial communities from Medicago polymorpha collected in Santa Monica, California, United States - brown nodules | ecosystem: Host-associated > Plants > Roots > Nodule...
CTCGCAAGTGGGACTTGCGGGACATTAAAAAATTTCGAAAAAAAAATACCAAGGTACCTCGCAAGTCCCACTTGCGGGACCTATAAAAATTTTGAAAAATAATTTAAAACTACCTCGCAAGTCCCACTTGCGGGATATAATAAGGACAAACTTTTTAGGGTACCTCGCAAGTGCAAGTTGCGGGGTACCAGAGTGTAAGAAAAAATAGGGCATTTTTGCAATTTTTTTTAAAAGTATGGTAGTTTTGGAATTTTGGGAAAAAAGAAGGGCATATACAAAAAAATTTCCCTTCAGGGTGTGAGAAAGCCTAATGGCTCAAACTAAAGAATGTCAATGGTGATATTTACGGCTTAATTGATCTGCTGGTCCCTTAACTTATTTCTTTTATTCAATTTGGTCTCATAAGTCTTAATTTTTTCAAACATGTCCCTTAACTTATTTCTTTTATTTAAATTGGTCCAATTTTGATGATTTTAATCCTTAAAAAAAAAAAGACCTTTGAATTACGAAGGTCTATCAGATTTTACATGTATCAACAACACCTAATTTATTTACTTTCTTCTTCATCACTAAACCCAGCAAATTTCATCATCTTCATCATAAAAATAAATAAAAAAATATCCAGAAAAAAAAATTAAACATTAAATTTCAATCACTTCTTCTTCTACTTCCTTCGAAACCCCATAAATTCTCAAATCCCAATTTCAAAACCCTAAAAAATCTCCAAATCCCCCAAATCATGAATCTTCCATCATCAAAACCCATTATCTTTGAATCCCCTCCCAACATCTTCCCCTTCGTCAAAGGCACAACCTCACAGCAGTGCTTCTTCGAATTTTGAATCACAACAACAAGCGATCAACCGCCGTCGGAAAACCACAACAACAACAACAATGTGCCGACGAATTTCGAATCGCAACCAAATGTTTCTTCAAATGGAAATAAGTTTGGATCTGAATCCATTCATATAACCGATTGTCATAAAAGAATTTGTAAATCCATCTTACTGACACACAGGAATTCGGATTTGAATATGTTGATGGAGATATTGAATGAGAGAGGGATAACCATTGTTGAGGGTGAAGAAGTTTAGAGGGAGAGCTCTGAAACCCATCTATTTCTAATTTTGATTTTTAACTTAATGTAGGAACAACTTTTTCGATTTGTAATTATTCCCTGTTTTCAATTAATTTCTAAATCCACTGCATTATAAAAAAACCAAAAATATTTGATTGAAGTTTTTCTGGATTCGGTTGTTTTTTTGTTGTTGTTGTTTTTGTTGATTTTTGGTTTTATTTTTGTGTATTGTTTTTATGGGTTTTTTGTTGTTTCTGGTTTGTTGATGATGAAGATGATTGAGTTTTTGTATGAAGATTGAAAGAAAAAAAAATGGATTTTTATTTTATGAAGATGATGAAGATTGATGAAGGTTGAATGAAAATGAAGATGAGGGAAGGAGAAGAAGAAGAAAGTAAATAAATCAAGTGTTGGTGATACACTATAAAATCTGGTAGACATCACTATCCAACAATCTCCTTTTTGAGGGGACCATATTGATTAATAGTAAGTGAGTTGAGGGACCAGTTTGCAAATGTTAAGAGTTATAGAACCAAATTGAAATAAAGAAATAAGTTAAGAGACGGCAGATCAATTAAGTCTTTCTTTTTCTAAGCTAATAGTGACATTTAGATAATTTTTCATAGGGGTTCAAAATCATATCATTGGGATTTTCAGAAGCTAATAAACTAGAAATTTTCTTTTCTAATTTTTCATAAGCAAATAAACTAGAAATTTTCACATTCATGTTGGATTCAAAATCATATCATTGTGGGATCACGAAGACGACCCCTTATTTTTCATATTTCATAATTGGAAAATGCTTGCTAGGTATAGCGAAACAAATTAAGTTTTCCAAATCCTTCACGATGAAGTGTAACTGGTCAATTAACACCAACACTTGGGTGTTTGCCGCAAAATCTTGAATTGAATGAGGTCCACGTTTCACTTAATCCGTTTTATTAATTGTTGAGATAATATCAAAAGAGGTCCACGTTTTAGCAAAAAAGAAAAAGCTTGTTAATGTAGATTCGTGAAAAGTTCGGGAAATGTTTTCTCGTTGGATTTAGCATCACTCTTCATAATTTTATTTTAAATGGTGATATGTGTTGGGAAAATCACGAAGAGGAAATATCTAAACAAGCAGAGACACAACCATGCAAGGAGTAAAAATAAAAAACGATCGTAAGATTGTGTTCGACAGTTCATATATACATCCACAATCTCAGAACAAAACATGTTATACTCAATACGTATTTTTTATAAGAAGAAAATTGCAAACACTCTCATACAAATTTAGGGACAAAAATGTAAACATTCTCAACTCTCACACAATTGCAATTTTTACAAGGACAAAATTGTAAACATCACAAATATAGTTTTTGCATGGGAAAAAAATACAAACCTTATCATGACATACAACTACGCAAGCCCCACTACATCCACAAGACTAAAAATGATGTGGTGGAGAAAACTCAAACTAACTCTATATTTATACAACCTCCCTACTTTTATCTTTCCTTTTCACTGCTTGATGTGAGACTTGGATGAATACCAATTTCAACAACATGGAATCTACATAGACACTCTAATGTTTATCATGCAAGCTTAAAATATTTCACAATAAAAAAATTTGGCCAAATTAGGTGTGGGTAAAATTCCTCAGATTTTAAAAATAAGTGATTGAAGTCACAAAACTAGAAACGAGGCAAAATACTATATGGAGCAAAATGGTGGAACAGTGCCAAAATTAGGCCAAATTATTTTATATACTCCGTTTTTTTGTCACTTAAAAAATTCTTCCGAAGGCTTGAATTATAGCAAGTCAAACAAAGGGAAATTTTACCCAGCACCCATACATTTATACTGTCACCCCTATTTTTTGTTTGAACTACCAATTTTACCTTTCTACAAATAAAGCATTTCAGTTGTTTTTTTTTGCCACTGAACATTTACAAGTTTCCCAACTTGCTCACCCTTTTCGCCAGAAAGTCGTCCAGAAAACAATTTCTAAGTTTTTCTGTTTTGGTGGGTTTTCATCAAGTTTTCCTAGGTTTCAGGTATCGTCGCGATTGTTTTGGTGGGTTTTCATCAAGTTTTCCTAGGTTTCAGGTATCGTCGCGATTGTTTGTTGTTATCGTTTGATGGGTTTGATGTTTCGATTACTGTTTTCTAGGTTGCATCATCATCATGATCAGCACATGAATTTATTTATTGGGTTTTGTTTGCTGGTGTATTTTACATTGTTTTCCTTCATGCCTAAAATTGATTAAAAGAAGGCATCAAACACGTGAAGGATTTCGGAATCAACCCTCTTTGAAGAATTTAATTCATGAATAATTTGTTAGAGATTTAAGGATAAGTTTGATGGAATTTAACGATGGCTTTCAAAGGTTTTAACAACTTCTCCGTCAATTGTTTTCCTTTTGGTTATACCCTTTTCAGTTATAGTTATACCGAAAGTCATTTTGTTGGCATTAATGAGTTAAAACATGAAGGATTTAACTTTGTCCGGAATAGTTTTCTGGTGCTTTATGGAAGAAAAAAAACTACCGGAAATGTTTAAAAAAGGTTTCTGGGAAATACATATGTGAGGGTGAATTCATCTTGATTGGAAAATATTGAAAGTGAGGGTCAAAAATAAAAATTAGATTTTTTTAACGAAACATGAATTCAATATGAATTTTTTAACAACAAAAACATAAAAATTCATATTTAATTCATGTTTTGTTAAAAAATTCAATTTTTTTTGGGAGAGATTGTGATAATATTCTACCCATTTATGGAAAATTTCATTAAAATATATGTTGGTTAGACATGAGTTGGCTAAAAATTATGGACTAATTTCATAGATGGAAAATTTTGAGGGACAAAAAGCCTAATGAATATTTTAGGAGGACTAAAATAAAATGTTAGTATATTTAGGGGGACAATTTACTTATTTAACCCAAATTGAAATGACAACAAGGGTAAAATTGGGATTTCTTATAATTTGTAGGGGTGAAGGTATAAATGTAAAGGTATATGGTAAAATTTCCCAAACAGAGCCAATGGAAGGTCCAATGGGTAACAAACTACTCAACTAAATTACAAAAAGAAAAATTAACCTGTAGCCCTAATTCTATACATTCACCCCTGCAAACTACTAAAAATGCGAGCAACCGCTAAAAATGTTAGTAACTGGTAGGTAAAAAATCTTACTTTCAACACCTATTGAAATTTTAGTTTGAATTTTTTTAGAGCAACCGCTAAAAATGCTGGAAAGATTTAACCCAGTTTTCCACATTTTCTCCCCCTCGTTTACTAACATTTGCCACACACTCTTTTCAAGTTTGAGGCTGCCCCGTACAAATAACCCTCATATACCAGAGACATGAGATTGGTGCCAAGAGAACTAGCTAGTGAGGTTTGATAATGCGGTAGCGAAAACTTGACTATGAATGAGCTAAATTTTAAAAATACTTTTTTTCTCAAAAGTCTGTGCAGGCAGGAATCCACACGAGGCTCTACCTGCCTCCGCCCCTAACTCTAAGATAAGAGCATGAGAGAAAAGAAAAAATTCAGAAACAAACTTAACGTGTTCATGACTAATGGATTTTGGAAAAAGAACTAAACCTCACACGTATAGTCTTGTCTCCTTTCTTTACAATTCTAAATATTACTACTTTCGTCCTTAATTATAAGACCCTTTTGCCAAAATCAGGCGAATTAAGAAAGTTGATAATAGTATTAAATTTGTTTATAATTACTATTGTTTTTACAATTTTATCCTTAAGAGAGAGTTAGTTTATGTTTTCAACATAATATTTATTGTTGATTGAAGAAAAAGATGCAAAATAAATAGGGGTATGGTGGTAAAGAAATAATTAATGTAATTGGAAATAGCAAAGATGTCTTATAAAAAGGGACAAAAAATATTTTCAAAAGGGTCATATAATTAGGGTTAGAGGTAGCACGAGACATCTCCAACATATATCTTTTCAATCAATGCCAATACCTATAATAATGTCTTACTTTGTTATTATTGAAATAGGGAAAATAAAGAAAAAGAAAACCAACATTGCTTTGGGATTGAATTCGCAACAAAGTTCACCACTAATTATTATGTAACTTAAAAGTTATTAATAAAAATATATTTAAATTTCTAAACAATGAATATAAAAATAGATATATTTAGCTAAAACTTTAAAGCTTATAAATTTTTAATTTAGTTCAACAGATGGAATAAAACATGAATTTTATTAATACTAAATGTTACTATTTTTTTTTTATTATATGTATCAAATTATATCTTCCATAGATAGGTGACTATGAGAAACTAATAAATCGATAAAAATGCCATAAAAAGTTGAAATGAGTGGATAAAAAAGGGTCAAGCTACCCAATAGTAGTAAGTGAGTCAATCCATTTTGGCTTATTTATGTAACTAAGTTCATTGAAATATGTCAGACTATTTGACAACTATTAAGTGCAAAATATATATCTATAGATTTTGATGATGACCTATCTATGCAGGGAACCGACTAACCACTTTTAGTGAGGTATATCCTCGTAACTATATATTTTCAATACTAGAAGGGTCGAACTAGAGAATTTATTTAAGGGATACAACTTTATTTCTGCCCAAACCATATGATATCAATAATTAAAGTTTATATTTAAAACATTATTTTTTTAAAAGAATCTTTTTTTTTAACGACATTATTTAGGACCCGTTTGTTATGTAATATAAAAAATAATTTTTGTATTCAATAGTTTACAGATTTTTTTTATTTTGTATGTTATAATGAAAATCTTTCATTTTAAAAATTGATTTTTAAGAGAAGCTCATAAAAATAACTTCTTATTTAAAGCAATTTTTAGATTAATAGTTTTTTTTAAAGTTGTAACAAATAGACTAAAACATTCAACGGTTATCATTTTATTTAAAAAAGTGATACTTTTAAAAAAATAATTGTAATAAATAGACTCTTAATAAATTACATTTTTAAAATTTCAATTATTATTTTTAAAATTAATCTTAATAGTGTGGTACATCTAAAAATCCGACTTGTTTGGGAATAGAGATCGAAGGTCGTTAATAAGCAACACCTATATTCATTGACCAAATAAGACACATTTTATAAAGGACAAGATCAGAAGGACTTACACTTATGAGGTGTGAAACATAAATTCCAATTATATTACTTCAGAGTCTTGCTAATTTGTGCCCTAAAAGGACATGCTAAGTGTACAAAGTGACCCAAGACCCAATCTCTTGCGATCTTACGATCCACTTCCGGAGCACCCCCGCCTTTTGAACAAATTCATATGACTTAGATTTTTTGCAATCTTTAGCGGCTCAAAGGATTGAATGTTTGTTCAATAGCTATCAAAACAAGTCATTAAAGGATGCCGTTCGTAACAACCACATCTTAACCCTCCAACGCCGTATAAATAACTTTTTCAAAAAAAACTCAAGGTACATATAGTCTTTCTAGATCTGAATCTTCTAAAATAAACAATTCATTGTAATGTCTAAAATGAGTATATTAACCATTGACTATCAAATCGATGGTAAATATACTCAAGGTACATATAATCTTTCTAGATCCGACTATTCTAAAATAAACAATTCATTATAGAGTATAAAATGAGTAATATTAACCATTGACTATCAAACCGATGGAAAATATTAAACAAATCACAAATTGTTAAAAAAAAAATACAACCATCAAGGAGCCAAATCCACTCTTTCTACCTTAAAAACTCTCGATCCGACCATCACTTTCAATACCAATGGAACACTTCTCCAGTCAGTAAGAAGAAAACCCTTTTACTATTTGAAAAATTAGGAGATTAAACCGAGACAGTAATAAAAAAAAAGCAGCCACGCGGTGGGGGAAAGAGGTCGGGAAAGAACTCATATAATATTTGTTTAAGAAAGAAATGGTACGGACATAGAATATAACGTGACAAGGACATTTGAAACGCGTGTTGTGGAAATTTCGGGGCAAACCATAACACCATTATAACGAACGATTCTCTCATGCAATTTTTTTCCCATTTCACTCGTATACATCACTTTTTTTGCAACTTTGCCTAACTTTCTAATTGATTCCCCCATTTATGGTATTATGTCTTGACTCTTGGAGTCTCTTGACTCTTCCCTATAAATTCTAGTTCTAACTAGGGCATCAGAATCAAACACTGCGCCAATAACTTATTAAAAAAGAAAAAGGATGGACAATATGCCACCAGGTTATCGTTTCTACCCTACAGAAGAAGAGCTTATTTCGTTCTATCTTCACAAAATGCTTGAAGGAGAGAAAGAATACACGATTCGTACCGTTATACCAGTCGTTAATATATACGATTACAATCCATCACAACTCCCACGTATAAATCTTTCCATGACTTGACTACCTTATTATTTTTCATTCTTCTTTTTATTTTTGAAACTAAATGTGCTAGAATTGATATAGATCTCTAACTTTGGAAGTAGACATTATCATAATACTTTTATTTCATGTTTAGTTACAATAAGAAGACATTACTAGATATAATTGTTTATCATAACTCAAAAAAAAAAAAAAACAAAAATATTTTTTTTTATAAAATTTTTTAAAAAAAAAATGAAATAAAAATTTAATAAAATTTTTTTTTTTATTTTTTATTAAAAAAAAAAAAAATTAATTAAATTAATTTTTTAAAAAAACACAAAAAAAAAAAAAAACGAAAATATTATTGTTTATCAATATTTTGAATAAAAAAACTAGTTAAGTATTTTGAATAAAAAAGGATCTTCATTTTGCATCATTGCATGTAAAAATTCTATATCATTGTGAAAGTATAAAATTATTGCGATATTGTAAGTTAGACACATGATATTTTTTTCTTATAAAATTATTGGTTTTCAGAAATTTCAGGAGAGGCTAGTATGAGAGACACGGAACAATGGTTCTTTTTCATTCCAAGGCAAGAAAGTGAAGTGAGAGGAGGAAGACCAAAGCGTCTCACCAACACTGGGTACTGGAAAGCCACTGGATCTCCTAATCATGTTTATTCTTCAGATAATCGCATCATTGGAGTGAAAAGGACTATGGTTTTCTATAGTGGAAGAGCTCCAAATGGAAAGAAAACTGATTGGAAAATGAACGAGTATAAGGCCATTCAAATAGATGAAGCATCTTCTTCAAACAAAGGAGCTCCTAAGGTACGTACATATCATATGCATCTTGAACTAGGCCTAAAAAAAAAAGTCTGTTAGATTGATTTCTATGTATACAACCTGATTTATATTTGTTTGAATTTTGAAACTCTAGAGAACATTGAATTTCGTATATATTGGTTAAGCTAGCATTAAGATTACAACGTGCAATTTTATTGTATATATGAATTATGAAGTCTAATTTAAGTTAATTTGTTTTATGGGGGTCAATCTAATAAGGCGTGATTTTCATGGGAAATAAAAAATATGGACAAAAAAAATTGTTCAAATATTTTTAAAGGCAAAAGATGTGTTTAGATGGAAACCAGTTTAATATCGTGGATCATATAATTTCGCTTTTTGTTTTGTTTTGAAAGAATATAATAATTTTACAAGTCAAATGAGAAGCTAGCCAGCTAATTAACCTTTTGATTGATACTTGCTAATAAAAGAAATGTGATATTGATTTATTTGCAGTTAAGGCAAGAATTCAGTTTATGCCGAGTGTACAAGAAATCAAAGTGCTTAAGGGCATTTGATAGACGACCACCACCAAGGAGGGTTACAACACATGTTCAAAATGCTCAAGAGCACCAGAAAGATTCAACTTGCGAACATGATGTTCAAATCTCGATGGACATAAGTGCAACAAACTCACCAGATAGCTCTTCCTCTATAGACCATATTCAACCCTCACAAGAGGTTGGAGAAGCTAGCCAAATGGATATTGCTGATTATGATGCTTTGTTGGATTGGGAGCAAGTGGATTGGTTCTTAGGGTCGGAGTCATGATATAGGAGAAAATTAGACTACGTGCAAGATTAAATTTGTGGTGGGATTATCACAACCACGACAAATATTCACTTCGGTTTCAACAAAAATTACACTTAGAGCTTCAACAAAACCATCCATGGTGTCAACATGATATTGTCATACTCATAATCAATCCAAACATATATTATGTGTTACGGATACAAGTACCATTAAGTGATTCAAGTTGAATTAATCGGTTGGAATTAATAATGATTATGTAGTTATTTATGTCTTGAAAATGTTTTGATTTATTTATTGCTAGATACCCCTGAAAATAAATTGTGACAGAAGTAACTGAGGTGCCCATACAAATCAATTTGCGGAGGTCAAAATCCCCGTAAATTAGTTTAGAACCCCATTGTTAATTCAAACATATACTATGTGTTGCGAATACAAGTAGTGGAATTGGCTGGAATAGATAATGATTACGTAGCTATTTATGTCATGAACAAATGTTTTCATTTTTTTCTAACTAGAAACTCCCGCAAATAAATTGTGACACAAGTAATTGAGGTTCCCTCGCAAACCAATTTGTAGAGGTGTCAAAACCCTCGTAACTTAATTTAGAACCACCCCTCGCTCTCTAAATAACGTATTTTTTGTAATGTCTCGTAATTCTTGCAAATATTTTATCAATAATGATTGAAAATAAATTTACAAATTTAAGGTCTTGGTTAGTATTCATGTTATAGATTTGTGGTTTAAAAATATGATTTATTTCATATCCAATGTATGTGGGTTTGGGATCTTACCTGGTGATGGAGCTTTTAGTTTAGTAACAAGGTTTGTTGAGGATCCTTCAAAAAAATAAAAAAGGTTTGTTGAGGATTTACGGTTCGTTGCTTGTGGTGGATGATGGCTAGTCTTGGGTGCCATGGTACCAAAAGGACAATTCACATTTAGCTATGCTTACTGCTCTTTTGTTGCGACCTCCCCTCGATCGAGGGGGCTCACTGATGAAGAAATTCAAACCCTAGCTAATGTTTGGACGAGTCCATCACCTTCTAAAGTTATAATATTTTTGTGGCAACTGCATTTAGATAGTGAACATGTTCAATCAAACCTCCTGCATCACATAGTGATTTTCGAGGAATAAGAATCTACCTGTGTTTTTTTGTCGTCTTTTGCAAGAGTTTACTTGTCGTCTCTTTATTACTTGTGAGTCCATCCTTCGTGTGTGGTATGATATTTTTAGGTTATTTGGGTTACATTTAGTTATGCCTCCATGTTTGCTTCAGTTGTTTTTGGTCTTCACCTTATTTGGATCCGGTTCTTGAGTTAAAACAAGGCATACATTAGTTTGACATGTAGTTGTGTGAGGTAGTTAGAAGTCTAGGAATAACGTTATCTTCTCTCATAACAATTGATAAATCATGTTCAATTCTCCTTGTGGAAATGGTTTATAGGGAAGTCTAAGGGTATGTCATGTTCTTCGGTAGAAGTACGTCGCAGAACCTTAACTATACTTGCCCTAGATAGTTGCACTTGTTGTTCGTCTAGTAGCGTTTGTCTGTATTTTTACGCTTGATTGTTTGTATTGTTTCTTCCTTTTATTTTGGTGTGTGTTGTTTTCTGGTGTTTGCCATCCTATTTATCTATATACAACACATATGTGATTAAAATAAAATTGTAAAAAAATTTTACACTATCAGTCGATCATAACTATTATATCATTAAAAAATCTGAGATGATAACAAATAATAGATCAACTATGAGAAGTAATGGTTGATAATATAGGTAAATCAACCAATACCAATTACTATTATTTATTTTTATGAGGAAGCCAATACCAATTATGTTGACATTAGATTTGACCGATCTCCATTTATATTTTGTAATAATTGTTTTTGTCTAATTAGTAAAATGGGTTGACGTCCTCTAAAGGTAATTTCCATTTGAGTCGTGTGCTACCAAAAAACTCTAGACCTTAAAGAACTATTCTTGACAGCAATGGTACAACAGTCGCACGACTACACAACAAAAGATATAAGAGCTGAAAGACAACTAGACTTCAAGTCTATAGATACTTTCTTTAAAAAAAAAGTCTATAGATCCTTGTACGCGTATTTGACTTGCCCTATTTACATTTTTTTTAAAGAGACTTGCCCTATTTACATGTTCATTAATTAGTATTTGTGTTAGGCCTATTTTTTTTTTTCCTTCATGGAGTGTTAGGCATATTTTTTGTTTGTTTTTCTGGGCTGTAGAAATAATTGTGTAATTCAATAAAAGAAGAAGAAATATTTGTATAATACTTTAGCTTTTTATTTCTTTTGATAGCTAAGCTTAATACTACTAATTTATTTTATAGTACACGAGTACATGACCATATATATTAAGGGCATGAAAATAGAAAGCATATCTCTTTGAATCACGAAATCGAGTAATGTAGACTATGCTACAAATCAAATGCAATGCAGTAATACAACACACTTAATTTTGTGATTCAAAGAGATATGCTATGTCTTTATATTTATATATATTATGGACTTTTTTGTTGCACTGTGTTGAAAATAGAAAGTTCACATCAAATAATAAAACAATAAAATAGTAAGGCTAAACGAATTTATAAGCCACGTGAGGGGAAAGACCAAAGACATTTCCAAACTTAGATTCAAAAGGCCAGTATGTATAACGCTCGTTTAATTGGGTCACTGATAAATATAACATGTTATCAGAGTCTAATATATAACCTAATAATCCGTATCGTTCTAAACTAAACAAAATTAAATAGGAGTTAAAATTATATTTTGAGACTCAACAACAACTAAAAGAAAGAACTTATTAAAAAAAAAAGCCCCCTTCACTTATTAATTATTTTTAGTTATTTTATTAATTTCTATTATTTTTATTGATTTATTTACGTTATAGATCCTAAACTATTTAATAATTTGTTCATAATAAAGTCCCTAAAAGATATTTGTTTTGTTATCTTTGTTAGGTCCTTTTGTTACAATCGATTAGTGATTATCTAACAAATAAAGTCCCCTTCACTTGACACTTATTTTTTGTGTTTGTTATTGTTATTATAAAGTCCCTAAATGATTTAATTCTAAAAAATATATTAGTTTCAAGGTCTTAAAAATACTTTTTTTAAGTTTAGTAATCTACTTAAAATATTCAAATAATTTAAGATGATGATTAACACAATTTATTATAAATACATGAATCTAATATGAAACCTTCCAATAAAGACTAAACCACCCAAGCCCCACACTCCAAGAGTAACACGTGGAAAGTAGTATCATGTAGTATGCTAGCTTAGTTGATTCTTGGAAGCAATAGAGAAAATACCGACAAATTAACGACCGACTAGGAGACTTGAACAATTGACGAGGGAGATTAGTCACTTTAATTCTGAATAGGAAAATAGTCGTCACTTTAGTTTGTGAATGCAGATAAATTGTAAAATAATCCTTGAATATAGACTATGTCAGTCAATTTAGTCCCTGAATGCAGACTCCGTTAATCAATTTAGTCCTGAATGTAGACTCCATTAGTCACTTTAGTCCCTGAAATTGACCAACATAATCTACATTCAGAGACTGTTTTGCAATTTCTCTGCATTCAGAGACTAAAGTGACTAATTCCCCTTAACAATATACTATATCATATGCACCAAACAATACATCGGGTATATATTCTCTCTCAAAAATGAAAAAATTACATCGGATGTTCTATTTTGTTGGTTGTTATCAGAACGTGTTGCAATCTCACTTGACTCGCGTTAGAATTGGTGGGGGAACTGATAAAATTAACAAGTGCATGATCAAATGGACAAATTCACACTTTTATAATATCAAGTGTTCTAAGGACAATAACTAAAAAATAAAATAAAAATAGTAGCCTTGTAGTGGAAATGACAATTTTTAAACTTCTATAAAAACAATTACAACATTTCTAAATTAAATTCCTTAACTTATATGTTATTATTGTCTTTTTTTTTTTTTTACACAAAAGAGCGTGAAAATTCATCAGAAAACTGAGAAACTATCTTAACATATAAGTTACTGAACAGAAAAAGAATCTATGCCCCAATGTGGAAACCGATCCCCTAAACTTACATTTTCCTTTTAAATATACTTAATTATGTTGTGAAATTTCTCCGTAACTCATGCACGTACGACACCAATTAGTGTTGATTTTGACAGCACTAGATCAATAGACCAGACGTCATTGCCCTAGTCAAATGAAAAGATAAAGTACACATAAAACAAGTTTGCAACATTCATGGAAATGACATATTTTTTCGTAAAAAAAAACATTCATGGCATAATTAAGCACTTACATAGTATTTAAAAATACACACTCCTTAAAAAAAATTGTATTTAGATACACATAAAACTTATAACATATTTATAGTTCGGTTTTTAAAAAGGGATAAAGGGGAATTTTGATCGGTTAAAGTGAACTAATTATCATCTTATAATTGTTTAAATTTGAACTCAATATTCATATTGGAGAAGCGTTGGGTTTATTGTCGGTGCTTCATTGGATACATGAGCTACAATTAGGTCCTACTGATTTTGAACTTGACTCAAAGAAGGTGGTTGACAATTTCAATTCCAGCATTCACGATAATACGGAATTTGGAGCTATTATTAATGATTGTAGATCTTTATTTAGGCAATTATATGAAAACTTTAGTGTTGAGTTTGTGCGGAGACAAGCAAATGAGGTTGCTCATGAGTCAGTATAGGCGGCTGACCACATTATCAGCTAGTTTCCAGATTTTGGTTATGCCACCAAATTGTATTGAACACATTTTAAGTAATGAAATGCTACAAGTTTTACCTCTTCAAAGAAAAAAAAGTGTTTCTGAGCTTATTTCAATAAACTCGTCAAAATAAAGAGTAAGTTCGCAATCAAACTCCTCCAAATATTTCCATATATATATATAAAAGATAATGCTAAATAGTACCGGATTGTTGGTGACGTAAAATGACGAATGCTTAGATGCATGATATATAGGGGTGGCAAAATGGGCCTGACCCGTCGGGCCAGTCCTTTTAACCCGCCATTATAGGCGGGCTGGGGTGAGATTTTGAGTCCATCTCTCTAGTTGGCCCGCCCCTAATAAGCCCGCTGAAAAAGCGGGTCATAGCGGGGTGGGGCGGACTGGCCCGCGGGCTTATTAAACTTTCTTTTTTTACTATTAGTGACCAAATTTTTAATTTACACACCCCATAAACAATTGGGCCAAATGATACCAACCCAACCTCAAATTGTCCCACTCTCTCTGATAGCGATAACTGATTCACCACTAGTCCACTACCTCTAGAAAAAAATTGATTCACCACTGCATTATATTGACACTTATTTCATGTAGTTGGATTTATTTTGTAATTTGTTTTATGTTGGATGTATGATAGATTTATTTTGAGATTTGTTTAATGTTAGAGAATTTATTGTTTTTATAACAGCTGCGTATTTGTTAATAATAATAGAAAAGAATATTTAAAAAAATAGACGGGTCAGCCCGCCAACCCGCTAGTCCGCCTTTAGGCGGGACGGGGTGTGAGTTTGAGCTCACCTCCTCAAGTTGGCCCGCCCCGCCCCGCCCCGTTTTTGGCGGGCTGCCCCGTATTGCCATCCCTAATGATATATTTGCTGAATGGTACGGTATTGTTCTTATTTCATGGTAGTAACATTATATTTGCTAACAATTTCATTGCCACTACCCCCATTTGCTGAATGGTACGGTATTGTTCTTATTTCATGGTATTCACATTATATTTGCTAACAATTTCATTGCCACTACCCCATGAATTCCGTTAAACAGCAACTAACTTAATTTTTCTTTACAAATACTAAACCAGTTTTTTACTCCTTAAAAATTGGTGAAGTGGGCATCCGTGAATTTTCGTGAGTAAAACTTCCCGTACTACTATATAGCACTACTGCTAAATGTTTCTTTAATAAACATACATTATGTTCCACATAAACTCTTTTCAATTAATTCATCTATAAAACATATTCCCCGTCTCAAATCAGGTGTCGCCTTTACTATTTGTGTTTCAATCCTTTAACTACTTCACTAACTCAGTTCATAAAATTGTTTTAGTAAATGAATATTTTACCATTAAAATTAATATTATTAATCATTTTCTTAATAACCCTAAAATCTCAAAATGAACGCTTAATTTGAGACGCAGGGAGTATTAAAATTAGCTCAAAAGATCTTATAAGTAAATCATGAACTACTTTCAAAATATTAAAAAAATATTGAATGTTATTTTTTTTCCAACAGACTGGCGAGAAAAGATATCATACATAAATGACGATTTTACTTGCACACCCCACAGACAAAGGTAAACCAAAGGAAGAAATATAAGTTGCTAATTGCTATACATTACAGAACATATAAATACGAAGAACAATACAGTTTCCATGACTGTATTAAGTCTCAGTACCTTGTTTTCTTTTTTATGTTAACAATCCCTAATGACTAGCAGGACATAATATCTATGGAATTCGTTATTACCAATCATCGTCAAGGCTCGCTTGGTGGAAACACATAACAGTACATATAAATATGAAGAACGATACAAGCTCAATGAGCATTGCTCCAGTCTCAATCATGTGTGCATGCCTAAGGATTATAGGAATGGCTATGCTCCCCATAGATGATGCTCCCGTCAAAAACTTTGCAGCATCCATCCAACTGCAGCACAATACCATATATTATATTTACCGTGTTGAATAATAAATAACTTCAAAAATTTGTCTGTGCACTCGTATTGAATTAAAAATGTCATATAAATCAGGGAAAATCAGTTGCATAAAGCAGAATAGCAGATAAAAGTTTAACACGTTAAAAACAATTTTATAAAAAACCAGAGAACTGCAAGCAAGAGACACTTACCCCCCACCATCACGACTGATTAGAAATTGAGTGGACCCACCTCCAAAGAATAAGCAAGGCATAGGTACCAGTACATACATCAGAGCTGCAGGTACAATGTTCCGACTATTAAAATTTTCCAACTAAAAACAGGACTTCTAGTTTGAGCACAAAAGACTAACTCACCTGATAACATGGGCCACCAATTGTTGTATATTGCACATGCCTGCCATATAAAAAAGAAAACAAATGGAATACACTTTAACACTCGAAAGTGAATGTATTTTTAAAATAACAGAGAAGATTCATATGTGCCACTATATCATTCCAAATTCAATAAATCAAATAGATCATGTATCAACCATATCATATAAAAAGAGCACAAAATGTAAAACCCTATTTGAACATGTATTGCTTCTTCTTTTTCCCTGTTCAATCCAAGTATGAGTCATAAAGTTCTACCCTATCCTCTCCCAATGAGTTTTGGGTCTGACCCGAGATCTCCAAGTTTGAGTACTCACAGCTAAAAATAAACTCCACCTGTTCAAAATATATAGCTCAGACAGATCAAGCTGACACATCAACACATCTTCGCTAGTCGCTAGATTACTGTTACTATTAGGTGTCTGTTAGAGATTGTTTCTCCCTCTAATTCACCAACAATTCTAGCAGCATGTTCTATTATTTATTTTATGTTTATGTTAGTTTTATTATTTGAACATTGAAGGCTCAAACCTGATGGTCGTGAGACTTGTTGATAGTTATTGATGTGAGTTGGTTTTCTCTTTTGTAATTTATTTCCTGCAATATCTTTGGCATGCGAGTGTAAAATGTTTATATTCTATCTGCCATAGGCCACAAAGCTAGCAATATCTATATGCCCTATTTTTGGGTAATCACCATAGTCCACCATCTACAATTAATAAAACAGACAGTGATCTTGGAGTTTGAGGGGTCTACCATCCACAGAAGGAACATTGTAGGGTACATGGAGTTTGAGGGCCCAAGTGAGAAAACAGGACGCAAGGTGGTTCAGCTCAATCATGCCTAAGTAAGCCCTAAGGTTTAGCAAGTTCATCGTAAAGGTAGGAAGGAAATACTCCCAAGTTAGTTAGCAGCGGGAATGGGTCTTGCATGTGTAAGGCTCATATAAGGGGATAGTGCTAGGAGTATGTAGTCATTTTTCGTGTGGAATTCTGTTATTTTTTACGGTTGTAAGCTAGGTAAGGTGCTTCTATCCTCTAAGGGTCCGTTTGGTTCGAGAATTAGGAGGGGAGGGGAGGGGAGATATTTTAATTAAAAACGTGTTTGGTTCGCAAGGGGAGGGGGAGGGATTTTAAAATTATTTTACTGTTTTACCCTTAAACTTAATTAAATAAAAGAAACTACTTGAT
>Ga0228711_1006517_pt1 | contig 17293 bp, 14 predicted proteins | sample MedpolnodulmetaG_2_FD_177996 | JGI IMG/M metagenome (GOLD analysis project Ga0228711, IMG submission 177996) | Root nodule microbial communities from Medicago polymorpha collected in Santa Monica, California, United States - brown nodules | ecosystem: Host-associated > Plants > Roots > Nodule...
CCTCTACTCTACTTGATGAAGTACGCCTTCACCAAGGTCATCCACTATGTATGAAAAGTTGATTACAATGTTTACAAGAGTTCCTTCAAATTAAAGCCCTAATTCTTCAACTCCTATGTAAAACAAAGCTCCCCCAAACTTCAAGTACCCCTTGAATTTGGTACTCCTTGAATCTTCTGAAGGTGAGAAAAACACAAGAAGGGGGATTGAATTGTGTTAGCTTTTTCTTCGTTTTCTTCTACGGAAGTCACTAATCAGAAGCAAATAAAATTCAGCTTCTGATGTGATAATCATGATCTAAATGCAGCGGATAAAAACAGAGAGAGAGAGAGAGAGAGAGAGAGGGAGGGAGAGAGAAGAGAGACAGAAAGCAATTATACAGGTTCCTTCCACAAACCGGAAGTAGTCCTATGCCCCTTGCACTTCCAAGGAGAGTTCACTATAATGTAATATCTGATTACAACTGCTCACTGCTACAACTAGCAAGAGACTTCAAATTACTCAAGCACAACTGGAAGAGATTTTCTATACTCAAGAACACAATCAAGAGACTTCCTATGCTCAAGCACAACTGCAAGAGACTTCTATTCAAACAGAATTACAAAGAAATTTGTTTGAGGTTGAACACTTGATATACAATCAGTGGTGTTCACAATGCAAATCAGATACAGACTCTTAAGACTCTGAAATTTCTAAGATATGAACTTTGATAAGAAATTCTAAGTGAACTTTTGATGTGAAACAATTTCAGTAGAGTTTTGGCACTTCTAAAATTGTTTTATGAGTCTTGAGTGTTCAAACAATAGGTCTTCACTCCTTTATATAGAGGTGTGAAAGATACATTGGAAATTGCCAACACATCAAATAGAGTCGTTTAAAACTTGATCAAATCACCAATGATCTTATGCCTGATTTGGTTATTGTTCTATGAAGGATCAATTTCAAATCCATTCCAAGTCTGGAGGAACACCGTTGTAGGCACAACTTTTGTTCTTGTACTAGAAGACACAAAAACAGAGTAGTGGAGATAGTGATTGTACACTTCGTACAAACGTCCTTTTTCAACGCTCTCAACTGAATAAGCATTCAATGCCTTCAAATCCATTTGAAATAGTCGTTGATTTATTCTCCCAATCTTCTGCAATGATAGGCGTGATTTAATCTTCATTTGAACAACATTTTGAAGTTCTTCAGTCTTCCAACTTCTGATGATCTTCAGCTCCTGATGATCTTTAGATGATTATGATGACGTCATCTTCTGGTGACCAGCTTCTGAGAAGAGTGCTTCTGATGACGTCAGCTGCTTCAGAACCGCTTGTCTTTAGAACCTCTTTTCTTCAGATGTTTCAAGCTTCCTTCTTGTTTGATTTCATTGCTCTCATTTGTTCATCCAGAACCTATGCTTTAAAGAGACACTAAATTCTTGTCTATGGTCCTGCGCACTTGAACGAATATTAGCATATCCAATTGAAAATTTTTAATACCTTGTTATCATCAAAACTTAAAGGGTAATGTTAAACACATTTTGTTCCAACATCTTCGGATCCTTGAATTACCCATGCACTCCGTCGATCTCTTCACTCGAGTCTTCAATGCTACGTCCGGTAAACGAACCTACTTCAGCTTCAACAACGGTTACAAAGACCCCCTAGACCTTTGGAGGTGGAATGAGATTATTCAATTCCTTTGAAGCCTTGATTAAGCCCAATCAATCTTCTTGAGAGAACCAACTTACAATCCCTACTAGCACCCTAGAGAATCTACACACTCAAAGACAAAGTGATTTTAAGAAAAAGTGTTTAATCTTGAAGAATGTATGAGCAAAGAGCTTCTGAGACCTAGAGAGAATAGATGTAAAAGATTCACTAATTTTTGGAGTTATGAGGAGGAGACTATTTATAAGGAGAGGTGATAAGACTAAATTTTCGCACAAAAACAACAGGTTGAATCGATTCACTAAATGTTTGAATCGATTATGACAGCAAAAAGACATACTAGAGAAGTATGAAGGATGATACAATTCAAGATATTTTTGAGTCGATTCAAGTGTGCCCAGATGAAGATTGAATCAATTCAAACTTCGTGTGAATCGATTCGATGGAAGTCAGAGAGTTTTGTGAGACGATTCAAGCAAAAAAGAAACGATGCATATATGAATCGATTCAGATAGATGTGAATCGATTCACATGAAGTCAGAAGCTTTATTGAATCGATTCAGATTGTGATGAGTCGATTCATTTTGATTCCAAATGGATTTTGACACTTTTTCAACCGACACAAAACATCAAGATCAAATTGTATAGACTGTAGGGTGCTTTAACATGCTACTTTATCAAAAACATAAAACTATCTAAACTATGTTAAGGAACATCATCAAAAATATAAAACTAAACAATGAGGTCTTCACTTCACCTTGATCAGGTCGCGAGAGGACTGGTGGTGCGGAGAGGGTTTCTTTGAGATGCTTCAAAGCGGCTTCGCACTCGTCAGTCCATTCGAGCTTCGTCTCCTTCCACAAGAGTTTGAAGAAAGGGAGAGCAGGTTGAGCGGACTTGGCCACGAATCTTGAGAGAGCAGTTAGCATGTCGTTGAGCGTTTGGATGCACTTTTTACAGTGGGGAGTGGGAAGCTTGGTAAATGCCTGGCATTTATTCGGATTCTCTTCGATTCCTCTTTCTATTATGTAGAAACCGAGGAACTTACCCGCTTGAACTCTGAAAGTGCATTTTTCTGGGTTGATTCGCATGTTGTATTTCTGGGTTTGTTCGAACACTCTCTGGAGATGGGCGGCATGATCAACCTCTCGCTGGGATTTGACGATCATGTCGTCCATGTAGACCTCAAGAATGTCGCCCATAAGTTTTTTGTCGTAGACGTTGTTCATCATTCGTTGATAAGTAGCCCCCGCATATCGTAGTCCAAAAGGCATTACGTTGTAGTAATAGTTCCCTGATTTTGTCATGAAAGTTGTTTTCTTTTTATCTTCCTCGGCCATGGGTATCTGGTTGTAACCAGAATAGGCGTCCATGAAGGATAAAAGTTTGTAGCCGGAGGAATTATCTACGAGTTTATCTATGTTAGGAAGAGGATATGCGTCTTTAGGGGAGACCCTATTAAGATCGGTATAATCAACACACATACGCCATTTTCCATTAGATTTCTTGACAAGTACAACATTGGATAGCCATGTAGTGTATTTGGACTCAAAAATAAAATTTGCCTCTATGGGGTCTTTTACAGCTTTTTCTGCAGCCTCTGACTTTTCGGGAGACTACTTTCTATGTTGCTGGGCTACAGCGATAACACCAGGGTCGACTGTCAGCTGGTGACAGGCGACGCTCGGGTCAATTCCGGGCATGTTGGCTGCACTCCAGGCGAATAGGTCATCGTTTTCCCTTAAGTAGGCCACCAGCTGGGTTTTGACAAGTTCAGGAAGATCCTTGCCGATCTTGAAGTTCTTCGAAGGGTCGTTCCCAAAAGGAACCAACTTGAATTCTCCATCAAGAATAGGTCTAAGAAGTTTCGCGTTGAGTGGATCCTTCTTTTCCCTCTTTTGTTCCTTGAGGTCCTCCTTGGTGAACCTGGGGTCAAGTTCGACCAAGTTTGCATCCAGAGTGCTCACAGTAGCTTTCCCCTTGTCGTCAGCAGATTTGCTGGATTGGGAAACCGAGTTTTGTGTCTTGTTTGCCTGAAGGAAACATCTTTTTGCAGCTTCGATGTCTCCATTCAGGGAGGCGATGATGTCATCCTTTGCATGGTATTTTAACTTCAGATGAGCGGTTGAGCATGTGGCGCCCAGCTGGCAAGTCCGGTTCTCCCTATAATGCAGTTATAGAGAGAAGGACAGTCGATCACCAGAAATGGGATCTTTATGGTTTTCTTGGCCTCCTTTTCACTGAAGGTGATCAACAGCTCTACGTAGCCCCAGGGTTAAGTGGACGAACCGTTGAAGCCGTAGAGTTCATTTCCAACATAGGGAGAAAGGTTTTTCTCCGTCAGTTGGAGAGTTTTGAACAGACTAGTGTACATGATGTCGCACGAGGCCCCTGTGTCAATCAGGACTCGACGAACGTCGGTGTTGGCCATCGATGCTCGTACGAGCAAAGGAATGGCTGAATTTGAGGCCCCGCCAGACAATTCAGAGTCGTAGAATGTCAAGGGTGGTCTTCCTCCGATGATGGAATTGGAAGGGACCAACAAATTGACGCTCATGAGCTCTTCAAATTTTCTTTTCATGCTTCCCATGTAGATGTTCAGTGTTCCTCCCGTGATGACGTTGGCGGAGGGGAACCGTTCCCAGGTGCATGAGTAGGGTACGATTTCCATGTTGTCAGGGAAATCGCCCAAATGTTCCACGGACATGGCAACTATCTTGTCCTCTTCGTTGCCATCGGCGATAAGCTCAATGGTCTTTCTTTTCGACTCGGGGTTCTTGACGAACTGTTTGAGCCGTCCTCATTGGATGAGGAGTTTGATAGCATCCTTCAAGTGGATGCAATCATCAGTAACGTGCCCGTGGCACTTGTGCAACCGACAGTATTTGTTTTGACGACCCATTTCCTCTCCTGCGACGGAGCCTTTGGTGGCTTGACGCCAGCTTCCGTTAGATCGGCTACTGCGATATCGGCGAGGATCTTTTCCCTGGACATGGCCAAGGGTGTATACTCGGTGAAGCAACCGTTAGGTCCTTTGCCTTCACGAGCTACTTTGTGTTCCTTCTTTTTCTCACGGAAAGGCTTTATGGAGGATTCAGCAGCAAGCTCCTCTTTCTTGGATTTGTTGAGGTTGTCCGCATACAGCTCCTCTTCATATCGGATGTAGATCTTTGCTATCTCTAAGAACTCGTTGAGAGTCCTTGGGCGATCTAGGCGGACAGCCTTCTTGACGTATGTGCCTTCGCGCAGACCTTTGGCAATGAGGTACCGCTTCATTGTTTCGTCGGCACCCCTTACCTATACAGCTTCTTTTTTGAACCTTTCGATGTAGTCTCGAAGAGGTTCGCTCTTTCCTTGAACAGTGGCTTCAAGGGATGCCACCATCTTAGGTTGCGTCCTTGAAGCGGTGAAGTGGGTTGTGAACTCGTCACAGAGGTCGCTCCATGAGTCGATGGAGTTTCTCCGTAAGTTCTTGAACCACGTAACGGCTCCTCGTTGTAGTGTAGTAACGAAGAGCTTACACTTTACGGTGCCTTGCACCGATCGGTATGTGAGAACTGCCTCAATGTTCTCGATGTGCTCATCTGGATCTGTCGTCCCATCGTATGCATCCATTTGAGGAGGGTTTTCTAGTCCGCGGGGAATAAGAGCTTCCCAGATGCGCCGTGTGAACGGACCGTAAGCATTACGGTCATTCCAGGCATCGCGGCTGTCCTCGGAACTAGAATGGGACCAAGAGCGTTTGTTGCGTCTTGGTGAGGGTCTCTTTGGAGGAGATCGTCTGGGTGATCTCCTTTTGGCCGATCTTCAGGTGTAGCTTGGAGATCTGATGCTTACTGAGTGCCGAGGGGATCTGGAACGTGAGTGGCGAGGGCTCCTTCCTCTTCTGTTCGGTGTTAGGAAAGGAGTCTGTTTGGTTCGGACCAAAGGGCGCGCTTGCTCCAGATCCACCAGGCGTCGGTTCTATTCCGCGATTAACGATGGTTGTCGTTGAACCGTGCGGAGCAGATTATTGACGAGGGCACCGGTTGGTGTAGCATATTCAGACGTCTTTGTAGGTCGAGAATGCTTCTTGGAACGGGGGGGGTGTATGTACCTGTAGGTGCTCCGACGCTCAAGTCAGTAGAGATCAGAGAGTGAGGGTTTAGAGGAAGAGATAGATTCTACCTTGGGGACTACTGTGAGTCCCCTATATATAGAGGTGGCTGCAGAGCCGTTGTAATGACACACTCTGGCGGTTACGAAATCGTGGGAAGTGTAACCGTCATATAGAATTATTCTGTTTCTCCTCTCATTTTTTTCCGTAGTTGAAAGATTTTGTAACCCCATTTTTTTCTTATTATTTTCAGATTAAGGATCTCCAGACAATTCCACCTCCCAAACCAGTTGTCGCTGCAATAAAGATCTTTGCATATGTCAGCGTTGTCGTGGCTGGGGTGGCCATAATATGAAGATCCTATCTTTAAATGCAAAGAATGACTTTCCTAGACAGTGTCATTTACATCAACGTTTATAGTAGTTGACTTAGATGATACCTATTATCAATATAATTAGTTAATACTACTAAGGCATCCTCTCAAAAAAGTAAAAATTACTAAGCCATGTAAAGCCAATCTTTTTGGGGTAATTCATACAAAGCTTGCCCTGGCTTTAAATGAGACTCCCTACTTCGGGTGAACATATAAGGCACTTAACAACTATCGACAATTGTTAAGTGATTGACAAGTGTCAGTCATCCATAGGGAAATCTGCTATAGCAGGTACTCAGCAAACTACTAAATGCTTGGTTGTGAGACTCCCTACTTCGGGTGAACATATAAGGCACTTAACAACTATCGACAATTGTTAAGTGATTGACAAGTGTCAGTCATCCATAGGGAAATCTGCTATAGCAGGTATCTCAGCAAACTACTAAATGCTTGGTTGTAACTGATTTATTAATCAATGAAAATAGATTCTCAGTTTCACAAAAATTAGTCAGAGATTCTATGAATTATTTATGAGCTTTTACATGGTATCAGATTAGCCTTTGATCCATGATGACTCTAATTGCTTCTCTGATCCAATCTACGCTGCATACACCGCTAGAAACTGCAATTCTTACGTCTTATACAGTTTCTATCAGTTTGTTCGTTCATGACCAAAACTCATATGGATATTCTTTCGTCATTGCATTGAAGATCTATGAGAAACTGAACTATAAAAACTTTCTTGTTTACCATCAACAAGTTGAATTGTACATCAACACTCATAATCTTGACGATTTTCTTGTTTTACCATTGATTTTGTCGCGTTTTCTCACTGCGACAGATCATACTTCTGGATTGCTGAATCCTGTGAATCGTCAATGGCGTCAAAAGGACCTGATGTTGTTGTCCTGGCTTCTATTTACGCTATTTAGTAAAGTTCTTGCATGTGTGATTGTATGCTCTCATGCTTACTAGCTATGGGAAAAATTACATGTGTACTTTTACAAGCAAATGTGTGCCAGAGCTCGACAAGTTGATTTTACTTCGGAGTACTTGTTATTGTGTTATTGCTGCCTTACTGATTTTCCAGTTTTAATGTTTTGCAGTTATGTTTTGCGCACAAAACTTAGTATTTTGTAAGGTACCTATATTTTATAAGAAAAAGGCATGCAAAGGAAGGGTGAAATCTCAAATAGGTTGCAAACCTGAGACCCACCTATGAATCATTTGAAGCAATACAAAATATAATTTTAAAAAAACATAGGAAACAATAGAAATGGCGAGGGAGAACATGAACAAAACTGAAGCAAAGTTCAACGAAATCTTAAATTAAAAAAGACCATAACGATTACGGAAAAACTCTTCCCTAACAAAGATGGGAATAAAATACCACAAAGTCTTCCCCAAACTTAATTACTACTAAATAATGAATTCACACCAGTTCAAGAACGAGGCCTGAAGTGTTGAAAGGATTTTCCCACTTCATTTTGAAACAGTACTACATGATTAGGATTAGCAAATTGTGCAGCAGGCATTTCACTAGTAGTTATAAATGCATGTCGGTTGTAGTGAGGAACTACGTTGGAAGAAGAGGCCACATTTATTCTAAGACGCTTCATGTTGCCAAACTGATGTGATAATTGATTGTCTTCCTGCTCGTGGACATGTTTTCTAACTTGACTTTGTCGCATTTCAACTTGAGGTAGTTTTTCTTCAAGGTGTTGCACTCTAACTTGATTCTTGGTACCTCCTACACCATAAGGATTCTTAGAGACTGCATTTCTAGCGCGTTTCTTTTCTTTGGAAGGAGACTCTGATGTGATGGAAACATTATTTTCCCTCTGGTTTTCTTGTTCTAACACAAGAATGCGCTTTTTAATCTCACCAACTAGATTGCGGAGATACTCTAGGTTGCAATCTGAAATGCACTGTAGAATATCCCTCAGACTAGCAATTTCTGTATCTCTGGCCTTAACCTGAATTCACATTTAATATATTACTGGCATGCAACTATATGCATACTAAAAATGTAATGAGATAGAATTTGAAGAGGGAAAGAGAACCTTTGGTTCACGGTGTTTTTCTCTGCGAACAACTTCATAGGAAATCTGTTTTGCTTTCTCCATCTCTAGTTGCAGCATGATACTAACTAGTCCAGACTTGTCAGCCAAATTATATGCAGAAATGAATCTAACAGCTCCAATATGCCGCATATTCTTTATTAGATTATCCACAAAATCTGTGGGACAATATAATTTTTCTTCATCAAATCAAACAAGAAAAGTTCCTCCATTTATCAGTTTGGAAGAATCAACAAAAGAATCGGAACATGCTATTGCTAACTTATTCAAGACAAAGAGATACAGCCAGAAAACCAGTTTTAGTAAGAAATGGATCGTCTGAGATTATCTACAAAACATGCACGCACAAATACTTTAAAGTCGAAAACAGAATGTCTAAGATCATTTAGAAGATGCAAAAGATACACAAGCATACACACAGAGAAATTAGAAAGTAAAAAATAGAACATCTAAGATTATTTAGAAAAGGAAGACGTATGCACATACACACACTCAGATTAAATTCGAAGTATCGAGCAAGCTATCAATCATTAATTAACTAAATATAGCACGTTTCTTTTCTTTGGAATGAGACTCTGATGCAATGGAAACACTATTTTCCATCCGGTTTTTTTAAATAGTAACTTTTATACATCTATGTAATATTTTCTTATACTTATTTTAATATACAGCAGTATGCATATGGTATCGAGAAAATATGTATGATGACCCGAAAAAGAACATCTTTAACAAACATACCTGATATTTTGTCCTCGAAACCAAGGGTCCAAAATAGCTCTACAGATTCCTTGTGATGAGCTACAACCTCAAAAAGCTTCAAAACTTCATCTTCGTTAAAATTAGAATGAGGAAACAATCCATAACTAGACAAAAGTAGTAGAAAACCCAGAACCACCAAAGAATTTTCAGCACATCCTCTCGCGGTCTCTTTCAACTCAAGTGCCAGCTTCATTGCCTCGTGTTTTACGTCAGCATCTATATGTGGCGAGATTCTCGTCAGCTGGTCTAACAGAAATATTTGTCTCTTCTCAATAACCGTGCCTTCATCCTGTCGAAGCTTAGGATTGCGAATTAGATCCAAAACAAGTTGTGCTGGACTCGGTGCTGATTGGAGATTAACTAAAATGCCATTGTCATTCAATTCAGACCTATCTGAGAGACTTGGTTGATAACCTGTGGAAAAATAAAATTGAATATTTAGGTAGTATGTATTTAAGATCTGAAAGTATTAAGTATTGGAAAGCTTCCTAATATGCATTGTTTACCGATGGAAAAGTGCTTAATATATATATAGAAGCAATCGTCATATATAAAGATTAATGAGAGAAAAAGGTAAGAATACAAAACAGATATAAGCATTAAAACAGAACAATGTAATACATGGAAGTTGAAGAATCAACGCAGGTTTAAGTTCTAACAAGATGCTTAGTTTCAATACTTTATGCATATTATTGCATCATACAGTTGAAATAATTGTCAACCAAGTAATGATACAAAAATAAAATAAAAAGATAATTCCTAAAGAACCAAAAACAGTATTGGTATACAAAAACACTGAGGCAATAGTCATGAATCACATTATTTCAAATTACAATCAACAAGTAATGATGCAAAATATTTCAGCATATGTATTTATTTACCTGGTAGTTTAAGAGGACAACAAAGGACTTGTGGAGCCTGACAAGATGAACCGATTTCATAAGTAGCAACAAACTTGAAATAATTCAGCACCTCCAAATTATCCTTAGCAAGTACAGATAAATTTGCCTTCCACTCAGTTGCAAATTCAATTGCTTCTTCTTTGACATGAAAACTAATGACTGGTGAAGTTTTATACAGTTCATCCACCAAAAGGTTACGTACATGAGAAGGACAAGAACCTTTTATTGATTCTAACACCAGTTTAGCAGGGTCGGATGATGCTCGAAGAACAGCCGAAACTTGACTACGTATGGACTCAAGTTGTTTCACAAGGTTGAAGCGCTCTCGATCTTCAGACTGTTTTTCTTTCGTCTCAAGATGCTTTTCTCTCAGTTTCAACTGCTTCTCCTGATCTTCAAGCAACTCCTCGTTTGAACGAAGCACCTTCTCTCTTTTTTCAAGTATTGATTCAAGTTCCTGCAGCTCTACAAACTTCGACTCGAGGCACTCCACCCTTCCTACATGCGCCTTTTCTTGTTCTACAAACTGCTCCTCCTTTGATCGAAGATCCTTCTCTCTTTCTTCAAATTTCTCCTCCTGTTCCTTGCGTTGGATCTGAATTCTTGATTCAACCTCCTGCAGCTCTACAAACTTCGACTCGAGGCACTTCACCTTTCCTTCATGAGACTTTTCTTGTTCTACAAACTGCACCTCCTTTGTTTGGAGATCTTTCTGTTTTTCTTCAATCTCTTGTTGTTTCGACTTGAGATGCTTGTACTGATTTTCGACATTCCTGGCCTTTTCTCGAAGCCTTTTCTCTTTTCCATCAACTTCATAGTTTCTTTCTTTCATCAACTCTCTCTTCGTAGCATTCAACTCATGTTGAATAGATTGCAAGCGTTGTTCTTTTTTATCAACCGACCTGGTTAGACAATCAAACTCTCTCAACTTAGCATAGAGGTCGCCGCTACACAATTTCAACTCGTTTTTAACAAATTTCAAGTGTTTTTCTGCTGCGTGACTCTCGATCCGCCATCTTTGGATCGAATTTTCATGCCATTCGAGTTCTTGACGAAGAGCTTTGCAGTTTTCTCGAATTGAATGCAGTGGTTTCATGTCTCCCAAAGCAAAGGTTTCTTTCTTTCTTTTTATCTTTGCTTGCGAGTGTTGTTTGACAGTGATATATATAGTGAGAGTCTTTAGGGTTTCTGTGTCTAAACACCAATAAATTAGAATCAAATCTTACAAATTTATTTTATTTTAAAATATATTTGTTTATTTTATTATTATTTACTGCCATATTTTATTTCCAAATCTTATAAAATAAAATCATTTTTTTTTGACAAATCATATTTTATTTATAGTTACCAATTAATATTCGATGAAATATATAATATAATATAATATCTGATAAAATATTTTTTAGGGGATCTAATAAAATATCATTTTATTAATGTATAATTATTCAATGTATTAATTAATTTAAAAAATATCCATACTTAAAATAAGCTACTATTCATATTCAGGTTTAAAAGAAAAACTATTCTTATTTATATTACAATTTTTTATTAGATTAATTTCTATGCATGGACGGTGTTAAATTTTTTTACACATGCACTTAATCAAACTATGATAAATAGATATATATGTAGTGATATTTTAAGAATTTATTTAAAAATGTGATACTATAGAGTAATTTATAGTTGTATGCATGTGTAAGAATACTTTACACTCTTCACTGTTTATAAATTAAGTTAGTTTTTTACTGCACCTTTTATCATTTCTATTTTTTTTTACATAAAGAAACTTAGCGTATTTGTCATCGTGAGCTTAACTTAGTTGGTAGGGATAATACATAATATATGTAAAGGTCGCGGTTTCAAACCTCGGACACCACCAAAAAAAAAAAAACTTAGCGCACTTCATTTATAATAATAGTAGAGATACAAGATGGGATCATAATATGAACACTAGCATGACAGGGAGTCGTTCTTGTTATACCATGAGCGACTTCGTTGGCTTGTCTAGTGATGAACCTAACATTAGTGGTTGCTATATCAGAGCTAGCAGACGTCTCCAATCATTAATGATTACACTGTAATTAGAAACATCATTTTTACTACCATAGAGACTATCCACCACAATTTTAAAATAATTAAGTCCATAAATACCCATCTCCAGATCACGAACCACCCTGAGCACCAATAACAAGTCCAAGGCCTCTCCCAAATAAAGGAGTGGATCCAACCATTCTGTTTTGGCCAGCACAAATCGATCCTCTTAATCACGAACACACATGTCAAGTCCAACTCTATTTAGGACATGAGAAAAGGAAGCATCTACATTACATTCATACCTTTCGAGACTTGGTTTTTGCCGATGCAACACACCCTAAATATTAGATTGTCTAGGAGCATGATTGCACATGGTTTGGGCATTCATCCAGCTAGGGAGGGGGGGAACCTGCCTGTTTACAAATAGACTGGTTGATTCAATAATATTATTCCAGACCATGTTGTTCTTTTGCTTTCAAATACTCCAGAGGGTCACACCAAATACTTGCTTATGATGTTGATCAAGATGTTGTAAGATAACAAACACATTAGTCGGAAAACTTGCATGAGGATCAAAAACATCCACCAAACCAATCCATAAACTTGTGCACTGCCAACACAACATACTTTTGTTGCACATAAAGAAAAGATGAGGACTATCTTGAACCAAGTTGTCACACACCGCATACTTAACAACTTTTGTTTGTAACCGAACTCTCGTACAAGATCAATTACGGCAAGCTCTCTAAAATTTTGGCATGCAGTAAAAGATGTTGAGCACGATGTCAAAACACGCGGAATGACGAGAACAATGTCAAGACATCGTGACAACACAAAAACAAACTAAGATAAATGCTGAAAATAAAAGGCACAAGTTATTTGTTAACCAAGTTCAGTGCAACGTCACCTACATCTGGGGCTACCAAACCAAGAAGGAAATCTACTATAATAGTATTAATTCAAAGTCTTATGTGAACAACATCCGGTTCACTGCCTTCTCACTTAATCACAACATGTGGTATTTCTATCTAAGACTCTCCTAGATAAGAGACCTCCCTCTCCCTACCTCTCTATCATTCTACCTGTGATAAGGACAAATACAATGAAAATGGAGACACACTCCGAGAAACAGAATCCACTCTTGCTTACAAGTCTACGAGAGATTCACAAAATACAACTCAACTTCAAGTCCAACTCAAGCATAAAGGTGATACATGAGTGGCTCACAAACAACAATGGACAGACTAAAACCCTAAATGACTATTTTGCAAACGACGGCTTCAGTAATCCTTTAGGTCTTGAGTCTTCCAATATATAGTCTGAATACAATATGGTTTTGATGAGAAAATCGAGCTAAAGACACAGCTGATCCAATACGGTCTTCAGCACAATATTCCGGAAGCATATATATTATTTCTTTAATTGTTACAACATCACACTTAAGAAACACTGCAAGCTAAACCACCTATCACTGCTTATGGAAACCACAAGCTTCTTGGTCAAGACTCCACGTGAGTCAAATCTTTAAAGAATCTTCTGAGATCTCACGTTTAAAAAGAATCTCCAAGAAAGCAAAACAAGATATGCTACGATGTCGTATCAATGTGTCAAGACATCTTGTCCAACATCTTGCTTGAACACTTGTTTTAACAAAATGTGGCCAACTATAGTCTACAAACCTAACAATCTTCCCCTTTGGCTAATTTTGGCTAAAACAACCTTTGCATAGCATATCTTTGATAAACCAATAAACTTGCACAGATAAAAAGAACAGGAGGGATACAATCATACATTCTTTCGTTTTAACAGAAGAACACGACTTGAAAGAAAGTAATAAAAGAAAAACTTCAGCATTAATTTCAAAAGAAACTAACGCACAATGGACATGTTGAGACATCATCCGGAACATTAGAGGCACACGCAACAGAAATGGATAAAATCCAGCCTCACAGAAAAATAACACGAGAAATAAAATCCCACAAATAAAAGAACCCAGGGAGAAATAAACTCCCACAAATAAAAGAACCCAAGGAGAAGTAAACTCCCACAAAAATATCCAGAGAGAAATAAACTCTCTCATGGAACCAGTCTTCAAAGAAAAATAAATTCTCACAACAGGATGTCAGGACATCTAATATGAAATCAGTACACCAGAAACACAACACACTCACATGCATCCATACATCAAGCACGTAAACTACACATTATTAAAAGTGGCAAGTAAGAGCAGAACAGTTGTTGCTGTTGTTGGAAGAGGGCATCTAGAAGGAAAAAAGAAGAATTGGAAGCAACCTGTCAATGTTGGTGAACATTCTATTATTTATGTAATATAATCTTGTGGTTACACCAAAATTCATTTAGCACATAAAGAATTATTTAGCTTCTCCTATCATTTCCATTCAAAGTCGTAGTATTTTTCCTTTGTCCATCTTTGAAAGATTTTCTGACCCAAATTTTCTTATTATTATCAGAGCTTCTGAAAGAGACACCTTCCAAACCAGCTGTCCCTGCGATCAAGATCTTTGCATATGTCGGTGTTGTCGTGGCTGGGGTGGCCGTAATAGCAAGCACACCTATCTTTAAATGCAAAGAATGACCTCCCTAGAGATAGTATCATTTACATCAACGTTTATAGTAATTGAGTAAAATGATACCAAGTATACTTATTTACTCATTTTTCCTCTATATAAGAGAAAAAAATAATAGCTTGATGTAAATACACTCGTACTTGTTCTAGTATAATTTCCATTTCCCAGTTTTGCATTTTTTTTTCTCTTATATAAGATCTACCATTCATGTTTCTTCTTTCTTTTTTTCAAAGACCGACTAAATGTAGCACAAAGAGTGCAAGGATAGAATAATACAATATAAAATTTTGTTGTCAAACTTGAGAGTATTATCTACCGTTGACTAATAGGTCTCACATCATCATAAGTGCCAACTGCCAACTGCCCCCAGTTACAATACATATATCCTCCAGAACTACTGTGCGAATCAAGGGTGCGCGACACAAAACGAAAAGATCACAAGGGCGTGGACATATTGTGCAGGACACATATCCAAAACTTCTTCAACATCACAAGCTTACGACGCGAGTGGCACCATCATTGAGAACGAACCCTGAAACAAGTCCATTACGTCTTAAAGACAACAATGAGTAGAGGGGCAACTATTCCGGTCCGGTATAAAGCCTAATACGACAAGCCCAATAAAAGTGGCTCATCAAATTTAAAGCCCATATCCCTCGCAGATGCGCACCGTGAAGGTGCTCGTAAAGCCATGTGCTTGTTACCGCACTGGAGCACACTAGAATTAATCCTAGCCATTCAAGCGATCTCTAACGACCTCCAGGACTCATGCCGTAAAACCCGGAGATGATTAATGCTCTCCATGGTTATATAAGCGTGACTCCATGTCACACTCAGATAGACTTTCATTCACCCATTTTCCGCACACAATCCACCTCTTTCATATATTGACTTGAGTGTTGAAGTGATAATGTGCCTGCAGGCACCATTCTACTTCGGCGACGAAGTTTACTCTCCTCCACACCGGAGATTTACGGCAACACCTATGTCATCTTCACCAAACTTCCTACAAAAAAAAGCACAAAATTTACGATGTGGAAAACTCAAGATAAGATGAGGGATTATGCCACAACGAATTTAACTAAAAAGATGAATTCAATTTCCAGTTTCTTTGTGTTTCGCCATGACAATAAACAAAAGTCACGGATAATCATTGTCAAAAGTAGGACTTTATCTGTCTCGACCTGCATTTACACATGGACATTTAAACAAAATGATCAAAGCATGTGTCGGCAGATTTTTTTGCTCAATGTAATGAAGTTTATGAAGATATTTTGGGTGAAAGCATTATGGTATTAGTGTAATCAATGTTTACTATAGTCCATTGCAGACAATAATTTGGTCAGATTTTTATATGTAATTCGTTATTTATATTTGATAATTATGAACAATTGTCATTCAATTTATCGTTTTATATAGGCTTAACAGCAGTTTTTGACCCCCTAAGTATTACAAAGTTGCGATTTTAGCCCGCTAACAAAATAAAATACAATTCAGTTCCTTAAATACTGTCCATTTTGCAGTTTTGGTCCTTAGGTTAATTTTGAACAATTCAACGCTGAAGTGGATGCCACGTGTGTAATTTATTTATTTTAATTAAAAAAAAAATTATTTTTTTATTTTTTACTTTTTTAATTAAAACATTTTACATATGGCATTTTAATTTATTTTTTAAAAAAAAATTACACATGTGCCGTCCACCTCAGCGTTGAATTGGTCAAAATTGGTTCTGAGGGTCAAAACTGCAAAAGGGATGGTTCTTAAGGGGCTGAATTGTATTTTATTTTGTCAGAAGACTAAAATCACAACTTCCTAATACTTAGGGGGTCAAAACTGCTATTAAACATTTTATATATTCAAAACAGCCCCTGTGTTGCTCGGATTAAAGACTAGTGTATATATGTATATGAATTTCGAAAACTTGTTTTTCTTTTGTCCCAAAATATTGAATATGATTATTGAGAGAGATATATTTACATCATATCTAATCTAAATTTAGTATTGACATGTGTGATATTTGTTAGGGTTTAACATGCGTAAGCTATTTTAAAGTAGATTTTAGTGTCATAAAAACTGTCTCTTTATTGCAAATTCGATATGAAACTACAACTTTTTCCTCAAGTGTCCTTAATTGTGATCTAATAAAGAGTTGTGAAACTCACTTTTGCTCTTTATTTTCTCCAAATACCTTACAGCTCTCATCTCCTAATTGGAAAGCTTGTTGAAACTCTAGCTGAAATTGAATTTCAAGCACCAATTATCAAGGAGATTTCACCATATTTCACCATATTTTCTCTAAATACTTTCATTTTATATGTGTTTGTGATGCTAACTAAGTTTTTGACAATCAAGTGTTGTCAACTCTGATTCAAGTCTTGGGTACAAGCTCACAAAACTCTAAAATGTATTAACAATTGTATATTAGTAAAAGAAATGAAGGAATTTTTACTTTTGTCAGAAAATTCAAGCGAACCAACTGATGTTCAGATGAAGAATCTTGAAATGGAGAATGAAAGAGAGGTAATCCATGCGTCCCATAATGAATATCATCAAGCATCAAGTCTGCACTCAATTTAAAGGTTGTACAAGAAAACATGTAGATGATGTGTTAATATGAATTTCGTGGATGAAGTCTAGTATAAAGAAGAAAAGAGAATGGTGTAATCTCTTATTGAACAATAGTACAATATAGTACTCTCTAATCTTGTAAAGTACTATCCTTTTAATTGCACTATTTATGGTTCTTAAGATAGATGTTGACAAAGGGTGAATAAGATGGATGCAAGATAGATGTGCACATTGTAA
>Ga0228711_1006519_pt1 | contig 17290 bp, 8 predicted proteins | sample MedpolnodulmetaG_2_FD_177996 | JGI IMG/M metagenome (GOLD analysis project Ga0228711, IMG submission 177996) | Root nodule microbial communities from Medicago polymorpha collected in Santa Monica, California, United States - brown nodules | ecosystem: Host-associated > Plants > Roots > Nodule...
TTGAAGTAAAAATATGATATAAATGCACATATTTCAAGAATTGAAAACATTAATATCACATATTTACTTCAAAACTATAGTAATTGACAATCTCTATTTATTTAAAAAATGGAGAGGATCTTCACCCCTATGTTTGTGCATGCTCAGCTGACAGATTCTATTTACATTTGTCAATTTCTGCAATTTTCATTTTTTTCTGAATTATTTTTAGTTTGAGATATACATATATGCATAACTATTTGCTTTTGAATTTTTCTAAGACGTATTGAAGTTAACAATTCATTTAACACAGATTACTTCTGAGGATCAAACGGGAATTGATGCAAACACTTGCAACCTATGTAAAAGGGAAAGACTTTACTTTGCTAAAGTCCCACTTTTTTGTTTATGTTGTGGTGTCCGCATCAAGAAAATATATTTTTGTAGAAAAGAAGAAGAATTTGTTGCACAGTGTTGCATTTGCTCTGTGTGTTACAATACTTTTAAAGGTGAAAATGTCTCATTCAATGGGACATATATTTCCAAGAAAAATCTTGCGAAAAGGAATAATGATGAAGTAATTGAAGAACCGGTAAGTTTTAATATGAATTACTTAATAAGTCAGTTTGATATAAAGGAATTTAAACTAACTCTTTGTGACTGTTGTTTCTTCTAGTGGGTTGAATGCTATAAATGTGAAAGATGGCAGCATCAAATATGTGCACTCTACAACAAGAAAGCAGATTTGGACCGCAGTTTGGAGTATATATGTCCTTTATGCCGCTTAAAAGAAATTGATAATGGAATACCAAAGGCTGTTAACTTTGGTGCTAAGGACTTGACAAGAACTGTGCTAAGTGACCACTTAGAGAAGACTTTTCGAGCGTCTCATGCAAGAGAGAAAAAACTGGGAAAAAGATGAGGTAATACCGAAAACTCCGCATGTATGCACATAAACTTCAAATATCTTATTTTCCTATTCTTATGCAAGCATTTCAATTGAAAATAGTAAATAGTATTCTATCATGCTATTAAAATTATTGATCTTTTTTATCCAAATATATATATTGATTTGCATGCATGTGCCTTGTATTACTGCAAAATTGTAGTTTTTAGCAGCAGAAAGTCTTTCAATTAGAGAAGTGCTATCTGTCGACAAGCAATTGAAAGTGAATAAGCAGTTTCTGGACATCATCCCAGAGGAGAATTACCCTACTGAATTCTCTTATAGATCAAGAGTAAGTTCAGTCGTTTATCGATTAATAAATAAATATACCACCAATTGTTTCTTCTGAACCAAATGTTTTCTAATATGTCTATATTATAATGTCTGTTTCAGGTTATTCTTCTGTTTCAGGAGATTGAAGGAGCAGATGTATGCATTTTTGGAATGTATGCTCAGGAGTTTGGCTCCAAATGCGGCAGTCCGAATCAGCGTTGTGTATACATATCATATCTTGATTCCGTCAAGTATTTTAGGCCTCAAAGAAGGACAAAGAGTGGAGAAGCCGTTCGTACCTTCGTTTACCATGAGATATTGGTAATTTTCTTTTAAACTCTATTTCTATGCCAATAGAACTAATAAAATGAACACTTAATCCTTCCATTCTTTCTGCTTATACTTTTTTTTCTTTCTTATCATCAGATTGGATATCTTGATTTTTGTAAGGAAAGGGGTTTCTCAACTTGCTACATATGGGCCTGTGCTCCAAAAAAAGGTGATGATTATATACTATATTGCCATCCGAAAGAGCAAAAGACTCCGAAGAATCATAAGCTACGCCACTGGTCAGTCTTACTTTCTTCTTATGTGTACAATACATTGAGAATTTTCAGGAGCTAGGGTATACAATACATTGAGAATTTGAGAGTACGATTTTCCTTCTTTTGTCATCTTTGTTCATAATATTCATTTGCGCAGGTATCTTTCAATGCTAAAAAAGGCTACCGAAGAAAATATTGTCGTTGGTTTAACCAACGTATATGATCATTTCTTTGTTCCTACTGAAAAAAGGAAATCCAAGGTGACAGCTTCTCGTTTGCCATACTTTGATGGAGACTGGTGGTGCGGTAATGCTATGGTAGTAGCCAAGACCCTCGAAAAAGAGAGTAGAGGAGACTATGAAAAGTTGTTGAAACAAGTGTCAAATAGAATAGTAAAGGACATGGGACATGCCAAGCCTTCCAAAGACATTCTGGTGATGCAAAAAGTATGTATATCTTCTCTTTTACTTTCATCCTTTTTTATACTTGAGTAAATGAAATGTTTCAATGTTTAAGTTATTTTCATAATTTTGATTAGGTTGGCCAAAATATATTGCCTACAAAAGAAAACTTCCTCGTAGCTCACTTGCGATATTCATGCATGCACTGCCGTGAAGTGATAGTTTCTGGGAAACGTTGGTTTTGCACTGAATGCAAGAAATTTCAGGAGTGTGAAAGGTATGATTACTTGAATACATCTTTGAAATGTTTAGCATTGAATGAAATAAAAAGGGCTTTTTTCATTGACTTCCATTCACATATTTCAGATGCCATAGTTCTGAAGAACACACTTTAATGAACGGCGAGGTGCATACACTTTGTCAGGTAATAACCTAAACCTGAAGTTTTTCATATAATTTTCTCACCATTAGGTAATTTCTTGCAAAACTTTGAATTATGTGCCATTTTCAGGCTGTTGTTGATGATATCACCTCCGACACTAAACGTAATGATATCGTCCTTGAGAGTGAATTGTTTGAAAATAGGGACAACTTTTTGATCTTTTGCCAGAAGTCTCAGTTTCAGTTTGATACACTCCGTCGTGCCAAGTATTCCTCTATGATGATCCTCTACCATCTACACAATCCTACTGTGATGACTCAAAATGAACACCTGTTGACTCAAAAGTTTTCAACACCGGTATCTCAATCGGAGAATCAGGAGTCAAATGAGGAAATGGTATGAATTTAATTTTCTTGATTTATATTGTTTGCAGTACTACTCGTTTGTTCTAGAATAGATTGTTGATCATACTTACTGACTTACACACAGATGGTGAAACTGATGAACGTTTTGAAGCATGCATCTCAATGCTGTCGCCGCGCAAGTAATGCTGAGCCATGCTCTCATCCAAACTGTTCTCAAATCAAGAAGCTGTTCTATCATGCCAGTAAGTGTGAAATTCGAGCTAATCGAGGCTGCCAGCATTGTAAAAAGATATGGTTTATACTGACTGCTCACTCCAGAAATTGCAAAGACTCAGAATGTAGAATACCGCGTTGCAGGTGTGTTACAATTAGAATTCTACCACCACCTAAACAATTTGGATATTCTATTTTCTAAATTTTTATTTTGCTAAACTATGCATAAATATACTTATTCCTTTCACAACAGAGTCATTTTTTTGGCTAATCTATGAATACTTATTATTTTATATTTATGTCGATTTTGCAGTGATCTGAAGAAGCATTTTGAAAAGAAATCAATGCATTATGAGTCTTGCCATAGAGATGAAGTTTTGGAAGCAGTCATTGGCCAATGAATCTTTGTGAATATATTGAGTGCACAATAAATGGTTATAAGCAGTGAACATGCCGGAATCACTTGCCAAATTTTATTAGCTTTGATGAAGCATATTAAATTTCGTTGAAGCCTAAGCGTAAACAGTTCGACATAAGTGTTGTGATTTTCATCTTTCCTTTTGTGTATATAAATTTATTATGTAACATACATAGGTTAGGAATAGGCTTATTATTGATTCTCTTAAAATAAGAGATTCAATTCTGTGTTGTTGTAAAAGTATATTCAATGGTTGAGAGCCTAAGCTCCAACTTTTCAATTCAACTCTCATTTTAAGAGACTTGAAATTGGAAAATCAATTTTGTATTGTTGTGAATGTATACATCAATTTAAATGTATGAAGGGCCACATTGATGGCTTTTCATTCATGATTCATGAACAATTAGGTCCCTTACCTGTCGTTTTCTATTGTAATTTGTCAAAAACACAAAGAACAGCTCAATGGTAAATATGTGTTGCCATAGTTTCACTTTTTGATGGGCGCATTTGACCACCAATGATCATTGTTCTTGATTTTTCTTCTGCTCTTAATTTCTCCCTCCAAGGAGATTCTTGTGTTTATTCTTTACTTTTTAGCTTTTTATCTCCATTTCTTTATGATCATAAATTTTGTACAAAATTTAATCATTCAGATCTAAAGTGAAAACCATCTTATTACACTACAACATAATTGAGATCTAGTGGCACATGAAAATTGACATCTTAGTAACATTTATACAATTGTTAAGTAAAGCCGTAAAGCCCATGTTACTAAAGAGCTTTAGTTACATCCTATAGTATTATCCGTAACATTCAAAAAGTGTCGCAAAATGTTACATTATTGTAGCACTTTTTGTATCACCGGTAACACTAAAAAAAATGTTACATTTACAATTTTTGAGAAGTTGTAAAAAGTGTCGCAAAATTATCCATGCTAAAAAATTGTGAATCTACCAAAAAATGTTACTAATTGAAATAGATTAGAAAATAGATCAGAAAAAAGTGAAATAAATTAAAAGTAAATATGATATGCACTCCTTGTTTTATTTAAACATGTACTAATGATTTCAATAAAAAAAGTATGTAATCCACTTTGTGTAAATACCCCCTTCAAATTTCACACTATATGCAAAATGTTCCTTGAAATTGACAAAAATCAAGCAAATTGGTCAATGAATCTCTTGTGACAAACAATTTCTCTTGTGCTTTGATGAATTTGGTGTAAGGGTTTGATCCTTTGAAATAGCAACAAGTTGAAGAAGAATGATATAGATTGTATCGAATGTACCTAGAGGAACTATAGTTGGAAAAAAAATGCCGTATGCCACATTATCATATGTTTGTTGTGTTGGTGGTGTATCAGCTGCTACATTTAATTTAGCTACTGGTTCCTTCTAGTTTTTGGTGCTATATTTGAAGGAAACATTGGAGATCAAATGCCTACAAAAACAATTTTTTGTTGTAAACGGTGTTGGGAGCTATACTATGTTTCTTCGGTTGTATTCGTGTAATTCTTGAGTGCACATTTTTCATATAGGGTGGTTGTTACAAATGTTGAGATAACTAGAGTGCTTGCATATCAAGCACGACATTCAAGGCTTCGTTTAGTTCGAGTTCAACTTTTTGTTTTTGTAGGGCACTCAAAGATAAGGGATCCAGGTGTCGGTGATTATTTTTTCATACAAAAAGGATCGTTACAATTCAAATAACGAGATCTGGGAGGAAATTTCTTATTCAGTGGGAAGATCCACTTTCTTTTAGCAGCAAAAGAATATATTAATAAGTTAGAAATAAGTACAAGAGGTTTTAAACCTACAAAATGTGACGAGGTACAATAAGTACTCATCCCACCCAATAGATGATTAGATTAAAATAAAAAAAGTCAACCCATCTGTCTAAAAAAGAATAATTCTTGAATGTACGCAAGAATTTGGACCCTTTATTTGGTCACACACACAAAAAAGTGGACATGCCATAATCATTTGAAAATTAATTATTATTTAATTATTATTTTTTCTACTTTTTCTTTTTTATGTAAGTGTAACTAAATAGAAAGTCCAAATCTTTGTGTCCACCCAAGAGTTTCTCTCTAAAAAATGCAATCTAATACTCTTGCTGATCGCTTGCAAAGATGTTACTAGTGTGTCCAAATGCATTACCCTAACTTGAATCTTGCAGACAAGGTTGATTTTAAAGGAGTGTGTAATGTTAGGAAATTTTACCCTACACATGTACCTTCACCCCTACAATTTTTAAAAAATTACAATTTTACCCCTTTTACTATATAATCTTTCACACATAAATTTTTCACCTTCATTTTTCAACATCTCCTTATTCAGGATGAGTTCACCCCCACATGATATTTTTCCAACTACTAAAAAAACAAAAATTAGTGAGGGATATTTAGTGAGGGAAAACGTGAAATCCCTCTCTAATTCCGTCACTAAATTTTGCGACCAAGGAATTTGTGAGGAATTTCAATTTTTCCGTCACTAATTTCCCTCTCTAATTTTGCTTTTTCTAGTAGTGTTCACGTACGTATTTCCTTTTTTTTTCACTATAAAACGTTTTCGAAAAACTCATACATACCTTTCTGAAAATGTTTCGTAATACTCATATATACGTTTCCAAAAATAATTCGGAATACTTATATATACGTTTCCGAACAAAATCCGGAAGACTAGTATGCTTAGCTTTTCGGTACATGCTAGTTAATACCAAATAATTTTCTATAAAACGTAAACAAACAACCGGAAACATTTATACTTTTTTCCGGTGCATTTAATTTAATTCACTATTATTTATTTCCCTAAGTGACTAATTCAACACCTCACAACCTACCATCTCTATATATACATATGGACTTGGATCCCCTGCTGTAACTGCTTCACGCAGTTACACGCAGTAGTCAATCTCAGCTATAAAACATTGATCCAACAGTTTAGATTTGTTCTGCTAGTTTTCACACAGTTTAATCTCAGCCACTTATCTTTGATTGGACGGCTCACACGCCTTACAGCATCCTGCTGTTACAGTAGGAAATCTGCATCCATATACATATACAGGTATATCGAGAGAGAATTTTCTTATTCTTGATTCCTGATAAACGTTTATGCTAGTTACTACAATACCAAATAATTGTCCTGATTCTTGATATTACTTGCTTATATATTTTTTTTAAAAATCTTCATTTTAGCAATAGTTTCTTATTAAAAAATTATATTATAGTTTTACACTTTTTCTAATGTTCTATTTTTGTATATCATTTTTAAAGAGTTACAAACATACCTTAATTATGTGATAAAGATCAACCATGTGTAGACACATCACTGCTGCATTCACAACTGCACAAAGGTTTGATACAAGAGAAGCTGTTGTAAGCTGGGCTAGGGAGATAAGAATTAGAAATAAAGTGATTGTTACCATTACTAGATCAGACACGGAGACCGGAAAGAGAGGAAGAAGTAATAAATTAATCTTGGGTTGGGACAAGGGTGGACGGTACAAGCGAGTTAAAAGTTCAACACAAAGTGCTTCGAAAAAATGTGACTGTCCATTCAAAAATAGATCAACATTGTTGAAAGATGGTCTCGGGTGAAAAGTTGAGGTAAAATGTGGATTTCACAACCACGGATTACCTAATAGATTGGAAGGTCATACATTTGTGGGACGTTTAAGTGCAGATGAGCATAAACGTGTTGAAGATTTGACAAAATGTCGTGTTGCACCAAGACACATACTTCTATCATTGCAAGAGACATTAGAAAAATTTACTCTATTTTCTCACCTTTTCTTTTCCTCTAAATTCAAACAATGTTTTGTACCCTTATCCATGCATCTGTACTACTTTTTATTTACACAACCGCAAGCTTAACTCTAATCTCTACTCATTGTCTAAGTTGCAACTTAAAATTTTGACTCTTTGTAAGAGTTGTTTTATGCAAATCGATTTCACCGAAGCTTGAAAATGCTTCACAAAATTCAACATCACAGCACATTGAGAACACAGAGAAGCAAAGACATCCAAACAAAAGATTAACCAACTAATAAAAATAAGGACAATACTTACATGCTGTTCCATGGACACGGTTCATCAGGTTCCTCACACTACACCTATTAAATACTGCCGTTTTAATTATTTCATATACAACGGTTGTTTTAGTCACTGACAGTTTTTTCAACATTTTTAGTGTAAAACCGGACGAACGGTGCTTAAGGAACTTTACTTAAGTATTTTCCTAAAAATAATTGGATTTTTAACCAACTAATAACAAAAGATTAACACAGAGAAGCAAGTCACACCCATAACCCATTAATTAACTAATTTGATCCAAACCTTTTTTACTATTTGAATCCATTCTATCTATAGAACTAATAAAAATATTTGGATTTTTTTAGCTCATGGAGGTTTACGTATTTTGAGCATAATTTCACTCTAATAGCATTCTAGTAAGTTGCAACCCATTGGGAGAGCAAGTAGACTTAATCTGCCATTATTATGATTTATCTGTAAGTGGTATTCTTTTGATTCTTGTACCATCATATTGTTCATTTGACACTACGCATTTCTTAGCTAAACAGTTTGTTCATTCATTAAAATAGTTTGAGTCCTAAAAAAGTAAGAACTTAAAATTGAAAAGAAAAAAAAAACCTGAACCGGAAATCATTCACGCAACCATTCCGGAAAGAAATCGAAAATATTCCGGAAAGAATTCAAAACAATTCCGGAAGACTCAACCGGAACGCTTTGCATGCGATTTCCAGAAAATCAACCGGAACGCTTCACAAGCGTTTTTTGGGAATCAATGATTTAGAGATGATTATGGAAACTCATAACACGGCCCTATGATGGATTCCGGTAACCTACTACCCTATAAAACGTTAACAAACCCTAAAAAACCTTAAACCTCAATCAATTGAGCGATTAACAAATCCATATCCATTGAACGATTACGAGAAAGAACAAAGATTATTGTTTGCGTTTTCCATAAACCGTTTTTATTCACAAATGTAGGGGTGAAGGTCGGGTGAATAAGTGAGAGGGTGAAATATGTTTTATTTTATATAAAGGGTAAATTTGATAGTTTGTGTAAAATGTTGGGGTGAAGGTATAATAGTAGGGGTGTGGGGTATAACCAACGTAATGTTATGATTAAAATAGATGTGAGTTTACAGACCCATATACATGAGTTTCCAAAATCCAATAATAATATTTGTGCTTTTACTTTTTCCACCATATGTCATTCTCGCGCACCCTACAAAATTTCCTAAAATAACCTTTGTTCAGATTCAAAAATTCGAAAGATTATTAGGTATTTTTGGATTCTAAATTCCGAAATTACACGAACTGCGTTTTTTGTGTTATATTTGATGTCAAAGGTCTCTGCTGACCGTCGTAGATTCCCAGCATAAACTGGAAAGCAATTGCAGAGATTCTATGAATGGTCAGCAATGACCATAACATCATAAACACTCTTGAAAAACTAAAAAAGTTTAAGAAAAAGTAAGAAAAAAGGGAATTGACGAATGAATGAAATTGTTGAAGCATGCAACTCTGTTTATAGCCTTAAATCAGTCCTATACCATAACTACTGTCAAAGGAAACGTTTTCCATGGTCCAATTGACCAAAAATGCATTAAACATTCCACAAATCATCCAAACCTTGGGTGAGACACCACAGTCTGCCTAATCTGAGAATTTTTGGATTATAAAATCTGAAACTGCACCAAACGGTGTTTAAGTTTCATTTTTTGTAGGTTTTCATGGCGAATAACATAGGATGAAATTAAATAAAAAGGTACAAAAATAATTAAACAACTTAAAACAACACAATAATAAAAGTGATGGATCTTCTAGGATGGGAAGGTGTTCAAAGAGGTGATTTTGTACTTGATTCAGCTGGTCTGCCAACTGACATATTTCGATCGGAAGGTCAACTAGACCAAGTTCATAAGAACCTATTCGGAATCAGATCTGCAACATAATGATGATGAAAGGTCGTTTCAAGAGGATTGTTTTGATTTCGATCATGTTGTCTTGCCAACTAACATAGGTATTTGCCAAGGCAACAAGACCTAGCTCATAGCAACCTCTTGGTGTTCATATCTTTCAGAAGATTTTTCATAGTTTTTTGTTGTGTTGTCCAGCAAATGAACCAAGCACACTTATTTATAGAAGTTTTTGTTCGTCGTGGACCACAAAAATTGTCGATGCAATGTGGACCACAAAAAAGTTGTGTTAAACTAGTTCGGATTATATAGTTTGAACCTAACTTGCACCCTATATATCTTGGTATATATGGCATCATCATGAGGATCTATATTTTCTATATATCTATGTGTTTTAATGAACATCTTTAACGTAAAGTTCAACGAAGAGATATTCGACAGCATGATGAAGATCTATATTTTATATATATATATATATATATATATGTGTGTGTGTGTGTGTGTGTGTGTGTGTGTGTGTGTGTGTGTGTGTGTGTGTTTTAATGAGCATATTTAGCATTTAGTTTAGCGGAGAGATATTTGACAGCATGATGAAGATCTTCAAAAAACTTTTATGTTTGTATTTCTTCAATGTGTTCCTTCAGTGCAGACAAAAATAAATTTGTGTGAAGATGAGAAAAAAAACAAAATAAACAACATAATTCAACAAAATAATACTGACCATAGATATATTGATATCAACAACATAAAACACATAATAAAATAAAACATAATAGATCACTAATCAACTAAACTAATATCTTTGTTTGGTGTGTCCAATAGATCCGTGATCTCTTCATAGTTCCTCGGTCGGATCAAACTTTTTGAATTTGTTCAATAGATCTGACCAACGGAGCGTCCAACTCGATTGGTCCTTTAGTACTATACCGACCAAAGATCGAGAACATATTTCTCAAATCATCGTCGTTCATGAGCTTCATACGGCTGAAGCGCACAGTCTCGACTAAGTCGGTCGATACTCAACACCGTTCATGCTCCTTGTGTCTCTGTGGTTTAGTTAACGGTTGATTGGATACAACTGATCCTACAACCTGGAGAGGGTGATATCAGTGCGAATCCTGAACAAATGGGGTGGTTTTCCTCCGTTGTAGTTGAAGTGAAAATAATAGTCACAAGGAATGGGGGTTTGAATTGTGACCCTTTAAACATTAAACCTATAACTTAAAATTGATTCTCAAGTTGAAACTTGGAATGGTTAAGTTAAAAGGAGACTACAGAACATTCTGATGTCTGAGTGCAAAAACAGTTTAATAAAGTGAATGTGTTTGTGTGTTGTGTTTGCAGTAAGTAAGAGTATAGGGAATAGAAGAAGAACACACAAAAATTTATAGTGGTTCACCCAATGTGGGTTAGTTCACTCCTCACAATCTTGAGATAACCTCTCAAATCTTGCACCTTACAATCTTGTTCACCTGAACAATTACATCAAATGTATTCTCTAAGCCTCAGCAGGCTTGCACCTTCTTGCTAACTTACCCTCTTAGACTTTTAAAACTTCTGGTCAAACAAACACTTTAGTACCCCTAAAGCTAGATGAGACTTTGTTTACAATTTGTATGAAGATTGAATGTTTGAGAAACAAACAAAAGGAGAATGGAAGGAAAAGTTATCTTTAAAGAGATAACAGAAAGAATTGATTTACACAACAAGAAGATATAAGAATCTCAGTGATGATCAATTCAAATGCAAAAGCTTCAAACACGTTTCAAATGTTTTCTTGTATGACTTGCAATGGTGCAAGTAATGTTGAGCCTTTGATCTTTATTTATAGGGTTTTTTGGCTCATATAGCCGTTGTAAGGTGACCAATGGTGTTATGCCACGTGTCCTGGGCCCCACAAACTTTTACTTGAAATTCAGGGTGAACATTCTGACCATCAGAATGTTGGTGTTCATCAGACATTCATCTGGGTTCATCATGTATGAATGAACACGTGTTTATGGGCTTGTCATATGCGTTTCATATGATTTTCTGGAAAATACTCATGAGTTGTGACTTTTGCACAAACATCAGAAAGTTGCTGGATAAAGTTGTTTCCAGATCTGCATTGGATTGTGTGCAGGAGAGAGAATAGTGGATCTGCAATCTTCAGGCTCATGCTTTAGGGGATTTTCTGATACTGAACAGTACCTGCTCCCTTAAGTGTCTAATTCTAATTGAATTTGACATGAGCTTGCTTTTTACTTTTGCTTTTGTTTTTACCTATTGTACTGTTCACAGTTTAAAGCATGTGTTGAGCTGAACATTCTGATCATCAGAATGCTCCTTCTATTTCACTTAAGATGATTTGTAAGACTACCATTTGATATAATCAAATCCTAATAGTGAAACAACAATGAAGAGCAATGATTGAAACATCTAGGATGATATTCTCCTTAGAATACTCCTAGTACTTCAATGTTCATAGTCTTTAATGAACATTGAATATCCTTTTTGACATTAATCTTGTAAATGTCTTTATTGTTTGATTGATCCATGTCAATGTACTTTACTGGACATTTATTCATGTCACGTTTACCTTGCATGTTCTTGATAATGTTCTTGAGATTCTGGGTTTGTATAAGAACAACCTTCTGAACTAACTTTCTGAACTCAGAGTTAGTTCATAAACTCAAATGTCCTTTGATTTCTTGTATCTTTGTATGATTTAAACTTTGTTTGTGTCTTGGTTAATCATTCAAGAACGCACAAATACCAATAACTATCAAAGTCCATTAATCCTTTAATCACCATAGATGCCTTTAATGATTTCTTGATCCAAAGTCAAAATCATTGGCTGCATAAGATGTGTTCATATCACATCTGTTCTTACATATTCTTGGTGTGGACATTGATTTATGGGTTTTCTCTAATGAACCTTTTGAGAAACCTTCTGAGCAACCTTCTGAACTCCTTCTGGGTTCATACATATGAACTTCAGAATGTTTCTTCTTCTGGGTTCCTTCCTTTTTTATGGTTGTACTTTGTGCTGAACATTCTGATGTTCTTAAACATACTAATGTTCTTCAACACTTTGAACCTTATGATGGTTGTTTATTTATTTCCTTCAAAAACTACTTGAAGCATATAAATGAGAGATCATTTGTTTTGACAAACAAGATGATTCTTTCTTTAAATTTGAAGTCCAAAAGAATATTTCTTTACATTTGGTTCATCATTGCTTGTAACTGATGAGTAAAACCGCAAGTGCACGGTTTTACCGACGTAGTAAAAAGAGAGTATCGTTCAAACAGGGAGTTGTTCAACTTAATTAACTTCTAGAAGATGATTAGACGAAAGTTCAGTTGTAAAGATTATATTGTTAAGGTTTTAAAAGAATAATGATAAAAAGCGCATTGGGATTATTGGTTCATCATAATAACAAACCCTTCACAAACAAACCCTAAACCTAAACTTTATATTTGACCTACTTTATCAAAGCTTCTTTCCAAGTCAATGAGTGTGTTCCTCTAGCAACCACGCCTATTCTCATGGTTGATTGCTATTAGAATCCTTGAAGAACGAAACTTTATATTTCTCAAGGTTTGCTAGACTATTCTCATGTTTTGCAACCCTTGTCTAATTTCACTTATTCCAATATCAAAGCTCCGCTGTCGCATTATGAATTGATATTTGTGATGATGAATTAACAAATACTAACCCTCTGATGTCGCATTATGAGTTTGGTATTTGTTAATTCATTATAAAAATGGTGAAATTAGATTGGAAAGTAGATTTATATAAAATTAGGGTTTATGGTTTGGTTTGATTATGATTATGTCATTAGACTTATCCAACAATCCCAAGACAAGAAGAGTCTACTCACTCATGTTCATCGTAGACATAGAAGAGAAGAAGAAGAACATAAAGTAAATAACAAGAAAATAAAGGAATAACTTTTATTAAGAAAGACAATTGTCACTATTGAATTCCAAGAACAAAAGATGATTGTTGTGATAGCTAGCTACTCTATTTATAGTTTACAATGACTTAAGCCCTAAGAAATATAACACTAGAATATTCCACGAGAAACCACGGGCTTTTAGGTCAGAAATAAACTAGTAGGTAGCTTGTCCGGAACGCCAATAGCAGCAAAAGAGGTCTCTGGGGGTTGGCACCGCCGTGTGGCTGGTGGCACGGGCCGTGCCAAGCTTCTGACTTGGGGGAAATATATTTTTGTCTTCAATCTTCGTATTTTCAGCCCGAATCAGCTCCAAACCCCCTTTGTTTTGCTCCAAGACTCAATCTTTTAATTATTTGATCCTGAAATATAATAACTTGCAACTGAAGTAAAATAGTTCTAAAAGGAAATAATATTTGAATAAAATAAACTTAAATCTAAATAAAACAGACTCATATATTATATTAAAAACACTAATTATTGACTCATCAGTAACCGATGACTTTAAACATTCTTGTTTATCCATAAAGTAATCCTTTATCATTTCTGGATATATTTACGGTTAATGTTCATGATTATTATGAACTCCATTCATATGAACATTCTGAACTCTGTTCATATGAACATTCTGACTCTAAACTTCTTATCTTTAGAAGTTTTGGAAGTGTGATACTTCGAGGAGCTTCTGAGAATCTTCCTAACTTGTATGCTTATTTCCTTTTATCTTGTTTACCCATGGTGGGTCTTCAAATCATATAACATAAAACTCAATGTGAGTTTTGTCACATAACTTCAAGCACATTCTTGTGTGGCTTGTGATGTAAGTTCTTCCATCATGATTCAAGTTCTTCCATCATGATTCTTGAGCTTTGAAACTTTGTGGAGATATGATATTGTTGTTTCAACTGATGATATACTCATTCTTTCATTGTTGAGTAGATATAATGCACTTATCAATGTGGGTGGCTTCTAGCTTATCCACTTATGTGATTCCTGTTCTTTTAACAAAAACACAAGTGCAAACATCAGTAGATCATCATTCATAAAACTTATCATTTATTCCATGAGGTTTATTATCATTAAAACATTCATCAAAAAGATTTTTGCTTTACCAATAGTAAATTGCAGCTAGCTTTGTGTTCGGATCAAGGCAGAAATTTCCATGGTTCATTTGTGTGGTTTACTACTAATGAAAACAAGCACACTTACTTATAGAGGTTTCGGGGGGTCATGGACCACAAAAACTGACGGTGCAATGTGGATCACACAAATAAATCATGTACATTTTCGGATTATATAATCTGAAATATCCATCACCCTACAAAGTACGAAGTTTCTCTCATTTTTACCCATTATTGAAGCATTTCGGATTATAAAATCTGAAACGCTTTAATACTTTTTGGATTATATAATCCGAAACAAGTGAGAGTTTTGGACGACAAGAGTAACTCATGGAACACATTTTTCAAAGGGTTGAACCAGCTTTAATGGCTGGTAAAACCTACCCTTAATTAAGAGTCGATACACTCTATGCAACACAATTTTCATAAATTTCGTTTATAAATATCCTTTAAACCTTCACCATTTCTCACACCATCATCTCACACTCTCTCCTCCTTTTCCTTCTACAACAATGTGTTTCCGTTGTTGGTTTTTCATAAAAAAATACTACTTTAGAAATTCAGGGATTGTATGAATGATTAATGGGGATGGTGACACATTACAAAGAAGCGCGGTTTATCTGGGTTATCTAGGTGTCATGTTGGTTTGTTTGAGGTTGACCATCGAGGTCTCTTTCACCCTAGAAATGAAACAAACTTTACCACACACACACACCTTGCACCGCAGGTTTAACTTTAGGTTTTTAATAGATTAGCATTAGGTTTGAATATTTTTTGTAATAAGCCTAAAAAACTTTAAGCTTAAGTTTTATTTTATTGTAAACGTATTGATATATTAATAAAATGAGACTTTATTTGTATCATTTTGTCCTTTTAATTTTGTTTATATTTGCATTTATTTTATATTTTTGTCATTGAAATAATATATGAACCACAGGCTGTTTAAAAATCTGCACAAAGCTAATTTAGGATTATATAATCCGAGAAACTTAACAATATGTTTCAGATTATATAATCCGAATAAAGGGTAATTTTAAAAAAGAGAGTGAAAAAGAGTGTAATAACACAATGAAAGTATGAGAGACCTGTTAAAAAATGGTTATACAAATATTATATCTCTTTTTATTTTAGCTAAGTTTATAGGTTTACCAACTTATGCTTATCTCACTCACAACTAAGTATTTTTTTACTTTTATTTTTTGACAAGTAGTATTTTTTTACTTAAATAACATAATTTTAGTATTTTGAGTTTGTTTTGTCATAATAGTTATGTATTTTGTAAAAGTTCATAGTTTTTTTAAAAACGTTAACAAGTGATCTTATCACATTGTTTAATTAAGAAATTAAAAAAAGTAATTTTTATATAAAAAAAACAGTACATTTATTACTTTGACAAGTTAGCCTCATAAAACCAAACCTTTTTTCTTGATTGGCTATGAGAAACTGGATGAAGGATTGTCAACTCTGATTACTTTGACAGTGGTTATCAGCCAAATTAATAAAGGATTTTAACAAAATGTAAATTTCATTTGTATTGCATAAGAAATATTCATTGCCATCTCGTAAAATCATCCACACACAAAAAGTTGCACCCTAAAATGTGTGGGAGTTATATGAGGACTTAAAATATCACATCACAATATAATAAAATGAAGGAAAATCTACAGAGGTTGAAATAGGTGGTTGGACATTCTACTTGCAACAAAAATTGAAGCAAAAATTCCAAACATTATTAAGTTATATGTAAATTCTATTTTAAATAATCGTCGAGATTGATGGTTTTCACTGACCTTACACATGAGTGTGTAACACAACTAATATTGAAAGATGTGCTGTTCGATGGTAATTTCCGAGAAACTAATTTGAGACGAGATGAGGATAGGTTTGCCATAAAATCTAAGGAGTAAACAACTATTCTAATTAATGCCTCTAAAAAAATAAAAAATAAAAAATGAAAATAAAATAAAATAAATCTTAGGATATTACAATTATAAACTTGGAATCCAAAAATTTAATGATGTAAAATATCATGACAAATTGCATAATGCATTGCCAACCACATAAAATTTTAAGCATGAGTAATTTCTGGCTACTGGAGAGGAATGGTGATTCCTTCAAAGGGAACATAGTAACATTTTTTTTTAAGAAGTCAAACTAGTCCACTGAAATTGACATCAAGTAAGGTCCGGCACATGGTAACATTTAATTCAGCACAATCCAAATTTTGAGTAACTGACAAAGTTGCAGAAACTAACCAGCTTCCTCATAATATAGCCATATCTTGAGACCTGTCATCTGCACCAACAATTTATCTTTTTCAAAATTAAATAATCTTCTTTTCTTAAGGCTCTCCTCAAAGATTAGCGGCATATTAACACGACTTTTGAGTTTCAGGAGGAAGTGGGATTAAATAAATTTAATATGCGGAAAAACTTGTTTTTTGGATCAGCTAATTTGAGAAGTACGACACAATCAAGGTTTACGGTTACCCCACTAGTTGCAGCCCGACTACATAAATCAAACATTGCCAGACTTTACTTTCTATCAGCCGAATTCCGGATTATCAGAGTCCCTTTCCCCAAAAAACCGGAGATTTAAAGATAAAAAAAATGGTGAAGGAGATTCTATAGTAAGAAACAAACTAGTAGTGTTCATGGTCAGGTTTGGCTTAACCTGTTATTACTTGAACTAATCACGATATTTTTCTCTCTTAACATTTTGCACTTACAAAAACACAGTCAATTCCAAAGAATTACGC
>Ga0228711_1006521_pt1 | contig 17287 bp, 9 predicted proteins | sample MedpolnodulmetaG_2_FD_177996 | JGI IMG/M metagenome (GOLD analysis project Ga0228711, IMG submission 177996) | Root nodule microbial communities from Medicago polymorpha collected in Santa Monica, California, United States - brown nodules | ecosystem: Host-associated > Plants > Roots > Nodule...
TTTGGTGTGATTAGTCAACTTGCATAGCCTGTAAACCGGTAACCTTTTTTGAAGTAAGGGTAACGTGGCTCAATAGGCAAGCGGGTGTTTAAAAGCGATTGTGAAAGCAGCTGTACATAGCATTTCTCAATTAAAAAAAAAGGAAGGCAGCTGAAGGATTTAAAAATCTTTAGCGTTATATCCCGTTCTTTAATATCTTCACTTCGGTGTGTACTTTCAATGATAAATTTTGTATGCAATTACGGTACAAACTCTATAAATTAATAATGTCAGAATCAGAGAAATTTATTAATTTATAGAGTTATTAATTTATCGATAAATTAATAATTATTAATTTAAAGAGTTTTTAAGTAATTATACAGTACATACCAAACAAAAAGGCAAATTAGTCTATGCCTCTTAGAATTACGTTGCAGTGAACCTTGGGACTCAACGTAAATTAGTAACTACTGTGTTCATATGCATTGGAAAAATACAATACAAAAATACAACACCTGAGCTATTGGATGCAATAAGAAAAGATAGAGATGAGCTCCAAACAGACTTGAACTTTAAAGAAAAACAGACAACTATTGAATCATATGAGTGTAATATATATTTTTTCAGTTTCTATGAATTATTAATTTATGATTTTCTTTGGACCGAAAATTATAAAGGGATCTCCGGAAAAATTATTATCTTATTATTTTATCGAGTTTTTCAATTTTTTACATTGGCCCAAGTCGGGACCAGACAAACTTATTATTTTAGAGAGTTTATTAATTTACCAAGTATTAATTTAAAGAGTTTCTACTGCGTATATATATATATATATACACACACACACACACATATAAGTCATGATCCGTTGACACCAGGTATAAGTGAAAAAATTTACAACAAATTTAAGCCATTAAATTTAATTAATCCGACCACTCACAGATAATTCATAAGAGATGCTTCACTGTTTCCTTTGTCACAGCCAACAAGAACAAATCCATCTTCTTTCTTTTAAAAAAAAAAAGAACAAATTCATCTACAACAAACCGATCAATTTGATGAAAGCTTTTAAATTTTCATATAAGTTGATTTCGATTGCAGTGTTGCATTTCGATTAAGGTGTTTAGATTGCACACCAGTTGAATTTCGATTAATAAATTGAACTGCTTTCAATCACTTTCCTACACAACTCGATTGATGAATACCGACGATAGAAGAAAGGGAGTTACTAAGGTGAGAAAAATACATTGTGTCATGTATACCCGTTTGATGGTCAGAATATGATATGGAGTTGGATAAATAGGATAAACATTTATCTCATCATGTGTTTGATGCATACATGATAACAAATAAGATATGATATATACCACAATTAAATGACAAAATTACCCTTATAATCAATTACATATTTTAACTTTTTTTCAATTTAATATAATTAAATAACTACATCCAAAACAAACGCAATTAGCATATCTTCAAAATTAATCTCTGCAGAGTTATTTTATCAACATATTCTTATATCATTTGAAGTAAAAGGGATTTCAATATAATTTTTTTTTTTAAAAAACACGTATTTGTTCAATTGATTCAAAAGGTTTGAACTTTATTTGTTTAATTGAAAACTGACGTGCTTGAGTTAAGGGGAATTGATTTTGAAGCATCAGGGCAATCATCAACTGAAAAATTGAGATCAAACAAAAATAAAAAAGAAAAAAGAGAAATCTATAAAAAAAAGGAATAATTGAAATCTATCAGAAATAAAAATTGAGCGAGGAAATCAAATCCAAATTACATCCACATCACAGATTTCTGCTTTTACAAATTCAAAAAGAATCAAAGAAAAGAGGATTAGGGTACATGCAAAGGGAGAAAAAAAATTTGAGAATAATATAATTGTTGGCACAAATGAGTGAGAGGAAGAAAATGAGAGGATAGGCAAAGTGAGTGTAAAATAAGGATTTTATTTATCAAACCTGATAGGTTAATTTTAATTAGCATATGTCTCTTAATTTTACATCATGTGACATTGGTTTCAGCAATATATACTACTATTGAGTTAAGATTTTCAATCAATTTGGCTATATTTCTTCAATTACTGCACTGATTTCTGTTCCTCTTGAATTTGGTTATCCATATTTTTTTCAAACTTCACGCCTCAATAGCTAATCCATCGATCATTGTTTTCAATCTATTTAGTTACATTAAGCAATTGATCAATCCTTGTTTAGGCATCGAACTTCACACCTCAGAAGCTAAGGTATGTTTCTATTCATTCCATTAGTTAACAGAGAATTAGATAACCATTGGTATGGCCATGATTGCTTGGTAGCTGTATGCAAAGCAGAAAGGACGAATCTTGTGTTAAATCAAATTGTAGAGAGTTAGTTAACAGAGCACCAACGGGGTTAAATGACAGGGGAGGTGCTTGTAACTTTAAATAAAAATGAAGGGAGGTTAGTGTTAAGTTCAAAACTAGAGGGGATGTTTGTGTCATTTAAAAAACTTTAAGGGAGGTGAATGTAATTTTCCCTAAAAAATACAAAGGAGTGATAGGATAGGATAAGTAAAAGGAATAATTTATCATATCCTATTGGTGCATCAAACGAAAGATTAAAACAAGATATGGTACATCTTTCCTATCCTGACTCTCCATCCTGACCATCAAACGCACGTGAACGATTATTAGCCTCTAGATTAAACCAAGTTAATGGTTGAAATTTGGAATAAATCTTATGACTTACACACACACACACATAACCACTTATGTTTAATTTTTTTTTCTTCACGAAAACTAACCATTTATATTATTTTTACATTTTTTTTTACGTGTTTTATTCATTTGTAATATATTTTATTATTTCTTCCATAAAAAAATATTATTGTTTTATCTTGCATTCTTTTTCTCCACCACTCTTCAATTATTTTTTTTATTAGAGTTTTTTCCTACTATATAATATCTATCTTTGACTATTCCCCTCTCGATATAATTTTTCTTATGTTTATGTTATTTTTTTCATCTCATTATCCTTTATTTTTTGTGCGAGTATTTCTTTTTTCCTGAGAATAAAGACTTAAAGATACTCATTTAATTTATAGTATGTTTTGATTTATTTTACTATGCTTTGTTGCATATAAGAAAAAAAGAGATGACATCAAACATTTTCTTTTGTCAAACAACAATAGAAAAAGATAAATTTATCAATGTTTTTTAGATGAGCGGCGCTGGCCCTCCACACCACCCTTCTTCCTGACCTGGCGTTTATGGCACTGGTGGTTTTGGAGGAGATTGTGCAGTTTCCGGTTTGAACCTCTACGACAGCGTGCTTGTAGACTTGGTCATCTGCGATATGCTAATGAAACCCTTACGGGTCTGTTTCAACAACTTCTGCTCCCTAATGGTGGTGGTCGTTGGCTTTGTTGGTGTTTCAAGGATTGGGTGCTATTGCTGGGATTACGTGGTGGTGGTGGTTACACCATTGCGTTTCATCATGGCTCCGATCAAAGCTTCAAACCCCACGGAGGTTACCATCGTCGCCGTTAAGGGTTTTGATTTAAATCTAGTTCTCTAATCTAGATCGGTTTGCGATTCCAGAAATTGATGGAGAGGAAAAAATTTAACTGGACGGGGAAGTTTTGTGACCCGTCAGTGAAAGAGGTGTGATGTTTTATGGTTATCGGTGATCCAAATCCGAAAGCAATGGAAATTGACTCATTGTCACATACAGTAGTGGTGCTGACGTCACATGATACCTTTGCTGGTGCAAGCATCACGTCTGCTACCAATCTGCATCTGTGATTGATAACATGTATTGGATGGATACAAACTACTGATGTGCGGGGTCTGTGGGGCTCGAAAGGGCTGATAATGCCTGCTGTGATCTATCGCAGGGGCTGTTGGTACTTGAATCTTGTCCGTATTGGCGGTTGATTCAGACACCATCCCTAAAAAAGATAGGCTTATGCTTGTCTCTGATTAATTGGTTTGTTCAATTCATATTGTTGAGTAGATGTCTCGGATAAGACGTTTTTCTCTCCGGTGGCAAGATTAAGCTCGGATTCCCAACCTACCATCGTGGTCATCCTCAACGTTGTCGTCGTTCTTCAAGGTTTGATAAGGGACGCACTGTGGTGTTGATCCGAATGTTTCTGGATGGTGGTTGCGATTCTGGGCTATAGCTTTCAGTATTCCTCCCCGCGCCGAAAGGAGAGTGTTATTTGGTATGTACTTTGGGGCACAGAAGAGCGTTTATCTTGCCGTGCTTTGCAGGGAGAGGATGGTACGTGGATCTACTATGCGGTGATGGTTGGTCCATTCACCACGGTCTAGACCTCTACTTAAGAGGATGTTATAATCCACTTGTGTCATTATTAATTTTCATATTATCAGTTTGTGTATACCTCCATTTTGTGGATAAACTAGTTAGGTTTATGTACCCCAATTTTTTATGTAATTTTTCTTCCCTTTTTTTAATAATATATTTATGAGCATCTTAGAGTTGGGTACCAACTTAGTTGGAAGCCACAATTTTTTATGTCATTTGCTCTGGCCTTATAAAAATAAAATAAACATTTATTATTTTGAATCAATTGTTGTAAGGTTTGTATTATTCTTTGTACTCTATCAATAGTTTTCGTTCTTTCTTTATACCTTGAGACTACTTCTTTTCAATGGAAGTGTTATTTTATTGTTGTCGATGTTACTTTACTATTAGTTAGCCCTCTCTATTTGATGAAAATGATATTTATGTCGTTCTCACATTCATATGAATATCCGCTAGACGAATATCAATGGATATTAAGGTTTTTAAAAATATTTGTAAATATCGATGTGTAAAATGATATTTAGAGAAAAAATTGCATTATTATAAAATAATTGAAATTATGTAGAATTTATTCCTTAAATTTTATTATTAATAATTGTGGCACTATTGATGATTTTACAACTATTTCATGTGAGATTTGAATAATGTTTGTTGAAGTTACAAAGTTAAGCTCTTACTACTAAGCCTACATCTTTTAGATTTATTTCTTCTATTTTGATAAGACGAAAATATTATACCACACACTTTCACTTTAAAAAAAATTTATTAATCAAACTAAAATCATTAATTAGGAAATCTAGTTATATTTTATTTCATGACGAGAAGATTAATTAAGAAATCCAGGTATAATTTTTTTTTTGGTTACTAACCCAGTTATAATTTAATAATATGTACGGATTTCTGCGAGTCCGGGTACTTAAAAAATGTTAATGTTATTATATACTCCCCCCGTTTCTTTTTAAGTGTCGTTTAAGGGTGAATTTTTCATTCGTATTTAATTGTCCTTTTGGTATTTTAAGGGTACAATTTGTCAATTATACTCTTTGTCAATTACTCGTATCTTTTTCTTTGTTTGGTCACTATTATCTTTTTCAATAAAACTAATTGATGCTATATCTTTGGAAAACTAAAGTTTGTTTTTTAATTAAAGTTTGTTTGTTTTTTTAAAACAAAATTTGTTTCTTGTTATCTTTAGATTTAAACAAATTTTTGTTACCTATAATAATGGTTCTATGAAGAGTTAAAATTCTATAAATAAGATGAATAATTTCAAGTGCAAAGTAAAAGAAAAGAGAGTGAGTGTGAAAAAAAAGAATTATCGAAGAAAAAGATAGCAACTAACAAGTGTGTGTTACGATCTTTAAAAAAAATGTTTGTTACGAGAGAATTAACATATTAAATTTATTAAAAAGATATAGTGTGCCAAAAAATAGGAATATATTGGTGGATTAAATTGAGGGTATAATAGAAAGAAAATGTGTAAAAATACACTTTGTTATTTACGTGTTAATTTTCTAAAACGACACTTAAAAGGAATATAGGGAGTATGTGTTAATAATTTTACTAAATCCAGTTAAAGTTATCTGCATATCATCTACTAATTTACTAGTATTTAAAATAAGGTTTATTTTATTCTATTTATGTGTAGTCATTCAGATGTTTGTCCCATTCCAATCCATGGTGATTTTTTTTTTGTGTGTGTGGATTCCATACATACAAAATTTTGGTCATCGTTAATCATATGGCTAACCCGGACAACGCCGGGTAAATACACTAGTTTTATAAAAAAATCAGAATCTATTTTGTGTTTGTTTATCAGAATAAAATGATTTTGTTGAGGTGTCAAAAGACAGTTATTTTGACAGTTATTTTGAAAGTTTATTTTTTGACGTTATTTTCTCTCTTCTCTATATATGATTTCTTATTACAAAAGACACAAAAGGGTAAAAATATGTTGAGATGTGAAATGATTAGGATGAAACAAAATCATATTTTGTTGGTCATTAACTTTTATAAATCTGTACTATATATAAAGAAAACATCACCTTTCAACTCTTTTGGGATGGTTTTTTCTTTCAAAAAATGCTCTCAATTTTGAATACAAAAAACACGTAACAAATAAATAAGTATAAATTTAAATATTAAAAAAATGTAACAAACACGATATATATATATATATGTCTGTTTTTTGTTTCCGTTTCCGTTATCATTTAAAAAGTGTAACAAACTATATGAGCATATTTAAACTTGCTTTTTCATTATTTCAATTATACCCTTAAACAATTTTTTCTACAATAAAGATCGTTGTTGGTGTCATTGAAATAAATAATCATAATTAGTTTGCTTTGTTATTACTTGAAAGCAAAAAACATTTATATTTTTAGTTTTAATCCAAATCAAAATTTCATAAAAAAAACACCGTTAATAATTTTCAAACGTTAGCGCAATATAAAGAGCGGAAAGACGGGCACCTGAGTGCCCATCTTCTCGCTAGTAGAGAATAAAAGATAGACTATTGACTGATAATATGAGGATTAGAAAATTTAAAAAATATAATAAGTAATTTGTTAAGATATTTATGCTAAATAAATATTAAAAATAAATTAAAAGCTTAAATAAAATAAGATCAAAGTAACAGTAATATATAAAGTTTGTTGAAATATTTATGCCAAATAAAATATTAGATTTATAAATTAAAAATAATAATAAAATATTAAAAATAAACGTATACTATTGACTATTTGATTGATAGTTTTTAAAGAGAGAAATAAGTGGGGAGGTTGAAGTAGACTTAACAACCTCATAATATGTAACCAAAAAAACAACCTCATAACATAAGATTGGCCGGATCAATTGCATGCAATATGAGATTGAATCAAACTCGAACTTTGCTTGAAAAGTAAACCCTATTTCTTGTGTGACCTATATATATTTTCATCGCTACAGGCTTGCCTTCAAACTTTAGTAAAAGGAGTCTAATTTGGAAGAATTCAAAAACCAAGGTTAGTATTATAAACGTAGATGCTTGAGTTTTCGGAAACACAAAAAATACTATTGTTTTAAAATTAAGTTGCTACAAATTTTGACTGAGTTATATTTTTTTTTCAGCTTCTTTTGACTATTTGAAAGATCATGGGGATAAAGTATGAAGGACGTGCTATTGGAGTAGACCTTGGAACTACTTATTCGTGTGTTGCTGTGTGGCTGGAGAATCACAATAGAGTAGAGATCATCTACAACGACCAAGGCAACAAAACTACACCTTCTTTTGTTGCTTTCAGTGATGATCAAAGGTTGATTGATGATGCTGCTAAGAATCAGGCTGCAACCAATCCTGAAAATACTGTTTTTGGTAAAATTCTCTATGTAAAAAAAATTGATTTAGGTACCGTTTGTTGCAGATTAAAAAAAATTGATTTTGATATTTAATAATTTAGAGATTTATTTTGCATTTGTTTATTATAATGAAAACATATATATTTTTTTAACAATTATATATTGATAAAGATTTTCATGAATGATATGCAATTGATATGTTAACTCAACAACTAAATGAATGATGAGAACTAACTATTGATAATTTTTTTTATTTTTTTTCAGATGCTAAGAGATTAATTGGTAGGAAGTTTAGTGATTCAGTTGTTCAAAAAGACATGATGTTGTGGCCATTCAAGGTCATCGCCGGTGTGAATGACAAGCCCGTGATTGTTGTTAAGTACAAGGGTCAGGAGAAGCACTTTTGTGCGGAGGAAATATCATCTATGGTCCTTACGAAGATGCGAGAAATTGCAGAGACATATCTAATGTCACCAGTGACAAATGCTGTTGTTACTGTGCCTGCACATTTCAATGATTCTCAGTGAAAAGCCACCATAGATGCCGGTGCCATTGCTGGCTTTAATGTCATTCAGATAATTAATGAACCTACTGCTGCAGCTATTGCGTATGGTTTTGACAAGAGAAGTGACTGTGATGGTATACGGAATATTTTGGTCTTTGACCTTGGTGGTGGTACTTTTGATGTGTCTATCCTAACAATCAACGGCGATGTCTTTGAAGTAAAAGCCACTGGTGGAAACACTCACCTTGGAGGAGAGGAATTTGATAATAGAATGGTAAGCTACTTTGTAGAGGAGTTCAAAAAGAAGAATAAAGTGGACATCAGTGGTAACCAGAAATCCTTAAGGAGGTTGAGAACTGCCTGTGAGAGGGAAAAGAGGACACTCTCTTTTGCTTTAGTCACCACCGTTGAGGTTGATTCTTTATTTCAGGGAATCGACTTCTGTTCATTAATCACTCGTGCCAAGTTTGAGGAAATTAATATGGATCTTTTTAATGAGTGTACGAAAACTGTTGTGAGTTGTCTTAGCGATTCAAAAATATGCATGAGTGATATCGATGATATTGTTCTTGTGGGTGGCTCGTCTAGGATTCCCAAAGTGCAAGATATATTGCAAGACATTTTCCCGGAGAAGGTTTTATACAAGAGTATCAACCCAGATGAGGCTGTTGCTTATGGTGCAGCTGTTCAAGCTGCTATTTTAAGCAAAGGCTTCAAGAATGTCCCAAACTTGGTGCTGCAAGATGTTACCCCATTGCACTTGGCATCAGAGGAGGTGTTGATCATGTCATGATGGTGGTGATTCCAAGGAACACTACCGTGCCTGTCAGGAAGACAGAAGAATTTAAAACCCTTGAAGATAATGATGATAGTGGTGTTATCTTGATTAGTGTTTATGAGGGTGAGAGAGCAAGAGCGCAAGACAACAATCTGCTTGGTTCGTTCAAGCTTTTTTGCCGTCCAGGTGCTCCTCGTGGCACTCCCTTGGAGGTATGTTTTTCTATAAATGAAAATGGCATTTTAACAGTTTCTGCTAAGGAAATATCTACAGGAAATACGAATCAGATCACCATCAACAATGAAAAAGAAAGATTGTCAACATTTGAAATTAACAAAATGATTGCAGATGCTGAGAAATACCACATGGAAGATAAGGAGTTTTTTAGGAAGTCCACAGTAATGAATGCTTTGGATTATTGTGTTTACAAAGTGAAGAATGCCTTAAAGAAGAAGGATGTTAATTTAAATCTCTCCCGTAAAGAAAGGGAAAAGATCAACAATGCAATTACCGTCGCAACAAGCTTGCTTGATAAGAATAACAACAAACAGCAGAAAATAGATGTTGTTGAGGATCATCTCAAGGAGCTGGAGATCATGTTGGAAAGGCTTGTAGTCAATACTGGCATTGAGAATAAACCCAAATCTTCTTTTTTAAGATCTCTTTTCAATTCATGTCTTGATCATATATATAGTATTGAAGTTTAGGAAAAGGCTGTTTTCAACATTTTACTTAAATTGTTTCGGTTTTATGGCTTAGGGTTTTAGGTTTTTTTTTTTTTCATATTCTAATTTGAGTAGCATATTTAAAAATCATCATTCTTCCAGATCAAGATCCTTCTCAGGCTTTTTGTGCTCTAGTTAATAATATTTGCAAATATGTGCAATCCCAAATGTATAGATACATAAACTGATACATTGGTTTCAAGGATGAAAACTGAGAAGTTATGAAGAAACTATGCCATTATCTGCAATGTAAACTATATGCTAAAGTGTGAGGGAAGATATTGTGAGAAATTACTCTCATTTTTATAACATGCATGGCATTGGAATATGTGGTTTTTTTTTATTGGCTATAAAGTCATTCTTCATTTTAAGTCATATGCTAGTTTCCATTCCAGTTGCCCAGTTGAATGTTGCTACATGTCACATGTGTAATGTGATTGTCTGTTGCACTTGTAGCTTCTAGGCAAATGGGGATGAAGACACATTTGTAGCTGCATTTGTAATCTTCTTTTTTAAGATCTCTTTTCAATTGATGTCTTGATCATATATATAGTATTGAAGTGTCCAACCGACCAACCGTTGAAAACCTTTCTTTGAGATCTTGCCAAACATCAATATCATTCTCAAGAAACACAATTGTTTTGAGAAATTGGAGAAGAAACATAATTAAGAAGCCAAGAAATGACTAAGTGATTGCATTACTCCCACGCCCTCGATTTAAATCAAGTAGATTACAAACTGGAACTGAACCATCAATAAAAACGAGTTTGTTCTTGGCACCAAGGGCTCGTTGTATTGATCTTGACTAAGAAAGATAATTCAACCATTCAATTGAGGTGTAACCACAAAGTTAGGGCCTAGAATCAACATCAGCATTGAAGGTCGAATTGGAATAGGAATCACGCGTCGTGGCATGATAAAGATGAGAAAAATTCAGAGAAACAAGTATAAGGATTGTGAGAAAACGCAAGAAAAACTACAATATGAAGAAGAATTGCAGATTTTACGAAGAAAACTAAGGAAAAGAATTGAAGAACAAAGAAAAAGTCATCAAAGATTCAAGGTGAATCAAGGGATTTTGCGACTGATACCATATTATGATATTAGAATTTGAGAGAGTTTGAGAGAGAAAGTGAAATTAAATAGAGGAATATTATTCATCGAATCTTATTGAATAGTGATTGTTCATACATTATGTATATAGAAGCTTTGATCTAATTATTTCTAAGATAACTTCTCATGCAAGTAACCACCAATCTAACCAACTTAACGTGTCAAATGACTTAAACTTATTAAGCCAACTTGAAAGCTTATTATATTTCATTTCTGAAAACCGTAAACACCGCCTATTATATTTTTGCTACTCATGTTTTTTTAGGCAATTCATATTACACTTGTATGTACCATCATTTGTAGTTTCATTAGCTATTATATTAATTTAGTCTTTTTTTTAGGTAGACAAAATGGAAGAGTGGCGGTTCGAACTCCGAACAAAACGTTCGGTTTAACAATTTTAATATTTTGATAATTCTAAATGTAATATGGAAATAATTGGAATAACTCGGTCAGAATAACCCTAAGCATACTCCATTTTGATGATATAAACTAAAGCAATAATATAATTCATCTAATCCATTAAAAAAATATAATTCATCTAATGACACAAGTATTTTATTGCACTGAATGTCATATATCCTTATTTTAATTAATCATCTCTAGTTTATTTAATATACATGTATATTATAAAAGACACACATAACTATATAAAATAAAAGGAATTGTATTTATCATACATTATTTTGTTTGCATTGCAAAATAAATAAGACAAATAATTATTTATAACTACAGTATTTATCTTGAGTGGTTCTGCTTGGCCTGTCAAATAAATTAAAAAGGTCAGAGAGATATAATTTAAAGTGCAAGAGAAATCACAAGAGTTGTATAATTGACTATGACATGCAAACAAAATTATAAGCTTTTAAGTAATATAATTATTTTTTGACTTAACTGTTAAACCCTTGCAGATACATTTTTTATCCACACATAGCTGCGTTTCAGTTGGCATACAAGGAAGATGTAAACAATCGAGGAAAGTAATACACTCACCAGCTGTGATGTAAAAAAACAATGTTATTAAAAAGGGTCGAATGATTATGTATAAGATCAAAAAGAAACTTGAAAATGAAGGGAAGAAAAGGCTTACCAGTGTTCGTTATAAAAAGAAATAGGAAAATCAAGAAGATCATAGCATACACAAACTTGATAATTTTAATCATTTTTTTTCCTTTTTTTGAATGTAACACACAACAAACTATTTTAGCACTATATAATATAAAAGACCTCATGCTATATTTATAAGAAAAACAAACTTGAATTGCAAGAAAGCCTTTTTAAAATCAGAATAGTTATTAAATGTCTCTTAAGTATTTTGACATGTTGTTTTGTCCCTTTAGCTCTCTCAATCGATCACTTAATCTAATTATTAAGGATCTCACATAAAATATTGTTGGACATTTTAGTTTATTTTTTGATGACATTATTTTTTTTGGGAGTAATTTAATGGCAATATCATTATATTATTTCCTTTTATCCTTTCATGATAGACAAGGGAAAATCTAAAAAAATAATAGTAGCGTTGAACAAAGGAAAAGTTAGTCTAAAGAGTTAGGAATAATAATACATCCACGAGGTGACCAATGTTTATACATATTTTTTTTTGGTAGTGACGCAATGTTTATACATATGTTAGAGCCTTAGAGGTTTTGTATAGTCAAATTTAATACAATATCTAATGTTTGAATTTCATGATTTATCCAACAATTCATTCATATCAATTTTATGATTCATATATATATATATTTTTAATTAAGCAAATGATTCTTATCTAAATCTATTTTTATATCTATACTCTATATTAAGAAAATATATGATTGTAGACTGATTTAATTACACCCTTTAACAAATTTACCTATAGGAATGCTATATTGTTGGGGTCATTAAAAAAGATAAGAATTTATATTATATTTTCTATATTGTTTTTTTGTCTTTTTCTTTTTTTACAAATATATTTGTTATATTCTTAGTGTAATTAAAAAAGATAAGTATTTTTTCCGAGGGGTAAAAAAGATAAGTATATTTGTTACAATATGAAAAATTTCATAAAAAATATTGTTCATAATTTATACGCATCATCCATTAAAAAGAGCAGACAAATTGACACTCCACTATTGTATCTAAATGCAACATGTATTGATTTTTTACTTAAAAAAAAATCTATTGATTTTGGTATTAAATTATCTTAATAAAGAGAAATGACATATATGCATTAAATTACCTCGTACAATTTATGTTATTTTTTAGGCTTAATAGCAGTTTTCACCCCTTAAGTATTAGGAAATTGCGATTTTGGCGCCCTAACAAAATAAAATACAATCTATCCCCCTAAGTATTGCCCCTTTTGCAATTTTGGCCCCCAGATCAATTTTGACCAAGTCAATGCTGACGTGGGCGCCACGTGCGTAATTTTTATTTATTTTTTAAATATTTTTTAATTAAAAAAATAATTATTTTTATTTTTTTAATAATTAAAAATAAATAGAAAATAAATAATTACACAGGTGGTGGCCACGTCAACATTAACTTGGTCAAAGTTGATCTGGGGCCAAAACTGCAAAATGGGTAATACTTAGAGGGTTGAATTGTATTTTATTTTATTTTGTCAGGGGGCCAAAATCGCAACTTCCTGATACTTAGGGGGTCAAAACTGCTATTAAGCCAATTTTTTAAAGCAAAATTAGAGTACATAGATATCACATAATACCCAACACATTCCAACTATGTTATTCCAAAGTGTTTTTCACATAAAGGACAATATGAAACCATGATAAAACCCTTTTTTCTAAGATTGTTATACGTAGTTACCACATTATGGAGAACTTTCCAAATAAGTAACAATATGGAAGGAGGAATAATACACTAGGACCAAATACTTCTACCCCAAGAAATTACACTGATATATGCCTCTTTCAAGTGCACCTTACCCGATTTGGAACTATCCAAAACCCTAGAATCGACAATAGGATTAGAAGGAATAACCATAGTCATAATATCAGAACAAACTCAAAGGATCTTATCCTGCATGATGTCAGGTAAGTCACACTCACCATCTTTGATAAAATCGAGTTTTTTTTTTCTTCTGATCCACACAAAAAAAAAATGTTGGTTTTGCCCTAGTTGAGTTTTTATTTCCTCAATTGCCCTAGTTTGGGCTGTTTTATTTTATTTTTTTACCTTTAGTGGGGGAAGTCACACCATTTCATTTGGCGTGACACACCAGAAGCTGACACCTGTTATGCAATGATTAGTCCAACCATCAATGTCTGTATTTTGTCTTTTTGCGCCAGCGAAGAAACCAATTCCAGGCCACCACGTGTTTTGGAAGAAGACAAAGTCAATAAACCACTGCCAGGCCGCCGCATGTCCAAGGGAGTACGAATATTGAGAAGTTTTTTGGAAGGGCACACATGGGAATCGAACCATAGACATCAACCAATATACAAAATTTTCTCTACCGCTGGGCTAACCATTTCTGTTGATATGTTATGCAGTTGAATGACTATTAATACAAATCTTCTCCTCAGTTTCACTTTCATATGTTAGTTCTATATCTCTTAAATTACAAATCCCTTAAAAAAAATCTCTTAAATTACAAATATAATTGGCATCCAACACTTGTGTTATTTTTATTTTATTTTATGGATTATAAAAAAACTTCTATAGAAAAAGTATTTCGAATTAATATTTATTTTGCTATGACCCAAGTTAAAGAACCCAAAAGTAAAAATATTCCCTCATGTTTTGTGCATTCTATTTATTACATATTCAAAATTTAAATTTAATGCACACATTTCAACAAAAAATTACTATATTTGATTCATTAACTTGTGTCTTAAGGGCACGAGTTAGTTTTTCCCTTGTTCTATATATCTTTTTTATGACGGATATTAAATAGCATCCACAGTTTGTGTTATTTTCATTTTATAAAAAATATGGATTAAATATAAATTGAGCATTTATGGAATCTTTATTTGAGGGGATAACATTTATAGGAATTAAAATCAATTTTAGTAAAGATAAAAATATAAATAATTTTTTAAGAATATAAAAGTATAAATGCTTAATTGCACTTTTGGCCCCCTATGTGTTAAGAAGTTGTGATTTTGGCCCCCTAACTAATTAAAATACAAAACAACCCCCTATGTATTGGATCTTTGGCAGTTTTGGCCCCCGAGACCAATTTTTACTCGGTCAACGCTGACGTGGCACTTCAAATCTGCCACGTGTGCATTGCTTTGAAGTGCCACGTCAGCGTTGACTGAGTCTAAATTGGTCTAGGGGGCCAAAACTGCCAAAGATCCAATACATAGGGGGTTGTTTTGTATTTTAATTAGTGAGAGGGCCAAAATCGTAAATTTCTTGAAACATAGGGGGCCAAAAGTGTAATTTAGCCAAATATAAATAACTCGTTAAAAATGATCAACAATGTCGTGATATTATTTACATAATTGTTGACTATTTATGTATTATATATCATTTAACTGCGTCCGCTCCAACAACATTTAACTGTCGTTGGGTTCAATAAGATAATTTTGGGGTGTTAAACAATTTTCATAGAAAAGATGTATGGAATAAACATGATTGAACCTTTAAAACAAACAAACATGATCAAAATATTAGTAAATAAAAAAGTGAAACTGTATGATGTTTTAAGATTTATATTTATATAGCTGCCAATCATAACATCAGTCTTTGGCAGCACAGCTGGTATGTACCCTCTTCCCTAATTATGTGCGCGTGGCTCAAATCTTATCCTCGCTACTTAAAATTTTGGTTTAATAGCAGTTTTAGCCCCCTAACTTTTCTAAAGTTGCGACTTTGGTCCCATAAGAAAACAAACTACAAAATTGTCCCCTAAGTTTTGCACCGGTGGCAGTTTTGGCCCCCAAGACCAATTTTGACTCGGTCTACGCTGACGTGACACCCTAAGTGAGGTGCCACGTGTTATTTATTTATTTTTTTTGGCCTTGGGGGCCAAAACTGCTACAGTTGCAAAACTTAAGGGACAATTTTGTAGTTTTTTTCTTAGAGGTCCAAAATCGCAACTTTGGAAAAGTTAGGGGGCTAAAACTGCTATTTAGCCTAAATTTTTTTCACAATTTTCAGATTACGCGGCCAGGTGGCGGTCTGGCATTGGTTAGTTAACTGAAACTAAATGACAAACAAAAACATGCCTTCAATAAAGGTAGCCGGGCCAATCATCCAGTGACATGTGGCATTTAATAACTTGTATCTCGTCATTTCAAATGGCGTGGCAATACTTTAATTAAAAAGAATTAAAAAATTGTAGAAACTAAGGCAATTGGAGAAATAAATTTTCATGTAGGGCAAAGCCAACAATATTTTTTGTGTCAGGTGCATAAAAAAAAAACTCGATAAGGAAACACTAGTATTTTCAATGTCAATAACATCACAAATTCTATTATGTATCCATTTGTCAGACCATATTGATACGTTGTTGCCATCTCCAAGCTTCCGAGAACTGTTCTCTAAGATGACCATCAACATCTTTCCTAAACAAAGCCAAATGGATGATTTAATGTAACCATACTCAAGGTTATTGTTGATGAAGAATCTCGTATAAAGAGTATTGGAACATTGATTATTATTAGTTATTAATTCATAACAAAGTTTGAGACGATCAGCTTCATTAATCTTGGTAATGCTGCACAAACAAAGACCTCCACAATTAATATGAGCACAATTTTTGTGAAAAGAGAGTTATTAGCCTCATCGAACCATTGCTATCAGACTATACAAAGTTCCTAATTCATTTGTCAATGGTTTTAAGGAAGGGACATGCCAATCTTAGATTTTGAATCTACGGATAAGCATGTCATGGACCACAGACTTAACTAACTGAAACTTACCCATCATAGAGAGAAGGCTATCTTTCACTAGTTGTTGCTAGTGTTATCATCTCAAACTCCATAGTAGAGTGAGCTAATATAGTTTATTTCTTAAATTTCCAAGAAACAGATTCTCCATCAATATTAAATATATTCATTGGTCGCTTTGGAATCATCTGATAAAGTGTTCCAAGCTGCATATGTGCACCCTTCCAGGACAGCAGGAAACCTTTGATAATGTAATCCAACATTCATGGTTATTTTTAGGTGTTTGTCAATGCTCATTAATTACTAAGTCTACTGACAAACCTACACAACAACCCCACGACAAGTCGAGCCTTGTATTTAACAACAAGACAGGGCCGGCCCATAGCCCGTCGAGGCTGGGCTATGGCACCGGGCCTCCAATTTTTTGGGCAAAAAATATATATTTTTTATATTTAAGACACTAAATAATGGTAATATATCCGTTAAAAGCGATGTAATACTCCGCGTTTTAGTTCAAGATGTTTTACCCGGTGGCTCGTCTTATGCGCGTTTAGGCCGAGGGGCATGTTGGTAATTGCACGTATGGGCTGTTTAAGTGTGTTTTGGACCCAAAACCTTCATTTGCAATTGTTCTTTCTCTCTCTTAAGCACAAGGACAGAAATCTGTCCTCTCTTCCTCACTCTCTTGG
>Ga0228711_1006522_pt1 | contig 17286 bp, 9 predicted proteins | sample MedpolnodulmetaG_2_FD_177996 | JGI IMG/M metagenome (GOLD analysis project Ga0228711, IMG submission 177996) | Root nodule microbial communities from Medicago polymorpha collected in Santa Monica, California, United States - brown nodules | ecosystem: Host-associated > Plants > Roots > Nodule...
ATTTTTCTACTAATATACAAAGATAAATAATATCATATAAGATGTTGTTAGATTTGTCTCGATGAGTATTTTCAAAATATCAAATTTTCATAATTTTTTCTAATATATTATTCAAGATATTTAAGCTAAAAATTATGCATTGGCATGCGCAATAAGGTCAACTGTGTCAAGTATTAAGGGACGGAAGGAGTATATTCAGTAATTTTCTCTTTGGTTATCAATTTACTGTGTGGGTGTTCATCTTAAGTCTGGTTCATCACAGAGATCCAATCATATGATGTATAAATATTGACATTCTTAAACCATTTTTAATTTATCTATTTATTTGTAAACTATGAATTTCATCAATCCAATGGTTAATTGAAATTTTCAAGTCTACAATTTTTATACAATTTAGAAAACTAGTTGATGTTTCGTTTCACTGCTTTTTTCTAAAATCTGGTATGCACGATCATCTACCTAATATCCATATAATTCAATGGCTGAAGGATTTGGATTCATATTCAATTTATTAAATGCAGCAAGTGCCTGCCTTGGATATACACTTGAACTTGGTGTATGTGGATCCCCTCATTATAAAATACTAACTAAAATAGATAACATTGATGAAGCAAAGCTTCCTCATCCCTTTGTACATCCTTGTAGGAAATATCCTTACAGAGACTAACAACTTGTTTTATTGAGGGTTCTTTTGAGGTGAACTGCCCTTCTGTTCCTATAGAACTCCATAGTGTCTTTCATGTTTGAGTGCTTCGAAGCATTTGCTGATTTGGAAACAAACACCCACTAATCTTCTAATCTTAACCCAAATGAGCTGTTAAGCTAATGAAACGTCCTTTAAAATATAAGTGTTGTATTCAAAATGAATGAACCAAATAATCAGCTTAGCTGCTCCTGTTAGACGTTTCCCTTCCACGGTACGATGGAACTAACATTTGAACTTTGTACTATAACCTTTATACACAACCAACTTGGTATAATTATATATACAATGTCTACTGTCACATCTTTGGTGGTAGTGGTGTAGTTTGTTGGTGCTAGAGATTTTGGTCTTATTCATATAAAAATATTGATGAGGACTACATACAGTAATAGACTCAAACAATCAAACAGGTGAATAATATTGAATTGTATTTATGAAACAGTCACTATATGACTGGATTACAAAAGGAAAATATCTGATAGTGTAGTCTATCAGCCCAAGCCCATTGCTCCCTTCACAAAAAATGGTTTTCTCTTATCCTTTCCTCTCCTCTTAACTGAATTCTCGATACCACATCACCACTCTCGTTATTCCTAATATAACTAACTCATGCACTCATGGTCAACGTCACTGCTCTCCCTCCTTTGTATTTCCAGCTCAGCTCCCTGCTGTCCTTCAAAATGTTGCTTATAAAAGAAATTCTAAACCTTGGGCCTATTTCCAGTATGGGTCACTAATGGGTCCACTATTTTCTCTTGGTCCCTAACTTATTTCAGATATTCATAAATTCACTTTATTGTGCAAATTTATCAATTTAAATTTATCTAGGCGAAGTTGTCCAGTGAGTCACTTCACTACACAAGTTTGGATGTTTAGCTGACATGGGTAAGCTGTAATTACTCATCAATGACTAATTGATTATGATGAAATGTGCTTAATGCTTATAGTTTACATTTGTTACACCTATTATTTTAGTGTATATTATTTTATTGTCTGGCGAGTCACTTTTCAATTGTTCCTATCTAAAGATGTATATTATTTCTCATCCCACACTATTTTGGCTTGTTAATGAAATTTCATTTTATCGATTTCTTGTTTTGGCAGTCGCTTGTCAGGGTGCTCGAATCTTCTGCTGTAAACTCTCCCTGCTACTCTTTGATTTTATTTCAAGACCTGTTGGTGTCTACAACACTATCTCCAGTATGGTTTAACTTTCAAATACAATTTTGGTTTTTTTCTTCTTCTTTTTTTTCTTGATAAAGTTGTATGCCCATTCATTAAGTCACATATTAACCTTGACTTTTGATTCTTTTGTCAGGATGACACCATAAACTTATTCACATATGCTGTGCTAAGGTTGACTCCGCATGCTCTATCTTCTGGAACAAGTTCCTGGTCCTACTTACGTAAAGGAAACATTGCTTCTAATGTTGTCACCGAGACTAATGTGGCCCCTCCAAGCTCTATGCCTGAAAGTTTTTATGGACCATCTGATATTTCCCCCGGGGAGGATAACAACTATCATGTTGTGAGGCCCTTGCAGAGTGACAAATGGTCCAAGGGAAAAGATGGCTATCTTGTCACTGATTTATGGGGTGCAGAGGTTGGTACGTGGGTGTTTGCTACTCCAACAGTATTGCTTCAACAGACAGGGGAGAGAATGTATCTTTGTGCTTATCAGCACAGGAGCCTTACTTTGATGCTTCTTATCCCCATATCCTCAATACCTAATGGGGAGCAAGGTGTGTCGGCAGTGAAGCAACAAGTTCTTGAAAATGTTAGTTTCTATTATACTGAATATTTTTCTTCCTAATGAATTCTTATAAGTTTGTACACACATAATATGACAACAACCAAGCCTTTTCCCACTAAGTGGGGTCGGCTACATGGATCAAATTACGCCATAGTGTTCTATCATGCACCATATTTCGGTTTTGCCACTAAGTTTGTACACATAATATGAACCGAGACAGATTGAAACAAAGCATCGGGTGTTCTCCATCGAGTTAAATTTTGTTTGGATCCTCTCCTTAGGCTATGCCGTAGTCAACCTCAGAAGGTAGCTCATGGGGTGAAAATTTCTCAAGCCTTGTGAGGACTACTTTAACTATATCTCTTGTCAATATGGGATCTCAGCACATCCCTTATGCTCAGAACTGCACATCTAAAGCATGGCCAAATGTAGGTGGGCCAATTAAAACACTCACACATAGAATTAGACATTTTGAGCATGGACAATACCGGTGTTCCGACAGTTCATCTAAGATAGACTCTAGTACCATCTTAAAATTTATGCCATGCTAAACTTAATCTTGAAAGCTAGCTTAGACGGTGGGGATTGCCCAAGGCTTATACATTATAAAGACTAATTTGGCCATATCCATAGCAGATTTGGGGGATTTGGGATCTCAACTAACTGCTTGCATGATAGTTGATACGAAGAACTTATAGGATCCCTATTTTGTATGCTGTTATGCTTAAACATATTCTTGGGGACTAGTCGTTACCCCTTCTGTTTTGTTCCTTTCATGGAAAAGAATTCACAAATTACAGGAGAGCGAACGCCTTTACTTTCTCGTTTCCGTTTCCTTTGCGACATCCATTGAAACGGACCATTGCCTGAAATTTTTCTGTTTGTGTATCGTGGGTTATTATATTGAATTCTGTTTTAGTTTCATAAAGATTTGTTTGAATTCGAATAGTGGCAGCAACACAAGTTTTTTTTTTGCAGGTGTAAAGTGCATATTATTTTTTTTTTCTTTCCCGTTTTGCTTGGGTATTGCTTTTTGTGCATGATTATGATATCTGAGCATACAAGAAAAAGTGTATTTGGAAACCTTGTTAATAAAATTGATGGAACTTTGTGCCTTTTTGCATTATTGTTCTCTAATAAATTATGTGTCATGTTGAAGCTGTGGACAGCGGATTACCTGGAAACAGGATAACTGTATAAATGGTTGTATTTTCAACCATTTGTTGATATTAATGTTAACTATACAGGTAATATTGTACTTTAAAAATGGTAATTTTGTACTTTAAAAGAGAAATAAACTACATGCTATGATTTGTTTATATTATCATAAATTGAACTCCACATATTTGGTGATCTGCTTGAGAAATGCAAACACATCTACCATCATGTCATGTCTGTTCATTAGCTAAATGTGTACAATTTTTAATTTTAATGTACTTGTTTATCTGTATGTAGCTAAATGTTCTTTAGTTACAAGGATGCTAATTTTTTCTGTTTGTTGATCTGGTAATCTTGTTGAATAACTGCACAATGGTTCTCGTGTTGAGAAGGATATGATATTGAAATCTGAGATATTTAACGATTGTATCGTTTTCTCTAAACATCTACTTTTGTTTGCTGAATGAATACATCAGGCATCGCTTAAGATATTGAAAATTGAAGAGAAACTATCCAAAGGATGGGGTGGTGAGAACGCATATCATGTCGGCGGGTACCGCTATTTATTAGTGGATGGTGATAGAAATGTATCCAGAGCTTCTCCAGCAACAAAAGTTACAACTTTAACTAAGGTAGAGTGTTGGCATTGCACTGTATTCTGATTTCCATCTTCCTTTAATTTTTTTAAATTAACACGTGATATGCATGTTATAAATTGAAATAATTGCTAAAATTTCAACTTTACTACCAATAGAGATCAAAGCTTCTAATGAAACTGCTCGGTGGTTGGCACTGTAAACCAAGTAGCTTACTTGATAGCTGAAAACAGTTTAAACTTTGATTTTTATACCCGGTGCAGGAATCCTTACTTGCTATGAATAAGCTTAGGCAGGAGGTTGAGTTGGAGAAGAGTCGAGCAAAACTAGACGAGCATAGTTGTGAGAAAGATCTAGAGGTTTGCATAAGAGCAAAGAATAATGCCTGGGTTATTTCTCGAGTTACAAGAGGGAAGGAACTTTACATGGTTCTAGAGAAAGCCAATGAAACCCTTCTATATGCCTCAGATGCTGTTGAGAAGTTTAGTAACAGGTATTATATTGGTTTCCGATCATCAATGCGTTTGATAATGTAGTTCCTATGCATAAATTGTTGTCCTGCTTAAAATGAGACCAACACGATTAAAAGGAAACGCCAGTTTAATTTTTATTTGTTTGAATATTGCAGGTATTGTGATGGAACTTTTTCACTGGATTAAGGAAACCGCAATATGTGCAACAGAGGAATAGGAAGCTTAGGGGTTGTTTACTTTCAACAAAAATGGAAAATAAGTCACAGAATATGTTAGTTTTAAATTTAGAAAATGTTTTCTCTAGAAATATTTCATAAAAAACGGAAATATAATACCTGTTACTAAATGAACGCGAGTCCCTCCCTCACTTTATCAGTGATTATTTTTTCTCTTCTTTCTTTCTAAAAAAACTCTTCTGCTTCCTCACACCCAAGACCTTCACTTTTTAGGTTAGTAAGAGCACCAAAATCGTTCGCCTTTACCCAAATTAATTCCATATTTGTCATCCTCTTATTCTCCTTTACGGTTTTGTCCAAGTAAACTTATGAAAGGAGTTAGCTTGAAAAATGAATAATTTTTAGACTATCTGTTTTGTCTACTGTTCCTGCGTATCATCTTTTTTTCTTACTCTCTTTTGTATGTAGATTAACGGTGAGTTTGGGTATGTAAGAAATGTTCGGATCTAAAAAATGTGATGGAAAAATAGCATCAACTGACTATTTAATTTATCTGTACTTTGTTTGGATGTAGTTTTTCCCCCTCATTAATCTACAATTTTGATTTTTTTTTTTTATCTATTTTTGCTATACAGTTTTGTTAATAAATAAAAAGAAAATTTTATGATTGTTTTTTTTTGTGTGCATAAAATTTGGTAAATAAAAAATGATTATTTTTGGAGCAAATTAAAAAGAGATTTTTATAATTGTTTTTGGCTGCTGCTACTATTTATTAATAAGAAGATTTTTTTAAACGATTTTTTTTGTTGATAAACAAAATATATTTATTTTGTTAGCCAAAAAAATTTATTTTTACTAAGAAATATGGTTAACCAAAAAAAGTATAACGCTAACGCTATGCAATACTGCATATTTGAAAAAGATAGTTAAAATTGTAAAGATGAGTGGAAGATTGTTAAGATGGTTATGAGATGTATGATTTGTTTGCGAGTGAAAATAGAAGAATATATAAATTAAAGAGAACAAACTTGTTAAAGATTAAATGAAGATAAATTGTTCAAATATTTTAGTAAAATAAGTACAACCATGAGATTTATTTTATTGTATCAATTAGTGAGTAAAAAAATTGAAGGTTCTGAAGTGTTGAAAATAAAGTGAAAAAATGGAAAAATATAAGAAGAGAGAGCACAGAATAAAATTTGGAAGACGGAAGAAGAAAATGATGGAAGAAAGAAGAACTCGCACTTAAATGGTCTTTAAGAATGAGTGAGAATTAAATAAATAAGAGAAAGTTAGAAAGAGTAGTAAAATTGTACCCCAAAAGAAAAAAAAGAGTGGTAAAATTTGCTCAAGAAAAAAAGAATGGTACAATTTTAACTTTGAAATTAAAGTTCAAAAGATGGAAGAAGTGGAGGGAAAATAACAATGAAAATGAGCTGTCTATCCTCAAGATTATAGATATAGGAGGTTTGATAAGGACATTTTAAGGAGTTATGTCATAGTTTTTACTCTTAACTTAAATTAAATTGATAATTGATTTCAAGGTGAAAAATATAAGATAAGATGCTCCAATTATTTCCTCATGTTTTCTCACCTACCAAATCAAAACCATGGATCGAACATGACTCTCATGTGACATGAGAGAGTGATTTTTCGAAGAAAAAAAATACTAGATTTAAGATTGAATCGATGGTATTAGATTTGAGCAGAGTCTATGATGTCACGTTTTTAGATTTTATCGCCGCAATTGTAAAAGAAGACATTTCTATTATTTTTATTCTATTGGTTCTTATTGTGTTACTTATTGAGCATTTTTTTTATTCTACTTGTTTTTTTTTTTCTTTTAAATTTAATTTTGAAAATATGGTTACAGTTAAATTGGGAATCTGATATTATTTGTGGGGGTATGAACGAAAATGGGGGTGAGTTGGATAAAAGCGGTTTTGGGCTGCGAATGTGCTCGTTGACCCGTAATCTAGGGTTTTGATCCATCGTTGTCATACAGAACAAAAAACAAACGCGATAGAAGTTTGAACAGAACAGAACTAGGGTTTAAGAGTATAAAGAGTAGATCCATCCGAATCGGTTCTCGAAATCCATTCATTTCAGATCTGCTTCTGTTTCTGCTTGCTTCGAGGTACGTTGCTTTTATGCTTTTTAATTTTGAAACGTATTTCATTTTTGTTGAAATTAGGAATTAGGTAGGTACGCAGAACATGACTACCAAAGTCTGCGCTTTCCGATTTGGCTTTTTCAGTTAGATTTGTTTAAATATATTAGGGTCTATGACTATACTACAAGTTTGTTTGTCCTCATCATTTGTTTGTGCTTCCAAAACATCATCATTATCCATATTTGTTGCATCTACAAATTCAGAGCCATGTGAGCTATTTGTGAGCCAAATTCTCATCAATTTCTGAGGATGATGAAAACAACATAACTTTCCATTTTTTGCGTTTTTTATTGTGATTGTTGTTTGGTTTCTTGTTCCAATTTTCTTCTAATTGTATTGCCTGTTTTAGTTGTTTATGTTATTAGTCATGATATTCTGATGTTTTAATTTAGTGTTTTTGCTCCCAAGGTTTTTAGCTGGACTAGGCCTTCAAACCCCAATCAATAAGCCTCTGATGATGATTAAACTAATAACTTTCGTTCTTCTGAGTATTCCATGCGGAAAATATATGGAGACCTGAACTGAAGAGGCTTTCTTATGTTTTCCATCCCTATTCTTGTATTTTTTTTAGAATTGTTCATGAGTCCCACATCAGTTAAGAGATGGCCTGTATATGTGTTTATATAAGCGGGACACTCTTTGGATTAGGTGTTTCCCAGTGTCGGACACGTGTCGTGTCTGACACCAACACTTGTAGTTACACTTAATTATGTGATTTTTTTAAAATTATTAGCTGTGTCGGCGTGTCAGTGTCCGTGTCCGTGCTTCATAGCTCACAAGCTAGTTTTGTGGTGTTGTGTTGGGCCCAACCACAAATTCTAAGAAGAATATTTATTTTTTGTGATTTATTGTAGAAATTGAGCACACAGTTGCCTTGATTTTTGTTCTTATTTCCTCTTTTTGGTGATTCTTGCCTTGGAACACCACTTAAATGTAAAGCCTCTGAGGATGATCAAACAAATAACTTTCGTTCTTCTGAGTTGTCCATGCGGAAATTTTATGGAGACCTGAACTGAAGAGGCTTGTTAATGTATTTCTTCTCCTTTCCTTTCTGCGATGGCTTTCACGTCCCATGTTTTACTATGATCTTTTTGTTGTTTTGCAATTTTACGGAGACCTGAACTGAATAGGTTTGCTAATGAATCAATTATGTTTTTGTTTAATTTGTTATTCACGATTTTCAGGATTTTAAATTTAGAGTGATTTTATGGTATGATAGTTTCTTGTTTGCTCAAAGCTTTAATGCGAGTAGATCTTGTTTAAGGTTATGTCGTGTTAAGTCTGTGCTATCCTGAAACCTCCATTCAAAAATCCTCTGATGATGATCAAACAAATAACTTTCGTTCTTCCGAGTTGTCCATGCGGAAATTATATGGAGACCTGAACTGAAGAGGCTTTCTATTTTTTTTCTTCCCATTACCCTAGTGTCATATCCTCCATCTCTTGTGTTTTTATTATGATTTTATAGTTGGACTTCGTAATATATATCAAATTTTAGCAGTTGCTGTTTGGTTTCTTGTTCCAATTGGCTTTTTTTTGGCACTTCTAGATTTATTATCTGTTATATATGTTCTGTCTTTTGAAATCTATCATGCCTTGAAAACCCCGCTTGAGTATAGCCTCTGAGGATGATTTTCGTTCTTCTGAGTTTAACATGCGGAAATTTCATGGAGAGCTGAACTGAAGAGGCATACCCGTTTATTATTTCCCCTTCCTTTGTGCCATGGCTTCCAAATCTCTGTTTCAGTATGATATTGTTGTCCTTTGTAATTTAATTTAAATTTTAGCCTTCAGCTCATTGCTTTCTTGTTACCTTTTATCATTTAATAACTGATTGATTTATGTTATTACTCTTTTGCAGTTTCAACTTCATTAGAGGAATTTGGTAACTGCTTGCCACAGACTCTTCCAAAATGAGGTATGTATTCTCTTGCTGGATTTTAAATTTTGAGATATATTATTATCATTATTTTTAAATTTTCAGTTGTCTAACATTTTTTGTTTTTTTTCTTCTTGAAGCCGGCCAATGGAAGAAGATGTAAGTTACTTATTCTTCGATGATATTTTTTATCACAAGTTTTGCATTATGATCCTGATATGGATTGCATATCTGATATGGACCTTGAGTTTGGCGGAATCTTGGTGTCACCTTGATTTTAACAGAAGCTACACTTGGAGTTTCAACAATATTGCAGTGCCAGCATGATTTAGTCAAACTCACAGTCAAGCTAAACATTTAAGTACTCAATATGCTCTATTTGTTTTGGCCTGATTCAGAATTGTTATTTCATCATATCTATGTTTTTTCATTACATAACTTGGTAAAGGATTTTTAGTTTATGATGATTTCAAAATTTAGTTTATGTTGCGAAACAAAAAAATGTTCTGTTAATTTTGAAAGTCAGCTTTGTGTTGTGGCTATGTTTCTTAAAAATGAAATACCAATTTGTTTCTACATTAAGTAACACTACTTTTCTTTATTGAATTTAAGTTTTCCCATCTTTTTTAATTTTTTGGCTTAATAGCAGTTTTAGCCCCCCTAAGAAAAAAACTACAAAACCGCCCCCTAAGTTTTTCATCTGTGGCAGTTTTGGCCCCCAAGGCCAATTTTGACTCGGTCTACGCTGACGTGGCAACCTAAGTGAGGTGCCACGTGTTATTTTTTTTTTTATCAAAAATTGGCCTTGGGGGGCCAAAACTGCTACAGTTGCAAAACTTAGGGGGGCAGTTTTGTAGTTTTTTTTCTTAGGGGGCCAAAATCGCAACTTCGTGAAAGTTAGGGGTCGAAAACTGCTATTAAGCCTAATTTTTTTTTTTTTAAAACAGAGGCCTGAAGCCCGGTCTTCTTTTTTCTTTCTTCATGCGTCACAATGGTTCTTACTGCACTTTGACTTTAATGTTAAATGGCTGTTTAAAGTTTAATATGCTTTAAAATCTTGGCAAGCTGACATACTCAATTGTTACAGGCTGTCGGGAAGAATGAGGAAGAGGAATTCAACACTGGTCCACTATCTGTACTCATGATGAGTGTGAAAAACAACACACAGGTATTTTTTTATACGACACACTGATAGTACTGTGTGTTGTTCTTGATCGGTGCTCAGAATGTTTTTGATGCTGATTTTACAAACACCTATGCAGGTTCTGATCAATTGTCGTAACAACAAAAAGCTTCTAGGCCGTGTCAGGGCTTTTGATAGACACTGCAATATGGTTCTTGAAAATGTCCGGGAAATGTGGACTGAGGTATGCGACATTTTGTTTATGCAAATTACTTCTCTGCTTAGTACATTTGAATTTACTTTTCTGCTGGTGGCATAAGCTAAATGTTCTGCTTGTATGTATCAGGTGCCTAAGACTGGTAAAGGAAAGAAGAAGGCTCAGCCAGTCAACAAGGATCGTTTCATCAGCAAAATGTTCCTTCGTGGAGATTCTGTTATCATTGTTCTTAGGAACCCCAAATAAGCTAGTATCTCCATCCCTCTGTTGAAGTAGTGGGCTCTTCTTTTTGGCTTTGTTTTCTTGCATTATTGGTATGAAATATGGTTTAGACTGAAAGCCAAATTTTATTGAGATGTGGAGAAATTGGTGGAGGATCTTGATTTAGGTGTCGATGCTTCAGAACAAGATCAAACAAATTTGCGGATCTATTTTTCAATTATGTACATGTAGTGGTGATGTATGAAATGGTTCGACTCTGGAATAGTTTAACTTTTACATGCGACTAATATGTTGTTACTCTCCTTCCTTATTATTAAAGCTCAATCTTCTCTCCGCTCCAAAAGTATAAATAGTTTAGGATTGTTTGCCGGTTATGATAATGGTGAATGCAGCAATATTTGATAAGGGTGTTTAAAATAATTTTATTCTCTCTCACTTATATTTTTTTTAGTATGTGTGAAATGATCAAATGAGTAATTTATGTTATTCATTGTGGGATGTAGGGAGTATTAGAATCAGGTTTCCCTGCTGTAGAAAAAGGCCAGTTACAGTTTCCAATCTCAGCTGTTCGTCTCAGATCAAATGGTTGAGATTGAAAACTGTGTTTCTAGTTAAAACAATCATGACCGTTCAATCATTATCGTACTGCTGTAATTGATTACAGCGCCTGGCTGTTACAGCAGGGAATCCTGTTCCAGAGTATTAATGAAAAAGTGTTTTATGTGATACGGAGATACCATTAAGTTGAAGGGAAAATTTCTTATAACTATAAGACCTGCGATGTTGTACAAAATGGAGTGTTGGACGGTTAAGAACCAACAAAAAAATAAAATATGCACAACATAGATAAGGATGTTGCATTGGATGTGTGGTAAGACTAGATGAGATAGAAATGACAACATTATAGAGATGATGGAAAATAGGCTTAGGTGGATTGGGAATCTAGATAAAGACCTATAGTTTTTGTAGTATCGAGAGAAGATTAGATATATAAGACTGGAAAAATGATTAAGATATATAAGACAAACTATTAGGATAAATGGTTTAGATATATAAGACAAACTATTAGGAAAAATGGTTTACAACAGAACATTATCTAGTAATTTGTTGCTGATCCAACTTAGTGAGAATAAGACTTTGTAAGACTTTGTTGTCGTGGTTTCAATTCTGAGCGAAATTATGTGACAGGGAACTTGACTTACTAGAAGAGACAAAAAAACAAGTTTAATCGATTTATAATTGCTAGCCTTGGTCCTATAATTACCACCCGTATGAACTTGATGATGCTGTTAGAACCAAAGACTCTTGGAAATAGTAAACTTGGCGGGTTCAGTGAGAGAGAAATAAGGTGCCAAAACTCATTTATCACCAATCTTCTCAAAATCTTGCAAGCAGCACAATGACTCTCTGAGCTAAGTTTGTCAACTCAGCACATGGTTTCATATGCTCAACATTGATCTCACATATTGGTATATTGGTTAATTATACAAGGCTTAAATATGCAAAAGGTCCTTGTAAGTTGGCGTGATTTTGCTTTTAGTTCATGTATCTTTTTTTGTTGCGAAACATCCTTTGTATTTTGTTAACCTTTTGAAATTGGTCCCTAACGTCAATTTTCGTTTAAAAAAAGTTGTGCTAGCTAACAGGGGCGCACATGTCACTTGCTGAATTGGCAAAACACGCTTATGTCGCATGAGAGATGATAAGTGACTAGATTTGAGGGATCAAAACCAAAAACGCAAAATTGCAGAGAGATGAAATTGAAAAACGTAAACATCAAAATTTAAAATTAAAAAACTATACCTTCTTCATCCCTCTATTTTTTCTTCATCTCCAACCCCAATTTATTCATATGCAATTTCAGCCTCACCAAAACAAACCATGTCTTTTTCCTTCAAATTCATATGTTACCATTTATTTATCATCATATTACATGTCTTTGCTGCAATACAAATTTTGTCATCGTCAACGCATAATTCCTCATTCAACAATTTTCTAGACATTGCCAAGAGTCCTAAGGTTTATGATTGGATGATCAATATCAGAAGGAAGATTCATGAGAATCCAGAATTGGGTTATCCATAATTGAAAAGATGCATGCGTGTGGTGATGATGCTCATGTTACCATGCTACTTGGTGCTGCAAAGATTCTCAAACAACATGAGAAAGATCATACAAGTGAGATCTTTAATTTGTCTTTGCTTCTTTATTTTTGTTTCCTTTATGTTCTATTCTGCTTAATTAAGTAGTTGGGGCTTGAGTGGTTAACGAGAGGCAATTAAAGTCTAAAGATAGCATAAACCCTTATGGACATGTCATAAACTTTCTCATCAAAAAATGTATGCATCAATTACTTTCTCATCTGTTAATGAAAAAAGAGAACTTACAATATATAAAATAGTAGCATAAATTCATTGGTGTCTAGCTGGGGGCACTGCATAAACCTCGCAACTGAGAAGTAGCTGAAGATTCAGACTTCCCTTCCCCAATGTCCTATTGTTGGCTGACATTATTATATTGCAAAGATGTCTTTTTGTAACAACCAATACGATTATCAAGTAAAATATTCAGGTATGAGTTGGAAGCATCATGCATGAGGAACATTAACAAATAATGGTGAGGTAGCTGAGATCCAAATCAAGATGATATAATTGCGTACAGGTAGGTGACATTCGAGGAACATAAAAATCCAAACACTAAACTCAAGTTTTTGAAACAAACTCTTGCAAACCTTCTAAGCTTCTTTTCTCTAACAATGGCAGTCATAGAAACAAATATAAAGAGCTCTCTGCATATTCGCAGCAACAGCTTACCCTCCACACCTCACCCTCTTATATCACAATTTGAGAACAAATTGCAAAGATTGAAGAGTTCTGTATGTGACTCTTCAGCTTCATCATCTTTGGTATGCAACAAACTTAATGGCATGCAGGATTTGCATGACTGCATCGATAAGTTCAGACTAGAAAGGTCTCTTAGAATATTGGATATCTGCAGCACAACCAAAGGTTGCCTTTCACTATCAAAGGAAAACATTCAAGAACTACAGTTGGTCATCAGAAGAAAGAGAGGAGTTGAAACTGGATTCACAGTTGAGGGTGGAGAAGACATTGTTTGAAGGAAGTGGGTTTTTCCTTTTAGGGCGCAATGTATGAAGGATTGAGCAGGGAAGGTATGAAGAAGAAAGAAAGAACAGAGAGAGGAAGAAGGTGGAAAGATTGTTTTTTTAAATTTCAAAATTCGATGATTACGCTTTTTAATTTCATCCCTATGTAAATATTCGTTTTTGGTTTTAGTCCCTCTAATAACACCATTTATCATCTCTCATGCCACATAAGCATGTTTTGCCAACTCAACAAGTGACAAGTATGCCTCCGTTAGCCAGCACAACATTTTCTAACAAAAGATGACGTTAGGTACCAATTCCAAAAAGTTAACAAGATACAAGGGCTGTTTTGCAACAAAAAAAGATACAGGGACTAAAAGCAAAAACACGCCAACTTACTGGGACCTTTTACATATTTAAGCAATTATATAACTATTTAGTATTTCTAATAATTACCTCAACAATATATTTTGGCCGGATTGATGTTTCATCAGGGATAGAAGAAATTAATATTTTTCAAATGTTGGGACAAATTACACTGCCGGGGAAACATCTTTTTAGTACCATGATAAGTTAAGTTTACCTGATTAAACCGAGCCCTTGTGAGAGGTATGTGTCTAACTTAAAAATTAGCATACTTGTATAATCAAGTTTTTTGTATGGTACAAAATAACTCTCTGCATTATTGGCTCTTCATCCTTTCAGTAAAAATTTGTTGCTATGACTAAGTAAAAGATGTTGGTTTAACACAATTGGTCCCGAATGTGGCGGGTCAAGAATAGTGCTACCCTTAAATGGAAGAGTTACATTGAGAATACCATAATTTTGAAAAATCTAAATCAATAATAATGCTTGGAACGTTTCTGCTAAGGATCTTGAAGTGGAGTGTTTTTGGAGTAGCTTTTAATTAAGATAAAAGAAAGTGATGATACTATTAAAGATAAGAAAGCAACAACGGTAACAAAGTAAAAATGAACAAAAGCCATAAACCATATATAACTTGATTATTTACTAACATAGCATGAGCAATTTAATAAACCGATGCACAGGATCCTTTTAATTCAAATCATAACACAACGAAAAAGAATAGACCACTCAACTTTGTTTTTTCATTGCCAAGTAGCAGTAGAGAAGAAAATGTTAGAAGATTCATTGAAAAAAATCACACATAGGAAAAGTGAGAATCAAATTATCACTTGGTAATTACTAAGTAAAACTCTATAATGTATCAAACAAGAGAAATGAATTGAAAAGAAATAAAAAATACCAAGTCTTCTGGGAAAGAGAACACTTTGGCAATCACTGTCGTATTGTCGGGATATAAATAGCAGTAAAAGATTAAACAAGTCTAGAATTAAAACAAAATATTAATAATGTATGAAACATGAACTGTACTAAGAATTGAAACAAAATACCAAGATAAGATAATCTTTTTAAGAATGCTGCAGCATTTTAACGATCCAGTCCGGAGGTGGCCAGAACAAGTTGGAGTAATCAGGATAATTGGACAAAGGGGAAAGTCTGCATTGATCCAAGTGAAAAACACACATCCCACAACGCATATCCTCAAAATAGTTGAAGGCGTCATCAATGAAGATGACACAATTCCCTTTGGCAACAGACAAATCCGAAGCAGTAGTAGAAAATGAATATTCATTCCCCAAGAACAAAATTCTATCCCCTAAACTTGTCAACTTGACCCATTTCTTCTCCTTCTCATCAAGCGTGAACACATCAAGCCTTAGACCATATTCACCCGGGAACCCAAAAGGATGAGAGTCATAGATGTCCACTAGCAACAACTCACCTTCACTCTCTACCAGGAATTTCATGTCCTCTCCATCCACATGTTTTGCCACTAGTTGCACACTACAGTCAGCTCCAAAAGCAACTGTCCGACCAATTTTATTGACTGCATAAAACCTCTCTTTAAAAACACAGATGTCTACAAAGTGTGTTGACATGCGGGGCATCAGCTCCCAATGTTTCTTGCGGCAATGAAACAGTGTCGGACATCCGTTACTGTTCAATTTGCAGAGAGCAAGAGGTTTATTTCCATGGCATGTGACAGCAACAACCTTTCTTCGCCCTGTATTTATTCTTACAACCGTTTTTATCAGCTTCTCCCTTATTCTCAGCATCTCCCTTTGTTGATCTAACATCATAAGATGATGGATATCAGACCCTTGTGAAATGGTCGGTGTGGTCGGTTCTTCTTCGTTACTGTCAATGATGAAGTTGGTTCCCAAATGCACGACGTCAGAAAATTTGTTGAAGTCAAGCACGTAAGGGAAGTCATAAGGAGAAGGCGAGAATTGTGGGCGGAGTGGGTGGAAGAGTTGTTCTCCGCGTGAGTTTTTGGTAATTCTAATCAACCAGGGACGGAGGGGGGTTTCTTGTTCTTGTTGTGGTGGTGGCGGCGGTGGTTTGATGAGGAAGAGGATGTGTTTTGAGAGGGAATTCTTGATAAAACGTGGCAATTTGAAGGGTAAAATCTGATGGTGGTGATTTGAGATGGAAGATCGGCGCCACATGGAACAAACCGATCGAAAGCTAATGAGATCGAGATCTTTATCGAATAGTTGCGATATCAGATTGACAAGATCATTTGGAAGTTCAGACCAATCTACTTCCGCCATGGAAGCTGCTATTCTCCTCTTTTCCTTTGTAAAAAAAAACCCTAGCAGAGAAACTGCTCCACTGTTGAAATTCGGTGTCATTCACACCAAATAAGTGGGCCTTTTTCGCAAATGTTTCGTAGACACCTCCACAATCCCTTTACCCTTTTGAACACATGCCTATGGGGCAAAATATTATGACTCAGCTTAAATAAAAATGAATGAAAAATAAAACAAAACATGGAGAACGAAAACAGTGAAGGTTTGAGAAAGGGAAAGAGAGATCGCTGTTGCCTAAACGTCACAGTCATGGCCGTCTTCGTTGCCATAATATTCATCCATCTACAGAAGCTTCATTTTTATTTACCCTATTTTCTTTCTGACTCTGCTTCCTTCCTTTGCAGTTTGTTTCAAATGTGACTTTCAAAATCTTCTTATTTCCTCCCTAAACAAAAAAAACTTCTTATTTCCATTAGGGCTTTAAACTTTTTATTTTTTTATCGATCTACATCATATATCGTAATTTCTTATGTTGTTGTTCTCCTTCGTTGTTATTTAAACTCAATCTTCTCTCCGCTCCAAAAGTATAATATTAGGCACACGCATAGTTTAGGATTGCTTGCTCAATCCTAATTTCATTGGTTATGATAATGATTAATGCCCAAATACTTGATAAATGATCAAATGAGTAGTTCATTGTGGGGACAGAGAGAGTATTAATGAAAGAATAAATTGAAAGTTGAAAATTTAAAATGCTTCTAGCAGCCCTATCATTATTGGACATTTCTCTTTAAGCCCCCCCCAAATCTCCAAAGGCCCCCTAAAATATCAAATATGCCCTTTTTTACAACATCAGGTAGATATATACTGGACTGGTTCTGAAGATAACTACCAGACTGGTTTTGAAGATAACTACAGGATGCTCAAATTACCTTATTTACAACATCCAGTAGATATAAATTCGAAAAGTTAGAGACATATCTTTGGAACGCGTTATTACTGAAGTTATATACCTGAAAGATCATTATATAGGACATAACACAATTTTGGTACTTTTATTTCCTCTTTTCCACCCCACTTGAATTTCTT
>Ga0228711_1006524_pt1 | contig 17285 bp, 10 predicted proteins | sample MedpolnodulmetaG_2_FD_177996 | JGI IMG/M metagenome (GOLD analysis project Ga0228711, IMG submission 177996) | Root nodule microbial communities from Medicago polymorpha collected in Santa Monica, California, United States - brown nodules | ecosystem: Host-associated > Plants > Roots > Nodule...
CCCCCACAAAGAATTTTCGTCCTAAAAAATTACCTGAAGGAAACAACTCTGGATATGATTCCTTCATCTGACTCTCTAATTCCCAAGTGCTCTCTGTAGGGCCAATCCAAAACACCTTTACCAAGACAACCTTCTTTCCTCTTAACCACTTGAATCACATGTGACGGGTCATAGACATACTTCCGAAGTTGAGACACATGAAACACACTATGGAGATTCGACAACGACGACGGTAACGCAACCCGATTAGCCACTGCTCCAACCCGTTCTATAATATCATAAGGACCAACAAAATGAGGAGTCAACTTCTTAGACTTCAAAGCACGCCCAACACCGGTCACATGGTTAACTCTCAAAAACACATGATCTCCAACTTGAAACTCAATATCCTTCCTCCGCTTATCATGATAACTATTCTTCATACTCTGAGATGCCTTCATCTTCTCCTGAACCATCTTAACCTTTTTTGTAGTATGGTGAACAACTTCCGGTCCAATCAAAGCACTATTTCCTAACTCATACCAACACAACGGTGTTCTACACCTCCTTCCATACAACGCTTCAAAAGGTGTCATTCCAATACTCGAATGAAAACTATTGTTGTAAGTAAACTCAATCAACGGTAAAAATTCACTCTAAATTACACCTTGTTCCAAAACGCACGCCCTTAACAAATCTTCTAAAGACTGAACTTAACCTCAACTTAGTTCCCAAAGCTGCTTGCAAACTCTCCTAAAACATAGATGTAAACCTCGGATCTCTATCTGATATAATGCTAGCCTGAACACCATGCAATTTTTCAATCTATTTAATGTAGATATTTGCTAACTTCGTCGTAGACAAACCAGTCTTGCTCATCGATCTGAGGATGCTAAGCGGAACTCAACCTCAACTTTGTTCCGAAAGCAACTTGCAAACTCTTCCAAAACTTAGAAGTAAACCTCGGATCCCGATCCGACACAATACTAGAAGGAATACCATGCAACCTAACAATCTGCTCAATGTAGATCTCAGCCAACTTCGCCACAGGCATACTGGTCTTGATAGGAACAAAATGTGACGACTTCGTCAACCGATCAACAATTACCCAAATCGAATCAAAACCCTTCACAGTCTTCGGCAATGCTCCAACAAAGTCCATAGAGATACTATCTCATTTCCACTCTGGAATAAACAACGGTTGCATCAAACCCGACGGTTTCTGGTGTTCAATCTTCGACTTCTGACAAACCAAGCAAGCATAAACAAACTCTGCAATCTCCTTCTTCATTCCAGGCCACCAAAACAACCTCTTCAAATCCTGATACATCTTAGTCGCTCCTGGATGAATACTCAAACTACTTCTATGACCCTCATCCAAAATTTGCTTCTTAAGCTCAAGTACATCTGGCACACAAACTCGATCATGAAACATCAAAACACTGTTCTCACCCAATCTGAAGTCTCCACCTTTACCTTGATTAACCAACACCACTCGGTCCATAAGTTCCAAATCTTCCTTCTGACCATTCTTAATCTCTTCCAAAATATTACTTGTCAGCTTCAACATTTCCAATCTCACACCTTCCGGTGTCAACTCACTAACCAAACTCAAATCTCGAAACTGTTCAATCAATTCCAACAATTTAACCATCAAAGCAGACATATGCAACGTCTTTCTACTCAAGGCATCAGCAACAACATTCGCCTTTCCTGGATGATAACTCAACTGAAAGTCAAAATCCTTAAGATACTCCAACCACCTTCTCTGCCTCATATTCAACTCTTTCTGGTCAAACAAGTACTTCAAACTCTTGTGGTCACTGAACACTTCAAACTTAGAACCATATAGATAATGCCTCCAGATCTTCAACACATACACAACGGCCGCCAATTCCAAATCATGAGTCGGATAGTTCTTCTCATGCACTTTCAACTGCCTCGACGCATAAGCTACAACCTGACGATTCTGCATCAACACACCACCAAGACCCATCTTAGAAGCATCACAATACACAACAAACGATTCCTTCAGATTCGACAAAATTAACACTGGAGCTGAAGTCATTTGCCTACGTACCCGTGAGGGATCAAAACCTCGTAGTTCGGGGTAAAAATTACTGTTTAATTTGTTGTGTTTTTTATTATTAGTTTTAAAAAAGTTTTAAAGTAAAAAGCTAAGTGGCAAAATAGAATTGGTTTGTATTTTTTATTTTAAAATAAAAATGACGCAAAGTATAATTAAGTTGATTGAAATTTGATTAAGAAAGAAAAAATAAAAGGGAATCATTTGACTGAAAAATCAAGGTTTATTATGATTTTTTTGGATTTTTCGTTATTTGCATGTTTTTTTTGTTTTTTTTTAATATTAATTAAAACATAAAATAAAACTAACGTAACAAGAAAATAAAAGCGCGAGGAATTTCCGTAGTGACGTTGGATCACCACAAAAACCCTTTTCTAACCTAATATTTTTTGCATTTTTTTAATATATAAAAGCGGAATAAATAAAATAAAATAAAATAAAAGAAAGGGACAACGGAAGGGACAAAATTACCGAAGGGGCAAAATTCCAAAGGGACTTTTTCCGAAGTGACAGAAAAAAGAGGGAGAAGAAAAGAACAACTCGTCAACACAAGCTAAATGAGGGAGAAGAGAGAAAAATTCTTTGACAACTCAAGAGAACTTTTGGTGTGTTTTGAAGTGTGGAATGGGGGCTCTATTTATAGGTGAGGAGGTTGATGAAAATGGAAAAGTGGTTTAATGGTTTTTGATGGACAATTATGGTGAATTTTGAAAAAAGGATTGTTAAAGTTGACACTTGACTTGAATTTTTTTTGGACCTTGGACATTTTATTTTTGGACCTATTCTAAGTAATAAAAAAAGAAAATAACCTAAAAAACAAAATAAAAATAAAAATAAAATAAAAGATGGAAATAAAATAAAATAAAAACTAATAAAAATAAAAATAAAAAAAATAAAAAAGACTAATAATAAAATAAAAATGCAGGCCCCAAAACGAACCGAAAATGAGGTATTTTAAAGTACCTCTCTCCGAATTTTTCACTCAAAAGTCAGATAATATTCCCGATCAGAGGGTGTATGAATGTAGGGTCATAGGTCAAAAATTGGGGTATGACAATCCCTTCGTGGAAATGAGTGAATGGCTTCTATACTCCTTCTGGTAAGTGACTTCTCACCGAGCGAAGGGAGGCTCGCCATGGCGAGAGAGGCATTCTTCACCTGTGGGTTTCTACCACATAAGCAAGTGGCCTGAAACCGCCTTTGCTCTCCATGGCGAGGGCTAGGCTCGTTGTGGCGACACCCTGCTTCTCTGGATTTCCTAACTCTTTGACTTGGCTCGCTGCAGGCTCGTTGTGAGCTCGTCGTGGCGAGATAGGTCACCATGGCCTCACTTGGCCACGCATGGGACTTCCTAAAAGTGGGTGCTCTCTGACTTGCCTCGCCTCGTGCTCGTTGTGGCGAGCCTTGTCACCATTGCCTTGCCATGTCTCGCTGTGGCGAGCTTTGATAATCTTGAATTTGATGCTCTCTGACTTGGCTCGCTTGTTTCTCGCTCCAGGATCTCCAGGGCAAACTATCTTTGCTTTTCTTCTTGTTTCCTTTCTTCCTAAGTGTCTAAGCATGCATTTTCCTACACAAAAGGTTGGTATTAGGTATAAAAAGCATAAATCAACAATTCTTCATTATTTGTGAGCTTTTAATTAGATAACTTGCAAAACAAGTAATTAAAATGTCTAAATTATACTAGATATTTAACCACTTTCTAACACTTATCACGTAATCAAAACCATTCTTTCCTTGAAAATATAAACGACGAACAAGTGGTAAGAGAATAAAGGGAAATGAACAGTACCTGAATAAGAGAAAGCTTTGAAACGGAAACACAAATAGATGGATCTGAGAAAGAGGCGCCTAACAAAAAACAAAGGAGAAAGATAGAAAGATAAAAGACAAAAAGACTATCTTAAAAAGACAAAGCATTAAAGCCACCTCGGGCCACCAAACTACGGAGGAAAGTGATTGGGACACACGTCGGAGAGACAAGGTTGCCCTCGTATAAAATGACACGACATCAGAAATGAACAGTCACCGATTGTGGACTATTAGATCAAACTTAGAGACACCATGTTGCTTTGGAGAACTCATCATGTCTTAGATGCTTGCCATGTCTTCCTCAAACCACTTCGCCCTTAACCATGACTCATGCTTGGGGGGCTGTATACTGTCATAATTTGGACAGGACCAAAACATCATGAATATGGGCGCCGCCTATATTGACGAGGCCGCATTCTCACCCTTATCCCCCAAAAAAGCTAAATCAGAGCCTTTAGGCATGATAATCATACAGAGATAAGCTATATGCGTCCCACGTTATAGGAAATTGATTAGATAAGCATAAAAATACTTATACGAAAAAGGAGAAAAAGAGTTATAAATAACACTTATGAGATTACTCCGAAGACATAACCTATTCAGATACAAAAACATAAGGAGGTGTTTGTTTCAAGTTTAAAAATGACGTTCATGGTATACATGGCTAGAGAATGATTATACTCATGTTTGTTATAATGTTGAGAGAAAAAAATTATTCATGGGTATAAATGTTCCTGGAAATGAAGTAACTTCTGATAACTTCCCTTATTCCCATGTGAAAAGGTGGGAATGTGCATTCCCATGAAATTCTACATAGATTTTTTTAAATATTTGTAACTTCCAATTTTCCCACCAAACACTTTTTAAAAAAAAAATACCCATGAATCAAATTTTCATATTTTTATTTTCGACTAAGTTATTCCTAAGTATAATTTGTGTCACCGAAACAAACGCATTCGGTTACTTCCCTATTGTACTCACTACTATGTACAGAGCTATTTTTTTTATGAAAATCAATCATCTTATTTATTTTATCTTTCATGTTTTTCTGTCGTAAAATACACACAAAATTACATTAAAGTTGGGTGACTTTCCCATTTTAAGGTCTTTAAATCCTTTTTTAGGTATTCGTTCAAGATAAAGTTAATTTTTGCCAAAAACAGGACTGAGCTATCGCAGAAGCAATACCTATATGCATGCATTGCATACCAGTTAACACGATAGTGACCTCATCCAGATAAAACCGTCTCATCCTGTTTTTTGTCATTTTGCAATGTACTACATTTTTTTTTCTTTCACACTTCCAATGTATACTGAAAAACGGCCAGGATTCAAAAATCAGTCAAAAAGGTATGGTCTAAGGTGAAAACCCACTACTTCAATTGAGTTGTATAATCTTTCTCAATTTAAAGTGACATATGATCCAACTGTAGGACCAAAGGAAGAAGCAAAGCTATTTTTAGTTTTCAGTCAAATGTTAAGATGTTATTTTATTCTATCAAAAAAGAAAAAAGTGGTTATTTAATTTTTTTATCTATTTAGGGCGTAAGTGGGTTGATTTGACCAAACCCAAGACCCGAACCATATAAAGTAGTTTAATTTGGCAAAGTAAAATAACTACCAATTACATTATTGAGTCAGTTTGGACAAATCCACTAATTTACGGTTTGGGTTGGATAGTGGGTTATCCATATTTTTATATTTTTTTGTTAATATGAAATGATGAGTCCCCATTTTTTTTTTCTTCATAAAACATACTCAGCTTTTTTATTTAAAAAAAAATGTATAACCTATTTTCACTGTATTTTAGAGTAAAAAATAATGGATGATAATATCAAATAATGAATTTCATCATAAAATACTTGAAACAAAATAATGCACGACATAAAATTGCATTAACATCAAAGCAACAAAAAAGTGCAACATCTGAATTTGTAACTCTAACATGTTTTGATTTTCAATACAGAGAATGTCTTTTGTCAATTTTGAAAATTAGATTTGATTTATGGCCTCAATCTTTTTTATTCTCGTTCTTCTCAATGAAAATAAAAATAAAAATGTTGGCATTATTGGTAAGTGGGTGTATTCGGTTTGAGTCTCGTTACTCCCTCCGTTTCATAATAAGTGAGCATTTTATAAAAAAATATTGTCCCAAAAAAATGGACTTATGTCACTTTTCAACACAATATTAATTATTATTTTTTCAATTATAACTCTAATTAATATTACTTTCATCATCCACAATTCAATATATTCTGCTTTGTATTTATGATATTGGTAAATGAACCAATACTTGACAAGAACACTTAAAACCATTTTTCTCTTTCATTCATTAATATATTTTTCTTAATAAGTGTGAAATGAGTAAAAGACCACTTAAATTGGGACATATGGAGTATTTTTTATGGGTTTTTCAATTTTAAAATTCATACTCACCCAATTACTCAAACCAAACCATACCTCTTTTTTTTGGTTAAGTTTGACCAATTTTTCTAGGTTGACCCAACCCATATATACCCCTAACAAAGATACATTGCATTTTTATTTTATTTTATAAATTTTACTCTAGATTATCTTCTGATTTATTTTACTCTAAATTATGAATAAATTTTGTCTTCAATGGATAACCTTTATGATTGTGCACTGATAATTTATTTATCTTCTAAAAAATTGTTACTCTAAATCATGATAATATTTTGCTATTATTTGCTCTAAATATTTCCAAAAAAATCTACATAATGAGATATCATATGATATGATAATTATGTAAAAAAATTATATTATGTACTTTTTCCCATTGTTAACATTTTTCCATATTCTTCTCTAAAAAAAACATTTTTCCATATTCTATTATACTTTTTTCATTATTTTATCATATAAAGCAAAGGTTAGTTATGGTATTTCAGAAGCACACGTGAAAAAAACTTGTTGGCATGCAAAGACTGGCCGTTGGTAAAAAAATCACCGCACTCTCCCTCTCATTCGTTAACACTCTTTTCTTTTAACCTTAACCCATCACTTCCACCTCATCACCCACTCCCTTATCTCCACGTCACCCACATCTAGTTAATCTCACAACCCAATCCAACGGTCCTCATTCAATATTCTAGACTCTTCCACTCTCTCTCTCAACACCATAACCAAAAGTGGTCAAGTCTTAACCATGGTTAGTTACTTTCTTAACCTCACTCCAGTTAAATCATAGAGAAACAAGCATCAACATAAATAGAGTAGTCCTTCTTCATTTCTTCAAGTTTTTTTCATTTCATTTCTAAAGCGTTTTGTTTAACACAAAAAAAAAATAAAAAATCTGAGTCGACTCTAACGAGTTATCTACGACTCAGTTCTCTTCATTCCTTAAACCTTGTTCATTTTTTTCCGACACTGTTTGGTTCCTCGTCCCTTTCAGATCTTACATTGATTACAACAAGTTCGAATTCGAAGCTCAAGCTCAATCAACACCGTTGAATTTGATTCCTTTTAAGGTATAATTCATATTTTACGTTAATTTTTTGTTATTATCTTAATTAATTATACCGTTAAACATATCAGCTTACTTTGGAGTTTTTTTTTATTTTTTTAATTATTTTCTATCATTCATTGTTTTGAGGCAGAAAAGTTTTCACGTGTTAAAAGGTTTAGGAGTGATGAATGTTCATGAATGTTGAAAAACTGAAGCATATTTAACTGTTTAAAAACGTGTTTTTTTATTACTTTTTAATCGAGATTTAATCTATCAGTTAATTAATTTAATTAATTATTCCGCGTGATTTATGTGGATAACTTATTAAGCTTGTATCTAGCAGGGAATTTAGACTGAATTTAATTTTTGATTTTTTTTTTTTAATTTGTGCAGATTTTTGTGTTTTTTTGCTATAAATAAGCAAGATGGGGGTTGTTGTGTTGATGTAAAATTCACTGAGTGTGTAATTTTACTAGAGATTGGAATTTTGATATTTGGTGGTTCTGCTAATTGATGATTGTTGTGTTGGAAGTGATTGGTGTTGCTTTTACACATTCAATATCATTATTGGCTCTGAAGAAGAAGAAGAAGAAAAAGGAGATTTTTTCCTTCTGGGTTTGTTTATGTCTCGAAAACTAGAGAGTCCAGTTCAGACCCAGATGGCAGTTGCAGTGATGAGGAGTCCTCTTGGGAGGGAGTATCATGGGAGTCAGAGTCAGAATCAAAGCCAGAGGCAACCTGCTGGGAGGAGACGCGTGTTCGTCCAAACCGATAAGGGTTGTGTTCTTGGCATGGAATTGGATCGCGGGGACAATGTACATACCGTTAAGAGGAGGTTGCAGCTTGCTCTTAATGTTCCTGTTGAAGAGAGTTCTCTTACTTTTGGTGATATGGTCTTGAAGAATGACCTTAGTGCTGTTCGGAATGATTCGCCTCTTTTATTGACGAGGAGTTTGCTTCATAGAAGCTCATCAACTCCTTGTTTGTCCCCAACTGGGAGGGATATCCAGCAAAGGGATAAGAGTGGTCCTATTGAGATATTGGGGCAATCTACACGCCTTGATGTAATGAAACTCATGGCTAAGGATATTGTGAAGGCGATTAAGATGGGGATCGATCCGGTTCCTGTTAATGGTGGGCTTGGAGGTGCGTATTATTTTAGGGATTGTAATGGGGAAAGTGTTGCTATTGTGAAACCGACTGATGAGGAGCCTTTTGCGCCGAATAACCCTAAAGGTTTTGTTGGTAAAGCTCTTGGACAGCCGGGATTGAAACGATCTGTTCGGGTTGGGGAGACGGGTTTTAGGGAGGTTGCGGCTTATCTTCTGGACTATGATCATTTTGCTAATGTGCCTCCTACTGCGTTGGTGAAGGTTACTCACTCGATCTTCAATGTCAATGATGAGGTCAATGGGAATTGTTTCCGGAGAAAGAGACTTGTTAGCAAGATTGCTTCTTGTCAGCAGTTCATACATCATGATTTTGATGCTAGTGATCATGGTACGTCGAGCTTCCCGGTTGCTTCGGTGCATCGTATAGGGATATTAGATATTAGGATTCTTAACACAGATAGACATGCTGGAAACTTGTTAGTTAGAAAAGTTGGTGATGGCATTGGAACTTTTGGTCAGGTGGAGCTAATTCCTATTGATCATGGGCTCTGTCTGCCAGAAACTTTGGAGGATCCATATTTTGAGTGGATTCATTGGCCTCAAGCTTCGATTCCGTTTTCCGATGAGGAGCTTGCCTACATTCGTGATCTAGACCCTGCTCATGACTGCGAGATGCTTCGAATGGAGCTGCCAATGATTCGAGAGGCTTGTCTCAGAGTGTTAATGCTCTGCACCATTTTTCTCAAAGAGGCTGCTGAATTTGGTCTCTGTCTTGCTGAAATTGGCGAGATGATGACTCGCGAGTTCCACAGGGGTGAGGAGGAGCCAAGTGAACTTGAGATTGTTTGTTTGGAGGCAAGGAGGATGTTGGCAGAGAGGGAGGAACTATCTCCAAGGACTGAGGTGGGAGATGATGAATTCTTCTTTGATATTGACTGTGATGAAGGTGGATCAGACTCCACTCCAAAGATGGCAATGGAGGATCCTTTAATCAGAGAAACTTTTCAGCATGCACTTGGAAATGGGCATGTGCGCAGCCCACTCTCCAAATTGGATGAGAGCATTGAGGAGGAAGAGGAGGAAAGTGATGAAGAATCTCCTCAGGAATTTGGTACTTTTTCTGCTCAAGAAAAGGTTGCAACTATTCCAGAGATTACTGTATCACTGAAAAATACCATGTTAGCCGAGAAAAAGCAGAACTCTGGAGGAAAACTGGATAATGGTTACTTGGTGAATACATCATCTGGCCATAGGAGTGCCAATGAGCAGCTTCCTGCAAGCATAAGCTTCGTAATGCTTGCAGATATGACTGAGGATGATTGGACATTGTTTCTTGAGAAGTTTCAAGAGTTGCTGTATCCGGCATTCGCCAAGAGGAAATCTATAACCTTAGGACAGAAGCAGAGGCAGAGGCTTGGTACTTCGTGCCAGTTTTGAAGTTGAGTAATATGTTTGGATGATGGAGGGAACTATAGAATGAAGTATAAGGCTTTACAGGTTGCAGGATTGTTAGAAATAGTGGTTCTTGTTTGACATTTGGATGGAGGGTAGCAAAATCCACTGTAAATATGTTGTTTGCATCTTGATTTTATGATTTCATTTCTTCTTTTTTTATTTTTTTAGTTCCCCCCTCCTTTTTGTTTCCCTTTGACTTGTCTGATAAATAATTTGTAGGATAAATTTGTGAAATGAATGAAATTTCTGTATATAATGAATGACATGAAACCTTTTTTTTGCTGAATTTGTTTCATACACATAATGTTGAGTTTTATTTTTCGGAATGGCACAAGTAATGGTTCTGAGATGTGCAAAATCAGATGGCTCCTCTTTTTGCCAGTTGATTGGGATGGACTGTATTTATTTGTTTGTGCTTCTGGTTAGCTTTCTTTTCTTTTTTGAAAGCAAGGAGCACTGTAAACTAAGGAAAACAAAATTGTAGAAGGTTATAAACCAAAATTCCTGTAAATAACCTTCAATCTAAAATTGAGTCTTTGTTTTTTAAGATTGTACTCAAGATTTACACAGCTATTGTAAACTTTAAATTGAATAGGCTTAAATGCATTGCAGTTGGTTTACTTTTGTAATAAGCTGTTTGATATCCCCTTTATCTCAGATATTGGCTTGTCGTTTAAGGTTGTGAACTTTTTTTCTTTGGAAAATGTTAACAAGTGCCTTCGGGGCACTGGTTAAGGAAATCAAATATAGCATAAGGATCTTGAAACTTGTGTAGTTAAAGTTAAAAAAGTGTAAAGAATTATGTTTTCAATGCAAATATTTCCTTTTTTGTTTCCTTAACTAGTGTCCTAGGAGCACTAGTTAACAAGATCCTTTTTCTTTCGATTGAGAATGGACAAAAGAAAATAGGAGAGAAATCTCTCTAGGATTTCTCCTTCACAAATGTTTACAATACTAAATGATACCCTTCTCTACATTATATTCCTCTATTTATATAAAAAAAATTTTGAACAATCCTCTATTTATATAAATACTTCTCGATCTAAACAATGTAACTAACTCCTTAGCTCAAATTCTAACAGCTTGCCTCATTCTGTATCTGAATATCCTAACAGTGACATCAATAGTATACTATTTGAAATGAAAATAATAGGAAAAATGAGTCCCATAAGTTCAATACTATAACAATTCTTTAATAGAAAGAAAATTTAAAGAAAAAATATTGATTGATGAGAGAATTGGTAATTACATGAAGATATGCAACAAGATTTGTATAGTTAATGACAACAACTAGCTAATTATTGTAACTAGCTATTACATTTTATAAATATATTTGGAACAAATTTCATTCAGTAGGTTTTACTAAATATCTTATGCAGTGTATTGTGCCTTTTTGTCTTTTAACTGAAACTAACTTGTATGATTTACACAATGTAAAGAGGAGCAAAATTGATAGGACGTGGTTATACATACAATATGAGGTATAAGATTACGAAATCATCATTTTTAAGTAGCAACTTGCGTTTAAAATTTTCTAAAGTTTGATGTATTTTAGTCCCTTCCTTATCCTTGAGCACGTTGTTGTCACTTTTTTATGTCATTGATAAAGTGATGTTTGGTGGCAGACATAGAGAAATCGACATAAATCAAAACCGGGTTCTTTTTGTTTCTTAGTCATGCTACTTGCATCATATCCTGTTTAAACCCGCCACTTGTTTTTGTAACACGCACGTGAGCAATGGATACTAGAGGGTGCAAGTGTGCAAATTGCATAGTGATAGTGGAACTTGCAGTTCTTCTAACTGTAGAACTGGATTGGTTTGTTATATTTTTTATATGAATTTACGTTCAATTAAGTCTCGTAAGATTCGAGAGATTAGTCTCTACACTCACACGTATGGAAGATATTTGATTAAAAAAAACGTTAATGGAACACATATTTATAACAATACGCGACATTTCACTCTTTACCATATAAATACAGTAATTAGTCTTCTTTTTTTTAACTATTTTTCATGAATAAAAACTTTTTAAATATATATATATATATATATATAGAGAGAGAGAGGGTGATTTTGTAACATAAAATTTAAGTTGTGTCATTATTCAATTTTACAACTTTGTTTACCCCAAAATATTGTCAATTATTTGTTTAACATATTAACCACAAAAATGCAAAACATTAACAAATTATTTTATATAAATAAAGTATTTCGGTTTTTTTTTTTGGAATTATGTAAATTAATTAGTTTATGATTTGCATTTTTGTGGTTAATGAAGTAGTTAAAATAGTTAATGAACTTCATGTTAGAAAAGTGTTGCATTGGCTTCTCAATGGAATTTACCTGCTCATCTTCTCCAATTTGGGAGATTAGGAGGTTTTTTGAAAAGATCTCGTTTGCCTTTTAATATTATCTGGATATCAGTGTTATATACTATTTGGAAGGACATGAATGAGATGATTTTTAATCAAAAGATCGATATTCTCACATCTTTACTCGAGAAGGTCAAGAGTCATTTATATTGGTTATTAAAAGCACGTTATGTATTGTTTGATTTTGATTACCTTACATGAAAGCTGAACCCTTTGATGTGTTTAAAAGCAGTTTCCTAAGTTTTCTTTGATGCTACGCTTGCAGTAGTTTTGTGTTGTAGCATACTTTGCTCTTTGTTTCTCTAGTACATCTTGTGTTAGAGGGACTTTTTTTTTTTGAAGGATGTTAGAGGGACATACGTTGTTCGTTTAATATATTTTCTTAGTTTTTTTTTAAATGTACATTGTATTCTTAAAAAAAAATGAACATTTGTGAGGGTAACAAAATTTGAAAATTGGTTGATGAAACAACTCAAATTTTGTGCTGCAAAAATCCTCCTCTATACTTAAAAAGAAAATATTTTTTCGAAAGAAAACTACCCTTTCTTTTCTTCCAAGAAAACTTTCTTTGTCGAATATGTGGTGTCAAAATAACAAACTTGTATATAAAAACTCAAATGAATGACATAGTTTAATTTCAATAATAAATAGCTTAAGGCAAGAAAAAAATGTCCAAATCAATATAAACAAATATTTTGTGCCGATTATGAATTATTTTATTGCCGTCGCAACTATTTGATTTTTATATTTCTTTGTGTTGCAAGCAACATAACACCAATAAAGCAAATTTCCTTTTCGATGTTTTCAAAATATTTTGTGACTTTATTCATGAGGTGGATTGAAATGGACACGAGTATTGTCTTGTGTAGCAGTTGTGCTGCTCAACTCCTCAGCACAGTTCAAGTGCTACAAAACAAAGGTTACCGATGCTAAAATATAAGCTATTCAGATACTACATCTGTTTTTAATTATGAACTCTTTTTGCTATTTAATTAACTCAAAAAATAGTGTTGTCTACTCCTTCATTTTGTATATAGATGTTTCTATCATATATATTTTTATTTTTTTTTAACTTATACAAAAATAAAATGCCTTTTTTATGAGTATAAAGGGCAATCCGGTGCACTAAAGCTCCCGCATACGCAGAGTCTGGGAAGGGGTCCCACCATTTGGTATATTGTACGCGACCTTACCCTGTTTTTTACACAAGAGGTGTTTCCAGGATTTGAACCCGTGACTCTTTCATAAAAGTATATTCAACTAAAATTTGTATCCTCTAGAAACTTAATAATATTTTTTTAAGGATGAAACTTAATAATATTAGCTGGGGATATATTTAAAAATAATATAAGTGGTTATATGTAATAATTCAAAATAAATACAGGTTATAGTTAAGAACAAACAAATATTCAGTGTCACATTTGAAATATTTCTCCATCTCAAAGTATTTGTCACTTTAGAGTGTTATAATAACAATGTTTTAGGTTTTTTTAAAAGAAAATTTTGTCTTAGAATTATACTAACGGAAAGACGCTTTTCTTGATTGTTTCTCTTGTAATTTGGGTCCTTTGTCTGTTTTTAGGCTGAGATTATGAGTTTTCTACATGCTTTGGAGCTAGCATCTACACATGGATGGTTGAACCTTTGGGTTGAGGGGGATTCTACCGGTGCTCTTGTTGTTTTTAAAGACAAGTCCCTCATTCCTTGGCAAATGCGTAATAGATGGAATAATGTTATTATGTTTGGTCTGCATGTAGTATCTTCTCATATTTTTCGTGAAGGCAACTGTTGTGCTGATAAGCTTGCTAATCAGGGCCATTCTATTTAGGATTTGTTTTGGTGGGATTCATTTCTTACTTTTAACCAGACTGATATTTTTTAGGGATCGTTGGCATTCCTAACTATCGGTTTCCGTAGTTCAGTTTTTTCCTTCAATTTCTTGTTTTTTGTTTTTTTTGTTTGAGGGTTTTGGTTTGGTCCTTCCTCTTGTACATATTTTCTCCTTTTTTAATAATATATTTGATGAGTGAGAGACAAAGGATGGAGGTTTCCTGTGGGTGACAACCTCGTTGGGATGTTCAAGTCTCCGCCGGAAGCTTCCCTCACTCTTAGTTCACAAAAAAAACTAGCGGAAAGACGAACACTCATATGCCCGTCATTCCGCTCTTTTTACTGTGCTAACGTTTTTAAATTATTATCAGGTTTTTTTTTAATTTTATGAAATCTTGATTTTGAATAAAAGTGTATGTATATAGATGCTTGTGATTTTTATATTATAAAAAACCCAACAACCCATATTTATCTTTTTCAATTACACAAACAATATAACAAATATAATATAAATTCTTATTTTTTTTTAATGACACAACAATATAACATTATTATAGAAAAAATTTAAGAGTATAATTGGAATAATGAAAAAATTAGCACAATATCCCCCATTCCATTTATATATATCATAGAGAACTTACTTTGACCATGTTTTTTAACTAATATATAAATACAAATTTTAGCATGCAAGATGTTGTTCGATTTGTCTTGATAAATATTTTTAAAATATTAAATTTTTATAATTTTTTACTATAGACAATTAAATATATTAGCAAACAAAGTTGTGTATTGATATGTGTAAAGTCATCAACTGCGATATGTATTTTGAAATAGTATTATTTATGTCAATGTAAAACTTATATTTCAAAGACAGATATTTCTTTTATACAATCTTTGATCAATTCTTTAATACATACTCCGTCCGTCTCAAAAAGTAAGAAAAAACTGAATTTGTCTCAAAATGTAAGAAAAAAAAAACAAACTTTTAATCTATTTAATCTTTTTCTTTTAAAATCATATTTTCCAAGAGAAACTTTTGCTTATTTTCATGAAATTAAATACGAATTACATTCAATTTTCTCTCTCTTCTATTTTCTCCATAACCAATAATCAATGAAAATTGTTTTTACATCATTCCATAAAACTTATTAAAAAAATCACAAAAAGCCTAGACTTTTACTAATTTTCTTAATAAGTGTGATTTGTTTTTTTTCTCCTTTACAATTTGGGACAGAGAAAGAAATTATCATTCTATTTTATTCTCTAATACCCTGTGAAAGCACAGTGGAAAATGACTAAATAACAAGCTTATCCTTTTCTATAAATATGGTAAAGATTACTAGATGTCAAAATAATAATAGACACTACACAATATAAAGGAGCAAACGATTCTTCCATTCACTTAGAAGCTTCAAAACACACCAACAATTATAATCAATTGACTCTAAATTGATTAGACTGGTTTCTGTGTACAATATGTGTTTAATTAAAGGAGGTAGGGGGTGCTATTCTATTCTTTTATCCGAGGGTTTAACATGTCATTGTCACTAATTTATTTTATTTTATAGCATTTGAGTTAACTAGAGAAACATAGAGATTTGGTGAAACACTTGATCACTGATAATCTAAGTTCCAACAACTTTACTGTGGGCCTGATAGGATTTTGCATCTAACAAAATCTACTACTACCTTGTTTAATAATTTGCCATTAATGGCCATAAATTTTATTTTTAAAACATTTAATGGCCATAACTTGTGCTGAATTTCTGCCGGAAATATTAATTAAGCTATAGTACAGCTTATTTAGAGGTTGGTCTGCAATTGTGGAAGTTTTTTTTAAGATGTTAAATTAACCCATCTAAATTGATATAGAGGAGACTCGAACGTGCGACTTTGAGGAGGAGCATACTTTCAGGTTCCAGATCAATATCACCAGACCAATTTAAATGGGTTTGCAACTGTGGAAGCTTGAAAGTGACTTTGATGACGTGGCATCCTAATTTGTTCCGTTTTCTATTGTCACTTGTACTAACACAAAAAATTTATAGTACTAGTTTGCATTGTAGGATACAATGATATTGATACACCAAAGCAGGAGAAAAATAATAATAGGAGGAGTAAAACTGGGACTTGTATAATGGTCCCCTTGATTAACATCAGTAGCTGCCACTACACATCCTTGCTTCTTCTCTGTTAGTTAAAACTCATTCGTCATGTAGATATCCGGTTATGATGGTGCGCTTACCTACTCACAACGCTACCACCCTTAACCTCGATTGAGGTTGTTTCAAGTGGCCTTCGACGTGTTTTATTCTTTCCACAGCCGCGGACCACTCTATTTTCGTTTACATATTTGAGATTTGGTGTAGTGACACAAACTAGGTTTGTTCAGGATCATCCTAACTGCGACCCACAACGGATGTTTGTCTCGTCTTCAATAGTTGGGTTCGATCCGAACTTTCTCATCCGGTTCGATTCCTCTGTTATTTGGTGGTTGTTTTTGCTATTGAGTTCTTTCTTCCGTAAATGTTGTCGTTGTGGATTGATGGTGTTGTTGTTGTGAAGGTGGATTTTGTTGTTGCGATGGTTGTTGTTGTTGCGAAGGTGGATTATGTTAAGGTGACATTGATTGTTGTTGTTGTTGTGGCGAAGTTGGTTGTTGTAGTTTTAATCTAGGTTTGTTTGTCACTGATTCTCTTAAACAACGCTGTTGCAGCTTTTCAACGACAACATGTGTAACACCCCTTTTTTCCAACAAAGTAAATAATACAAATAATCAGAGTATTCAACGTAAAACAGAATGTCACACTACTTTTAAAACATAAATAGAGTAAAGTTACTATTTATCAAAAACAACCCTGTCAAAAATTCTTTTATATCGCAGCGGAAAATTATTTCAAAAGTCAACAACTTTGTTCAACAATCTTTGACACTACGGCTTCAACATAAATAACTTAAAGGAAAATCTTAAGCCAAAAAGGTTCAACAACATGGTTCATAAAACAATACGTAACAATGGAAAACAAGCAAAAATCCACATCCCGTTACGTATCAAAGCGACCCTAAGACGACACACGAGAGAGTCAACTCACATCAACAGCTAAGCCTGGTTATCTGCACGTTACCAACATAGGGGCAACATTCAAACAGAAGGGGTGAGATTTCACATTCAAT